>OWJS01000458.1_pt1 | contig 15443 bp, 9 predicted proteins | sample 1732961 | NCBI WGS metagenome assembly OWJS01 (sample SAMN05065774, study PRJEB22554) | human gut metagenome | biome: ENVO:2100002; feature: ENVO:00000062; material: ENVO:00002003 | host: Homo sapiens | place: USA
CGATGCGCTCAGGATAGGCTAGGGCAATCAGTCTGCCCACTTCCTCTGCATCCACTGGCTCATTATCTTCCTTCACCTTGAGCATCCTTCGGTATTCCTGGGCTATCTGGGCGATGCGAGCCCATCTGCGTAGACTGTTTTTCTGTCGCTGCGAACGGAGGATGGAGAGGCGCAGCGCCATATCCGAATCCTCTGAATCGCTCATCGGGTCTTTCTCTTCCAGCAGGGCGGCAACGTCGCAGGCTAGAGCTTTGAGTGCAGAAGATTCTGAACTCATCATCATCTTGGCGATGCGCAGATGACAAGGCAATGCTGCCATCTTCCTGCCCAATGGGGTGATGCTGCCATCCGGTTCTATCGCTTCAAGAGAAAGAAGCAATTCTTTGGCATTGAGTAGGTTACTACTTGATGGTGGAGTAAGCCAGAGCAGCGACTGGGGATTGTTCTCGCCAAAGGCTGCAATGTCGAGCACCATCGATGTAAGGTCGGCTTCCTCTATTTCCGGTCGGCGCTGGTCTTCCATCAGATGTTCTGAGGTCTGAGTCCACAACCGGTAGCAGATTCCTTCTGCCACACGTCCGGCTCGTCCTTTTCTCTGGGTTGCCATATCCTTGCTGATGGTAACGGTTTCCAGGTGGCTCAATCCCGTTCGGGCATCGTAAACCAGTTTTCGGCAAAGTCCGGAATCCACCACGATCCTCACGCCTTCGATGGTAAGTGAGGTTTCTGCGATAGGTGTGGCGAGCACAATTTTCCTTTCTCCCTCTTTCGAAGGGGCTATGGCGAGGCGCTGCTTCTCGGGTGGAAGATTGCCGTAGAGCGGATAAACCTGAGGCACGGAAAGTTCAGAAGAAGCAGAAGAAGATGATGAAGCTGCTGCTCTGCTGAGGCTTGCATCCAATATCTCCTTGCATTTCAGAATCTCCGACTGTCCAGGAAGGAAAGCCAGAATATCTCCCTCGTACCTATCTGCAGCCTTGAGGATGGTAGCCGCCACCTCTTTATATATGTCGTATCGCGCCATATCGGTCTCAGAATAAACGGTCTCTACGGGGAACATCCGTCCTTCGCTCTCTATCAATGGTGCCTGAAGAGCCTCGCAGATGGCGGAAGCATCGATGGTTGCCGACATGATGATGATTTTCAAATCTGGTCGGATGATTTCCTGTGCCTGTCGGGTGAGGGCTAGCGCCAGGTCGGAGTTGATGCTTCGCTCGTGAAACTCATCGAAGATGACGGCGCTCACTCCTTCGAGCGTGGCATCATGGATGAGCATCCGGGTAAGTATTCCCTCGGTGAGCACCTCGATGCGGGTTTCTGAAGAAACCTTGTTCTCGAAGCGTACCCGATAACCCACGGTCTTGCCCATGGGTTCGCCCAAGATGCTAGCCATTCGTTCAGCTATCTGACGGGCAGCAAGGCGGCGCGGTTCCAGCATCAGAATCTTTCCCTGTGGGGTGGCTCCGAGGAGGGTGAGTGGGAGCATGGTGGATTTTCCTGCTCCCGGCGGAGCGGTAACAACAAGGTTTGCCGACTCCTTCAGGGTGCTGTTGATGGCGTCGGCTATCTGGAAGGCAGGAAGATGACCTGCCTGCTGTTTGATTCTATCGTAATTCATACTGCAAAGATACACATTATTTTTGTGATGGGCAAATGATTAGAAAGGTAATGCATGAGAATGGCGAATCTTGTAGATTTTTTCCCTTATCTGGTTCCATTTGGCAAGGAACAGGTAGCCAGATACGACTGCCAGATAGAGAAGCATCAACTGAAGGAGTGACAGATGAAGATGGTCTATGCTGGCGCCCGGCAACAGACTGGTAAGCCGGAAGGCGGTATGGGTGGCTTGGGTAATGCTGGCAAGTACTGCTGCTACATGTTGCATCAGCCAGATGCCGACGGAGGCAAGGCTGGAAATGTAGGTAAGGGGAGAAAGCAGCAGGAGTAGGGCACAAAGATAGAGGATGAGGGTGGCTGCCGGGATGGCGATGAAGCTGGTGAGCAGGGAGTAGCAGGATATTCTGCCGAAATAATAGACGATGAGCGGAAGCGTACCTATCTGTGCCGCCAGGGATACGCTGAATAATCCCCAGAGGCAACGGATGATCTTGCCGTGGGATTTGAGCAGGCCGAAGAGTGGGGGATAGAATATGAGGATGGAAGCCACGGCGAGAAAGGACATCTGGAAACTGATGTCGAAAAGATGGAAGGGATTCAGAAACAGCATGATGACATAGGCTAGCGCCAGGGTGTTGAGCGAAAGGTCGGGGCGCAGGGCTAACAGGCAGAAACTGTAGATGCTGAGCATGGAGGCTGATCTGACGGCACTAGGGGGAAAGCCGATAAAGACGACATACGCCCATACGGCAACGAGGGACAGGGCAATGGTGGGTCTGGAACGGCGCTTTCCGCCCAGAAGAATCACGAAGAGCTGGAAGATAATGCCTATGTGCAAGCCGCTAACTGCCAGTATATGACTTGTGCCGGAGATGGAAAAGCTCTCCTTGGTTTCCCGGTCGAGTGAACCCTTATCGCCCATCGCCATCGCTGAAATCACGGCGAAATCCTGTCCGTCGATATGATAAGTATGCAGCTGCTGTTCCAGCTGCTGGCGGAAGGAACGGCTTGCCAGGATGGTGCGGTCGATGGGGGAGAGTGACTGGTAGGTCATGATGCTGCCAGGCGCTTTCGTCTTATCGATATGATGGGAGGTGATGAACCCGCCCAGACAGAACAGGCAGAGCGACAGAAGGAGGCTCTGAAGAAGGACCAACTGCTTGATTTTTCTGAAGAAGAGCCGGAAAAGCTGACGGTTTTCATTGAGTACATAGCAGCAGCCGGCTAAGGCTATGGCAATGATGGCTGCGATGAGCCAATAGCGCGTGGAGAAGTAATCATAGCTGTATCTGGCTGTGATGATGCTAAGTGATAGTATGAGGCTGAAGAACATCAGCGGAGTGACTGGGAGTCTTTTATTTCTGTCCATTTTAGCCGTGTTTTCAGGTTCGTTTAAAAAAGAGAAGCCCGACAAAAGGTTGGGATAGTCCAACTCTCTTATCGGGCTTCTCATATATATAATAATGTATAAGCCTGCCTGGAAGCAGGAATATATCATTTCGGGAGATTACTCTCTCTTGAGATTATTTGCCGAATCCGAAGATACGCTTGATGAATTTCTTCACAGGATTATCGTTCTTCTGTGGATTGACAACAGGAGCGTACTTGCGAGGACCGGAATTCTCAGTTCCCTTCTTCTGCTGATTCTGAGGAACTGTGCCCTGTCGCTTCTGCTGGTTCTGCTGGACGCCACCCTGCTTCTTCTGGGCTACGCCTCTGCCTCGGCCATTGCTTCCAGGACGAACGTTGTTCTCATTGCCTGGGCGCTGGTTGCCGTTAGACTGCTGATTGCCCTGCTGGTTGCCGTTCTCGTTGTTGCGCTGCTTATTGTTGTTGCGGCGCTTGTTGTTATTGCGATTCTTCTGCTCGCCGTTGCGCTGCTCAGCGTTTCTCTGTTCATTGTTCTTGAACTCGCGATTCTTCTGTGCATCATTCTCGTGATTCTTCTGTGCACCATTCTCTCCGTTGTTCTGAGGAGTCTTTTCCTGGCGCTCGTTTGGCTTGTTTGGCTTGCGCTTGTGTGAAGTCTGGTCGCGGTCTTTCTGTCGGCGGCTCTTGGCGCTGGTCTTGCTCTTTCCCTCGCCGTTGCTGCTATTATTGCTGCCGCGGTTGCCGTTGCGGTTGTTTCCGCCCTGCTTTCCGCCCTTGCCCTTTCGACCATTGTTGCGTTTTGAAGGCTTGTTGAGCTTGATGTATTCAGGGCCTTCGCCGCAATCTTCCGGCAGAGGCATCTTCTCTACCACCTTCTCCAGGAACTTCTCAATCTGCTGGAACCAGTACTGGTCTTCCTCGTTGACGAAGGTGATGGCTCTACCATCGCGGTTGGCACGGGCTGTACGGCCGATGCGGTGAACATAATCCTCAGTATCGTGAGGAACGTCATAATTGATGACCATCTCGATATCATCAATATCGATTCCACGAGCCACGATATCCGTAGCAACCAGTACGTCGAACTGACCGCTCTTGAACTTGAACATCACATCATCGCGCTCTGCCTGCTCCAGGTCGGAGTGCATTGCACCGCAGTTGATGCCGATCTGCTGAAGGGCAGCAGCCAGCTGCTTCACCTTCATCTTGCTGCCGCTGAACACGATGACGCGCTTCATATCGCCAGCCTTGAAGATATCTTTGATGATGGTCATCTTCTGGGTCTCGTAACAAACGTAAGCCTCCTGCTTGATCTTCTCGGCAGGCTTGCTTACGGCAAGCTTGATCTCTACAGGATCCTTGAGCAGGGCCTTGGCAAGTTCCTCAATTTTCTCAGGCATGGTGGCTGAGAACATGATGGTCTGGCAGGTCTTTGGCAACTTGGAAGCGATGGTATTGATGTCTTCTGAGAAGCCCATGTCGAGCATGCGGTCGGCCTCATCGAGAATGAAGAAGCTTACCTTGCTCAAATCTACATTACCCAGGGAAATGTGGGTGATGAGGCGACCTGGAGTAGCAATCACGACATCAGCACCCATGCGGAGACTCTTCAGCTCCTGATCGTAGCGGTTGCCGTCGTTGCCGCCATAAACAGCCACGCTGCTCACATCCTGCAGGTAGTAGCCGAAGCCCTGCATGGCCTGGTCTATCTGCTGAGCCAACTCGCGGGTTGGCGACATGATGACGCAGTTGATGGCGTCTTTCGGATAGCCGCCATCATCAAGTTTGCTCAATACTGGGAGCAGATAGGCTGCTGTCTTACCCGTTCCGGTCTGTGCCACGCCCAATACGTCGTGACCTTCCAATATCTCAGGGATACATTTTTCCTGTACAGGGGTGCAAGTGTCGAAGCGCATGTCGTATAATGCGTCGAGCACGTTGTCATTCAAATCTAATTCGTCGAAATACATTCTTTTCCTTTCTTTTGTTGACCATTGAGCCGGATGGATCTTCATCCGTTCCAATGGTCAAGGTTCTTTGTTTCAATGTTTAATTACCTTGGTGCCTTGCGGTAGCAGAAGTAGGCAACGAAGGCGAAGATGATGTTCGGCAACCAGGCGGCAAGTGCCGGAGGGAAGTTTGCCTGGATGGCAAAGGTTGCCGATACGGTTTGCAGCATGATGTAGCCGAAGCTCAGTGCAAGACCGATTCCCAAGGATAGGCCCATACCTCCCTTTCGCTTGCGCGATGAAAGCGAAACACCGATGATGGTGAGGATGAAGGAGGCAAACGAGGCGGCGATGCGCTTGTGGTATTCTACCTGATACTGCACCACATTGCCCGAACCGCGGTTGATCTGCTTGGAAATATACTCCTTCAGTTCCGGACTGGTGAAGGTTTCCTGCTGACCCTTGGAATAAACCAGGTCGGTAGGCTCCATCGTAATCAGCGTATCCTTCTGCGCTCCGCTGGTGATGTGTTCCTTCATACCTTTCAGCTGGCGCACCTTCCAGTTGCTCAGTTTCCAGTGGTATTTGCTGTCGGAAATCGTATCATACTGAATCTCCATCGCCGTAAGGTGGCTTACGAGTTTCTTCTCCTGGAACTTGTCGAGGCAGAATCCGTAACCCCGCTTCGAGTTGTTGTCGTAGTGCTGCATATAGGCAATTACGCCCTTATCTACCTGCAGCTGTACGTTTTCGGCAGAAGTATTCTTCTTCTTGTTCTTGTACATCGTCTCAAAGTTCTGGCGTACTACCGTGCCGTGTGGAATCACGTAGGCAGAGAGTACATAGCTCAAGGCTGAGAGCATGATGCAGGTGATGAGGTAAGGACGAAGGAGTCGCTTGAAGGAAACACCTGATGCCAGAATGGCGATGATTTCAGAGTTGCCTGCCAGCTTCGACGTGAAGAGGATGACCGCCACAAACACGAACAACGCACTGAAGAGGTTGGCGAAGTAAGGGATGAAGTTGGCATAATAATCGAAGATGATGGCCTTGGCTGGTGCATGATACTCCGTGAACTTCGCCAGGTTCTCATTGAAGTCGAACACGATGGAGATGGAGATGATCAGTGCAATCGAGAAGAAGTAGTAGCCTAAGAACTTCTTGATAATGTACCAGTCTAACCGCTTGATGTATCTCAGTGGGTTGAGATACCTGAGCACCCTGAGGAATCGCAGCTTGTGCCCGATCCAGCCTAGAATGCGGGCTATGCGCTGCAGGATGGCAATGAGCCAGCCGAAGCGAGATTCGAAGGCTCTGCCCATCTTGAGCAGTCTGCGATGTTTTCTGATGTATTTATAATCTTTCATCATTTAATGTAAAATATGTATAGGAGCATCCTATAAAGTTCAATGCTCAACGCTCAAGCTAGATTCGTCGGCCGAGTTGATCGATGATAGAGCGTTTCCACTCTACGAAGTCGCCCTGCTCGATATGGTGGCGTGCATCTGTAACGAGACGGAGATAGAACGAGAGGTTGTGGATGCTGGCAATCTGCATGGCAAGGAGCTCCTGGGCCTTGAAGAGATGGTGCAGGTAGGCCTTGGTGGTAATCTGGTCGATGTCGCAGCCGTCTGGATCCACTGGACTGAAATCCATCTCCCACTTCTTGTTGCGCATGTTCATCGTACCATTATAGGTAAAGAGCATCGCATTGCGGCCGTTGCGGGTTGGCATTACGCAGTCGAACATATCAACACCGCGCTCGATGGCCTCGAGCAGGTTCTGGGGAGTTCCTACGCCCATCAGGTAGCGAGGCTTGTCCTTTGGAAGAATCTCGTTCACCACCTCGATCATCTCGTACATCACCTCGGTAGGCTCGCCTACGGCAAGACCGCCGATGGCATTTCCGTCGGCTCCCTTGTCGGCAATGTACTTGGCTGCTTCGCGGCGCAGCTCTGGGAAAGTACAGCCCTGGACGATAGGGAAGAGGCTCTGCTGATAACCGTAGAGAGGTTCTGTCTCGTCGAAGCGCTTAATGCAGCGGTCGAGCCAGCGCTGAGTCATCTCCAGACTCTTTTTCGCATACATGAAGTCGCTTTGTCCGGGAGGACACTCATCGAAAGCCATCATGATGTCGGCACCGATGATGCGTTCTGTATCCATCACGTTCTCTGGAGTGAAGAAATGCTTGCTGCCATCGATGTGGGAACGGAACTCGCAGCCCTCTTCTCTGAGCTTTCGGATTCCGGTAAGCGAGAATACCTGGAAGCCGCCGCTGTCGGTGAGGATAGGACGGTCCCAGCCGTTGAACTTATGCAGTCCGCCTGCCGCCTTGATGACTTCGAGTCCCGGGCGCAGGTAGAGATGGTAGGTGTTTCCCAGGATGATCTGGGCCTTTACCTGCTGGCGCAATTCTTCGAAATGTACACCCTTTACGCTGCCCACAGTTCCCACAGGCATGAAGATCGGAGTCTTGATCTGTCCGTGGTCGGTGGTGATGATGCCGGTGCGAGCATCGCTTGCCTTATCTGTTACTTGTAGTTCAAATTTCATTTCTTTTCTTTTTTGTCATTTTCAGGAATGGTGAAGTCGATAGGGTGCTTTACCTTCTCATCGGTGAGGGCAAACTCCCAGACATCTGCTACATCTTCTACATAATGGAACTCTACACCCTTGAGATACTTTTCAGGAATGTCGAGGATGTTCTTCTTGTTTTCCTTGCAGATCACGATGTCGGTAATGCCGGCACGCTTGGCTGCCAGGATCTTCTCCTTGATGCCTCCCACTGGGAGTACCTTGCCGCGAAGGGTAATCTCGCCGGTCATGGCTATGTTCTTGCGAACCTTGCGCTGGGTGATGGCCGAAGCAATACTGGTGGCAATGGTAATACCTGCCGAAGGACCGTCTTTTGGCGTTGCACCTTCGGGTACGTGGATATGGATGTTCCAGTTTTCAAAGATGCGGTAATCCACGCCCAGCAGGTCGATATGCGCCTTGATGTATTCCAGGGCGATGATAGCCGATTCCTTCATCACGTCTCCCAGGTTTCCGGTCAGGGTAAGCTTGCCCTGTCTTCCCTTGCTCAGCGAGGTTTCGATAAAGAGAATCTCGCCGCCCACAGAGGTCCATGCAAGTCCTGTTACTACTCCTGCATAATCGTTGCCCTGATAGATGTCGCGGGTGAATGGGGCGGTGCCGAGAATCTCCTTCAGGTCTGATGCGGTGATGGATGGCTTCTCCAATTCCTTGGAATAGGCTAGCTTGTAGGCCATCTTGCGCAGTCCCTTGTTGATCTGTTTCTTGAGCTGGCGCACACCGCTTTCTCGGGTGTAGTGCTCGATGATGCCCTCAATGGCTGCCTTGTTGAAGCTTACCTTCGGGGTGAATTTGTCGAGACCTGTATTCTCCAATTCCTTCGGAATCAGGTGGCGCTTGGCAATCTCTATCTTCTCCTCCGTAATGTAGCCACCTACTTCGATGAGCTCCATTCGGTCGAGCAAAGGACGTGGGATTGAGCTGATGTCATTGGCGGTTGCGATGAAGAGAACCTTAGAGAGATCGTAATCCACATCCAGGTAATTGTCGTGGAAGGTGTTGTTCTGCTCTGGGTCGAGTACTTCAAGCAAGGCTGATGCCGGATCACCCTGGTGGTTGTTGGCTGAAACCTTGTCTATCTCGTCGAGGATGAAGACAGGGTTGCTGCTGCCTGCCTTGAGGATGTTCTTGACAATGCGGCCAGGCATGGCTCCGATATAAGTGCGGCGGTGACCGCGAATCTCGGCTTCATCGTGCAGACCGCCCAGAGACATTCTCACGTATTTGCGCTTCATGGCCTTGGCAATGCTCTTGCCCAGACTGGTCTTGCCGACTCCCGGAGGACCATAGAGGCAGAGAATCGGACTCTGCATTCCACCCTTCAGGGATCTTACGGCAAGATATTCCAGAATGCGTTCCTTTACTTTCTCCATGCCGTAGTGGTCCTGGTTGAGAATCTTCTGGGCATGAGACAAGCTGAGGTCATCCTCGGTGTATTCGCCCCAAGGCAAATCTACCAGCGTCTGCAGATAGTTGAGCTGGATAGGGTAGTCTGGGCTCTGAGGATGGATGGTGTCGAGTTTGGCCAACTCTTTCTGAAAAACCTTCTGGGTTGCCTCGTTCCATTTCTTGGTCTTGGCTTTTTCGAGCAGCTCCTTCTTTTCCGGACTGCTTTCGCCTTCGCCCAGCTCTTCCTTGATGTTCTTGATCTGCTGCTTCAGGTAATATTCCTTCTGCTGCTCGTCGAGATCAAACTGAGTCTTGTTCCTGATTTCATTTTGCAGGTAGAGCAGTTTCTGCTCCTTGTGCAAGGCCTTGAGTGCCTCTATCAGTCGCTCAGACAGCTTCTCCTGTTCCAGCATCTTGATCTTGTCTTCTGCCGTAAAAGGCAGGGAGGTGCAGATGAAGTTGCATTTCACGAAGCGATTGGTAATCTCATTGATCGCATAGACAGCCTCGTTGGGAATGTTCTCATTGTACTGAATGAATTTGATAGATTCCTCGAAGAATGTTTGGGTCAATGCCTTGAACATAGGATCTTCGGCTTCCTTTTCGGTAGGCCAGGTTTCTGGAAGACTTTCTACATCGGCAAGGTAGAATGGTTCCTTATCTACAATCTGCTTCATCTTGCATCTGCCTAAACCCTGTACGATGATGGTCTTCTGATGCTCATCGTTTGGCATGTTGATGACTCTCATCAACTTGGCAAATGTTCCGGTTTCGTACAAGTCTTCCTGATTAGGTGAGTCTATGTCCGCATGCTTCTGGCAAAAGATGCAGAATACTGTTTCTGGATTTTGCTCCAGCATGTTTGCCAACTCCTTGCTTTCCGCCCTGCCTATCAAGATAGGAGTAAGCACGGATGGAAAAACCACCAGGTCGCGGGTGCAGAGGGTAGGATAGACTCCTGCCTCCCTTTCTTGTATCAATACGGATGCATCGCCCTCAAAGTCGGCTATCATCTGGATTTGTGTATTCGAATTTCTGTTCATATTCTATTTGGTAAACACTTTTTGGGGTGTATATGAATTTCTGTTCTATTTTGATAAACACTTTTTGGAGTGCATATTCTCTTGAATATATATTTATAGGGTGCAAAGTTAGTGATTTTTGCCGAGAATCCCATCGTTTTTTCCGAAAATCACCTCTTTATTAGATATTATTATTAATATAAGCAAGAAGACTGTAATAAAATGCTGATTTTTGCGTTACTATTTTAAAAGTAAAACTATGACAGGATTTAAATTCAAACAATTTGAGATTCATCAGGATCGTTGCGCCATGAAAGTGGGAACGGATGGTGTGTTGCTGGGGGCATGGGCACCTGGCGGTAAACGCATTTTGGATGTCGGGTCGGGTACCGGACTCATTTCGCTGATGATGGCGCAGCGCTTCCCTGAGGCGCAGGTGCTGGGTATTGATATGGACGGAGAGGCTTGTGAGGAGGCTGCTGAGAATGTGGCTGCAAGTCCTTTTGCCGATCGTGTCGAAATAGAGTGCTGCCGATTGCAGGACTATCATTCTGCGGAGTCTTTTGATGCAATCGTAAGCAATCCTCCTTTTTTCTTGAATAGCCTAAAAAATCCAGACAGTAAACGTACGATGGCCCGCCATACGGATAGCTTACCTTTCAGAGATCTTTTCAGGGGAGCAAAAATGTTACTGAGTGATGATGGCGTCTTTTCCGTGATTGTTCCTTCTGAGGTTCTTGAGGTGGTTGTGTCGGAAGCTTGTATGCTAGGATTTTATCTTGTCAGGCAGTGTGGCGTTAAGACAGTGGAGCGCAAACAGCCTAAACGCTATCTTCTGTCGTTCGCAAAGCATCGGTATAATGGTATGGAAAATACTATAAAAACAATGACCGATTCCGAGGGGAACCGGTCAGAATGGTATGCGAAAATTACAGAAGAATTTTATGTCAGGTAGGGGCTAGAGATTCAGCTTTCTCTGTACGAGCTTGCTGATGGCTCCTACTCGCTTGCTTTGGCGCTGGATGTCTTTGTGAATGTCATCGCGCACTATATTTATGTCATTGAAGAAATCGGCAAAGGCTGATTGAATGATGTTCGGCTTGCGTACACTCTTGTCTGCAAACGGATTTACAATCATCTTGATGCCTTTTTCTTCCATGTGCACATCTATGTCGGCGCCAGTCATCACTGGGTCGCCGTCGTAATGGATGACACCCGGCTTGCTGCGGGTGATGTGGAGCTTCTTGCACCGGAAAGACTTGATCTTCGAGTTTTTGTCGAGGGTCTTGTTGAACATGTCGAAACTAACCTGTGAAGCTTCGATGACATCAAACGGTTCCATGATGACCACATCCATCAATCCATCGCTCATAGATGCCTGTGGGGCAATATAGGCGTTGTTGCCGTATTGGGAAGCGTTGGCACATGAGATGAGAAACGCTTTATATTGTTTTGTTCCAGTCTCATCCTCCAGAGTATATGTTTCTGGCTCATATTTCAAGCCTTCTCTCAGAATGTTCTCTGCATAGCTGATCGGCCCACGCTTTCCGCTTTCTGCAAACTTCATGCTGACAAAGGCATCGAAGCCCATTCCGCAAGTGCAGAAGAATGGGTATTCGTTGATGACTCCGTAGTCAAGGTCGTGTATTTTGCATGCGTTGATGATCTCAATGCTTTTCTTTAGGTTCATTGGCAACAGCAGGTGGCGCGCCAGGCCGTTTCCTGAGCCGCAAGGCAGAATACCTAATGCTGAGTCGGAATGGACGAGGGAACGGGCCACCTCGTTCACGGTACCATCGCCACCTACGGCAACCACAATGTCTGCATGGTTGTCTCTGGCTTCGGCTGCCAGTTCTGAGGCGTGTCCTGGTCTTTCAGTCATTTTTATCTCGTACTCGAACTGCTCCTTGTCCAAAGTAGAATCTATCAAACTGGGAACCGCTGCTTTGCTGCTGGTTCCAGAAATCGGGTTCATGATGAAAACTATCTTTTTTTTCATATCTTAGTCAAGAAAACGTAATTTTTAAAGTGCAAAAGTAATAAAAATCCCTAAAATAGCAAGAAATATCCATTAAAAAAACTCTAAAAGTAAACTTTCTTAGGAAAAAAGCGGTTTTATTAATCTTTTTTTGTATCTTTGCAGCCTGAAACTAGAAAATAAATTAAAATAGAAATAAAGTACACCTATTATAATGGGACAATTACAAGAAAGATACAAGAATTATCGTGTACCTCAGAAGTATATGGAAGCCGGTGTGTATCCATACTTCCGTGAGATTACAAGTAAGCAGATGACAGAGGTAACTGACATCGACGGTCACAAGATCCTGATGTTCGGTTCTAATGCTTACCAGGGTTTGACTAATGATCAGCGTGTTATCGATGCAGCTAAGGCTGCTCTTGACAAGTATGGCTCAGGCTGTGCTGGTAGCCGCTTCCTCAATGGTACACTCGATTTGCATGTGCAGCTCGAAAAAGAGCTTGCTGAGTTTATGGGCAAGGATGAGACATTGTGCTTCTCTACTGGTTTCTCTGTAAATCAGGGTGTGTTGGCATGTGTTGTAGGTCGTAACGACTATATCATCTGTGACGATCGTGACCACGCCAGTATCGTAGATGGCCGTCGTCTTTCATTCGCTACCCAGCTTCACTACAAACACAATGATATGGAAGATTTGGAGCGTGTGCTCTGTAAGCTTCCTGAGGATGCAATCAAGCTCATCGTTGTGGATGGCGTGTTCTCCATGGAGGGCGATTTGGCTAACTTGCCAGAGATCGTGAAGTTGAAGCATAAGTACAACTGCTCTATCATGGTAGATGAGGCTCATGGCCTTGGTGTGTTTGGTAAGCAGGGACGTGGTGTCTGCGATCATTTCGGTCTGACCGATGAGGTAGACCTCATCATGGGTACCTTCTCAAAGAGCTTGGCATCTATCGGCGGTTTCATCGCATCAGACAAGGATACCATCAACTTCCTCCGTCACAACTGCCGTACCTACATCTTCAGTGCATCCAACACTCCAGCAGCTACAGCAGCAGCGCTTGAGGCACTCCACATCATTCAGAATGAGCCAGAGCGTTTTGAGAATCTTTGGGATGTTACCAACTATGCTTTGAAGCGTTTCCGTGAGGAAGGTTTCGAGATTGGTGAGACAGAGAGCCCTATCATTCCACTTTATGTGCGTGATGCAGAGAAGACTTTCCTTGTAACCAAGAAGGCTTACGATCGTGGTGTGTTCATCAACCCTGTGATTCCTCCAGCATGTGCTCCTCAGGACACATTGGTACGTTTCGCTTTGATGGCTACTCATACCAAGGAGCAAGTAGAGCGGGCTGTTGTTATCTTGAAGCAGATTTTCGTAGAGGAAGGTATCATCAAGTAATTTTTGCTGATGACTACTTTCATCAACTAAGCAATGTATGGTGTCGAAAATGGCTCTATATATAATAAGGTCAAGCTCAACTTTCGGGTTGGGCTTGACCTTTGTTGTTTGAGAGGGCGGTATTTCGTTTCTTAGGTTGCTATTATTCAACATTATTTTACGATGAAGTCATTAAAGGAATTATATAGAGTGGGCAAGGGGCCTTCGAGCAGTCATACGATGGGACCCCAGCGTGCCGCTCGTCTCTTTTTGAAACGTTGTGGCAATGCCTCGCTGTATGAGGTGACCCTCTATGGCAGTCTGGCTGCTACCGGAAAGGGACACATGACGGATGTTGCCATCGAAGAGGTCATCCAACCTCGTCATTCCGTCAAAATCATTTGGAAACCTCAGGTCTTCTTGCCTTTCCATCCCAACGGCATGAAGTTTGTCGCTAAGGATGTGGATGGTGACGTCTTGGACGAATGGACTGTCTATAGCATCGGCGGTGGTGCCTTGTCGGAAGGCGAGGACGACCAGTCGGAGCTGGGGGCCAAGGATGTCTATGAACTGAATAAGTTGGGTGAAATCCAACAGTGGTGCTATGACAACGGGCGTTCTTTCTGGGAGTATGTGGAGAAATGCGAGGGAAAGGAAATCTGGGACTATCTTGATATGGTGTGGCAAACGATGAAACAAGCGATCAAGAATGGTCTTGACCATGAGGGCGTGTTGCCTGGTCCTTTGAATTTGCCTCGCAAGGCGGCTACTTATTATACGAAGGCAAAGGGTTATCGTGCCTCACTCCAGAGCAGAGGACTCGTCTATTCGTATGCCTTGGCTGTGAGCGAGGAGAATGCGTCGGGTGGTACTATCGTGACGGCTCCTACTTGTGGCGCATGTGGTGTCTTGCCTGCGGTGTTGTATCACATGCACACTTCTCACGATATGAGTGAACAGCGCATCCTCCGTGCTTTGGCTACAGCAGGTTTGGTGGGCAATGTGGTGAAACAGAATGCTTCCATCAGTGGTGCCGACGTGGGATGTCAGGGCGAGGTAGGCGTGGCTTGTGCGATGGCTTCGGCTGCTGCTTGCCAGTTGTTTGGTGGTAGTCCTGCCCAGGTAGAATATGCGGCAGAGATGGGATTGGAGCATCACTTGGGTATGACTTGCGACCCTGTCTGCGGCTTGGTTCAGATACCTTGCATCGAGCGAAATGCCTTTGCCGCGGCTCGTGCCCTCGATGCCGACCTGTATGCCTCCTTCTCGGATGGACACCACAGTGTGTCGTTTGATAGAGTGGTGGAGGTGATGCGACAGACTGGTCACGACTTACCATCACTTTATAAGGAGACATCCGAGGGCGGTCTTGCCAAGGGATTTTCGGGAAAATATAAATAATCCTTTGGAAAGGAAACTGAAGAAAAGGTATGTAACGGAATTGAACTTCTCTCGAAATGGGAAGCGTTATGGGATATAAAAAATCTCAGGAGTATCAATGGATATTCCTGAGATTTTTCTTTTTATTAGAGCTTCTTGCCCAGTGCGAGTTTTATTAGAGTTTCTTGCCTAGTGCAAGGGCTGCGATGACGTTGGCTCCCATTGTCGTCAACTTTTCTGCAAATCGGCATACGGAACCGCCCGATGCGATGATGTCGTCGAAGAGCAAGACGTCTTTTCCCTGGAGAGCGTCTGTAGGGAGCGTGTATTCTTCGCCTTCCTCATTCCAGGTCAGGAGTGGGTAGGCATTGGTCATTCCTGTGTTCTCACAGACCTGCTGACTGAATTGCTCAAAGCGTCTTGCAGTGTTGGCTTGTGTGGAAGCTGGGATGCAGACAAAGGTGAACTGCTGGGCTGCATCACCAAAACAACTCTTGATGAGGGCGGTGATGTCAGAAATCGCCTTCGACAAAGCTTGTTGGTGGTCGTTTTCCGTTGTCAGTTCCGAGTTGCCCTTGAAGTTGACGATATAGTCGCGCTTCTCCCAGTCTTCGGATGACAATTCGAAGTTTCCGTATGCGTTGTATGACGCATAATCCACTACCCACTTGTAGGGTAGTCCATTCTGAAGACATTTCCAGTCTTGGGTCTGTCTCTTATACACATCTGACGCTGCCGACGATCTTACGCGTGTAGAT
>OWJS01000467.1_pt1 | contig 15236 bp, 10 predicted proteins | sample 1732961 | NCBI WGS metagenome assembly OWJS01 (sample SAMN05065774, study PRJEB22554) | human gut metagenome | biome: ENVO:2100002; feature: ENVO:00000062; material: ENVO:00002003 | host: Homo sapiens | place: USA
CTCGTGGGCTCGGAGATGTGTATAAGAGACAGCGTCATCGACAATTGCCGAATGTTTTCCAGGTAAAACCCCGTATGTAGTAACCATTGTCATGCGTGTACTGCAACGTGTAGCCGTCTCGGCACGGAAAATAGCCATACGCTCACGTAAGCGACGTTCGTAGTCGGCGCTTATTATATAAGGTGTACCGGAAAACTTCATTTCACAGATGTTTATATTCCGGTCGGCACGCTCTATCACAAGGTCAATCTGTGTGCCATGTCCGCCTTGTCGGCTACGCCATGCGCTTGAATCGTTGAGTATACGGTCGATGCCAAGAGCCTGCTTTATCTCGTCAAGATGCATAAGACACAACAATTCGAAACTGAATCCTTGCCAACTCACCACTTGCTGACTTGAAGACAGATGGGTCCAGCGGTGCGGGTCTTTCGTGTCTACACCTTGTATATATTTATAGAAGAACAGAGTGTAGAAGTCTTTAATGCGGTAGATTGTATTGTTGCGCTTATTGCCGTAGCGTGCGTATGGCAGCACAAAATCGCATTGCTCCAAATCAGAAAGTACCTTCGTGAGCGCAGCGCCTCCTAATCCCGTATTTTCTGAAATTTCCTTGCGTGTATATCCTTCCTTTCGTTGTGTGAGCAGACGAATTACCGTAAGATAATTGTCGGGACGCTTGAAGAGCGTAGCGTAGAGTTCGTTGTGTTCCGTACGGAGCATGGCGTGGCTGTCAGCAAAGAACAGCTCGTCGATGTTAGACAATAACGACATGTGCGGATTGAGAAGTGTCAGATAGAAAGGCACACCTCCCAATATCATGTAGCACTGTGCTATCTGATAGCGACTCCAATTGAAGTGGTGTTCGTCCATATATTGTTCCACTTCATACAGACGGAACGGACGCAGATATATCTTGCGCGTGATACGATTGAACAGTCCTCCCTGATTGTGTAGCAGGCTGTCAATCATCCACGACGTAGCCGAACCGCATGCCACAAACACTATGTAGTCGCGCATTGCTGCCCATCCATTCCAAAAATTCTCCAACGACGACACAAAATCAGACTTTGGCGTATCCATCCACGGCATTTCGTCAAAGAATATTACTTTCTTTCTATTCGCATCTTTTGCCTCAAGCAGTCTGGCAAGGCTATCGAAAGCCTGTGTCCAGTTCTTCAGTTCTGGGGCGAATTCAGACGATGAGTAGCGCTGCAATGCCTTGGCGAAATCGGCAAGCTGCTGTTCGCGCGGCATCTCGTGCTTGCCTACAAACGAAAAGTCGTAGGTGTCGTTGAAGAAACGACGCACAAGAAAAGTCTTGCCTATACGGCGACGACCGTATATTACAACAAACTCCGAACGTCCCGATTCAAGACAGTTATTCAGTATCGACTGCTCTTTATGTCTTCCTATTAACTTGTCCATAAGCCATTTATTATTGATAACTTGCCAAAATTACGAAAAAAATGCGGTTTTGGCAAGTTATCCAAATCGATAACTTGCCAAAACTTCAAAAAAATCGCAGTTTTGGCAAGTTATCGGATTTTCCAAGGTCACATTACGCCTAACGACTGCATCACTTTTTTGTTGGCTTCAGCCAGCGACGGGTCGAGCAACGCGCGTATATATATTAAGGTGGTGGAGAGTTTGGTGTGCCCCATGGCTTTGGCAATGAGCGCATATATGCCGACACGGTATTGAGACGTACGCCTCGGTTGCAAAGCCACCGCTGATAGCATTGGAGCATTGCTGCAGTGATGTCGGCAAAGCTCCATCTGCTATTGTCGAGAAAGCGTGACAACGAGCGTGCAGCCGTAAGATAATTGGCAGCAGTCTTGTGGCGTGCTTGTTTCTGCATGCGCTCAGCCTCAGCCATGGCAAAGCTCATTCCGTCCAGATTCATTGCATTGGTTGCGTTGCACTCCTTCTTCTTTGGACTATGTCCCAAACCCATCTCTATTCTGAAATATACCATAATAATAATGTATTAAAAGGTTAGACACTTGTTTTATATTTGCATTTTTATCGCTCAGAATTGCGAGCTGAGCGCACGAGGAAATCTTTGGCTCGAAATTCTCGAGTTTTGTACAGTTTTAGTTACATCGTTCATACTCAGATAGTTATAATCGTAATGAGCCAAACTTGCAAAATGTACGTTTACAAAAAAACTCATTTTTATCGCAAATGGGCTACATTTATACATCAACGGGGCTACATTTAGAGTTCAAATGTTGTCCTTATGCCTTGCAAAAGTAGTCCATTTAGAAAGTAAATGTAGTTCATTTGAAGAACTGACGAAGTGAATTGCTGCCAAACCCTATAAAAAACAGCCTCTGAAATCTCTAGAATGAATTTTTTATTTGTAACACTTTTTTACTGCATATACGATATTTGCATAGCTTTCTCCACCTCCCGGCAAGAGGTAGCGAGGTTCGCGTTATATCCGTCACAGACATAAAGCTCGACAAAAAAACAATTAATTATATTATTCACCAAAAGAGAGAGATTTTATGGAAAAAAGAATCATGACTTTTGTAGCCTGCCTCTTCCTGAGCATAGGAATGGCACTGGCTTAATCTCGCATTTCCGGTAAGGTCACCTCAGCTGAAGACGGGCACCCCGTTGTTGGTGCCACAGTTAAGGTTGTAGGTCAGAAGAATACCGGTACTGTGACAGACGTTGATGGTAATTTTACGCTTAATGTTCCCGCTGGCGCAACACTTGAGGTCTCGTACATCGGTATGACAAGCAAAACTATCAAGGCATCGTCACGTATGACTATTTCGCTCAATAATAGCTCTAAGGACATTGACGAGGTAGTGGTTGTAGGTTACGGTTCTGGTCGTAAGATCAGCTCGCTTACTGGTTCTATTGCCACAGTCAACTCAGAGAAGCTGAAGAATGCTCCGTCTGCATCTGTTCTCGACAATCTGCAGGGTCAGGTTTCGGGTCTTAGCGTATTGTCTTCATCAGGTGAGGCTGGTGACAATGCTGTAAGCATGCGTCTGCACGGTGTAGGTTCACTCGGTGCAAGTTCTACTCCTTTGTACGTTATTGACGGTATTGCTTCGTCAAGCCGTGCAATTATGGCTATGAATCCTAATGACATCAAATCGGTTACGGTGCTTAAGGATGCATCCGCCACATCTATCTATGGTTCGCGTGCTGCAAATGGTGTTGTTTACATCACCACAAAGAATGGTGGTTACAACTCAAAGGCCACTATAACACTGCGTTCGCAGTATGGATGGAACACCTTGGCAAACAAGGGCTTCTATGAAGACATGATGACTGGCGATGAGCTATATGCTTTTTATACCGGCTTGCTCGGAGAAGAAACTATGAAGGCATTGTATGATGATGAAGGTTATCGCAGCAATACAAAGTGGTATGAGATTTATCAGCAGTTTAATACTCCGCAGACTCAAAACGACTTGAGTATTCAGGGCGGTAGCGACCGTATGTCTTACAACATCAGTGCTTCGCAGTTCCACCAGAAGGGTACTACCATCGGCAACTTCTACGACCGCTACACATTCCGCACAAACCTTGACGCACGTCCTAAGACATGGTTGCGTACTGGCGTGAACATCAACCTTTCTTACGATAAGAAGCAGCGTAACTCAGCATGGGGTAATTCTGAAGGTGTTTCAAACTATACCAATGGCGGTTTGTCGTATATGCTTAATCCTCTATATCCTGCTTATGATGAAAATGGCAAGCTACTTGACCGCTTCCCATTCGGTGCATATAGCGATCAATACAAGAACCGTTACATCTCGGCTGTCACTTCACGCTATGGCCTCAACGGCAATGCATATGTTGAGCTTGAACCGATAAAGAATCTTAAGATTCGTTCGCGTGTAGGTACCGACCTCTATTTCAGCCGCAACAACTACTTTGTTAAGCCTTCGTACGCTCCAGCAGCTGGAAAGGGTACACGTGAGAAAACTTCTGATTACGACTATTCGCACACTATAACAAACACCATCGAGTATGGCTTCAACATCAATAAGGTGCATCAGTTCACAGTTCTCGCCGGACAGGAGGGTATCAAGAACAGCTACGACGCATTCACTGCATACAGCAAAGGACAGGTGATCGATGCTCTTATGAATCTGCAGAATGGCGAACAGAGCACATATAAGGTATCGGAGGATGCAACTGAGAGCAGATTTCTCTCGTTCTTCGGACGTGTTGATTATAACTATAACAACCGCTATTTCTTCGACGTGACTGTACGTAACGATGCCTGCTCACGCTTCGGTAAGGACAACCGTAACGCTACATTCTGGGCAGCAGGTGCATTATGGAAGGTAAAAAGCGAAGCTTTCATGCAGCCTTACACATGGATCAATTCACTTGACTTCAAGGTAAGCTACGGTACACAGGGTAATGCCGCTATCGGAGACTATACTGCACTCGGTCTTGTTGGTAAGACAACATCGTTTAATGATAAGTTTGCAATGAACTATGTTCAGGCTGGCAACCCGAAACTGACATGGGAGACTCAGAAACTTCTCAACATCGGAATCAGCGGACGTTTGTGGAATCGTTTCGATTTCGACCTTAGCTACTATCTGCGCAAAACCAGCGACATGCTTATGGAAGTTCCTTATCCTTACACTACTGGTTTCTCGTCAATGTACAACAATGTGGGCGAACTTCAGAATCAGGGTATTGATATCAAACTCGGAGTCGATATCGTACGTGGCAAGGACTACTTCGTGAACTTCTCAACAACCTTCAACTACAATGCAATGAAGGTGACAAAGTTGTTCGACGGACGTCAGCGTTGGGAAATGTCCAATTACCTGACTGCTTACGTTGTAGGAAAGGCTCCTGCTTTCTATCTGCCATTATATGCTGGCATAAACAAGGAGAATGGTGCTCCGATGTGGTATAAGGCTGGTGACAACCCTGATGTTACTACAAAGAAAGAGACGACAGAGGACTTTAACGAAGCTGCACTCACACAGAATTCGGGTAAGAATCTTTATGCTCCTGTAAATGGTGGTTTCAGCATAGCAGCAGGTTGGAAGGGATTGAGTCTGCAGGCTGACTTCTCTTATGTTCTCGGCAAGTATCTTTACAATAATGATGCAATGTTCTACAATGACCCGAGTATTGGAGGCTATACGACAAACTTGAAAAAGAATACAGCCGATTATTGGTCGGAGGACAATAAGAATGCTAAGTTCCCGAATTGGGAAGAAGGTTACACATTGCAGTTTGATGATAGCATGCTTGAGAATGCTTCATTCCTGCGTTTGAAGAATCTGCAGATTGGCTATCAGCTGCCCAAGTCGCTTCTCGCATGGCAGAATGTATTGAACGATGTTAAGTTTACTGCAACAGCCCGCAATCTCTTTACTGTGACCAACTATGGCGGTATTGACCCTGAGGTTGATGGCAATCTTACACGTGGTATTATTGGTAACTCAAAGCAGTTCCTCTTCGGTATCGAACTTACTTTCTAAAAGAATTAGTGTATAACTTATTATAGACTACAAAAATGAAAATGAACAAATATTTCATCATAGCATTAGGTGTGGGGTTGTCAACCCTCACCTCTTGCCACCTCGATGTTGCTCCAACATCTTATGTAGAAGCAGCAGATGCAAACAATGCCATAAAAACCGACCTTGAGTTGTCGGCTATGCGTAATGGTATTTATTCTTCATTCCGTTCGACATTCTATGGTGTCAACAGTCAGCCGTCGGAGGTTATGTGCGATGGATTTAATGCAGCTATAGGTTATGGCAATAACTACGGCGGAATCCATCGTACCGACATGACATTCACCTCGTCCGACTATGATACAAAGGACTTGTGGGAGTCGATGTACAGTGCCATCAAGGACTACAACATCTTCATCAACTCGGCACAGAACTATGGCAATGCCAATGCTGGCTCCAAGGCCGATGCCGACTTATATGCAGGCGAGGCACTGTGCTTCAGGGCTTACAGCTATATGGAGCTTGTACGTCATTTTGCCAAGGCTTACAATACTGCTACTGCAAGTTCTGACCTTGGTGTGCCATTGGTGCTTGCTTACAACCAGTTGGAGAAACCTCACCGTGCTACTGTTGCTAAGGTGTATGAGCAGATCAAGGCCGACCTTGACCTTGCTGCAAGTTATGGCATTGCTGACAAGCCGGGTGCAAAGCGTTCTGAGTTGGTGACCTCCGATGTCCTGAACATGCTCTATGCACGTTACTATCTTGACACGAAGAACAATGAAAAGGCAGCTGAGTATGCTGAGAAAGTTATCAACTCAGCAGCTGAGTATGTTGTGTCTTCGAATGCTGATGCCATGAAGGCTGAGTATACCAACGACAACGGAACCGAAGCTATCATGCAGCTGCCAGCAAGTATTACCGAAAATGGTTCGGGCACGAATGATTATTACACTAAGGCAAGTAACAATCCTAAGTTGGTATCATTGGGATTCCCTGGTAAAGGCATCTATCTCGCTCCTTATTATCTGCCTTCAGGCAAGTTGGTTGATAGTTATAGTGAATCGGATTTGCGCCTTAATCAGTGGTTTACAAAGAATTATTACGTCATAGAAGTCGGAGGTAAGAAATTTAAGGATGTCTATGCGTTCTCTAAGTATCTTGGTAACCCTGCACTCCGTTCAAGCTCTGTACCTAATGCACGCCAACATGTCAAGCCGTTTATGATTGGCGAGGCTTATCTTATTGCTGCTGAAGCTTACTTCAAGGGCGGTGATGCCGAAAAGGCTAAGATTGCGCTCAATGCTTTGCAGAGCGCACGTGTGGCTGAAGTAACAGAAGCTACAGAGGAGAATATCGAGAACGAATGGTTCCGAGAGACTGTTGGCGAAGGTCTGCGTATCAGCTGCCTCAAGCGTTGGGGCAAGGGTTATACAGCACGTTATGCTCAACCGGCTGTTGACGAGAAGAATGCTTGTCTGAAGGGCGACTACTATGAGAAGCGAGCAATGTCTGCCGACGACATCCACTTGGTATGGCCTATCCCTGCATACGAGGTTAAGGTTAACCCGAATCTCGAGAACGAGCAGAACCCTGGCTACTAATACATAAGTAACAGAATATAAATAGACTAAAATAAAGAAAGCGTATATTCCTACCACGCACTTGGTAAGGGATATACGCTTTCTTTATTTGCTATACAAACAATTCGTCGGCAGTGACAACTGAAGTAAAGATGTCGGAATATTCATTATGTACAAGTTCCGTACTACCTATATATGTAAGGTGGAACGTTAGCGAGGGATATTTCTCTTCAAGATATTGCAGACGGGCAGCAAGTGTCTGGGCATAGGATTTTGTCACGGCAAATGGCATGCGATAGAACTTCATCTCACAAACATTTACCACATCGTCGGCACGTTCTATAAGCAGGTCTATCTGCATACCGCCTTGTTCGCCGTCTCGGACAGTGTAAGCCGATTCGTTGGTTGACACACCGCCGATGTTCAATGCATTCTTGATTTGTGAAATATGTCGTAGGCAAACTTCCTCGAATGCAATGCCCCGCCATGCCGATATTTCACTTTCCTTGACATGGCATTGCCAATAATCAGGCTGTGTAATACGCTTGCTCTCCTTGAAATGCAACCAGAACCAACAGAAGGAATCAAAAAGTTTGTAGTGTTCGTCGCGCGATGAAGCTCCAAAGGGAACGTACTTCACAACAAAGTCGCTACCAACAAGTGCCTTTAACATTTTGGTCAGGTCGCCATTAGAGCTAAGTCCGGTTTTCTGCACAATCTCTTTTCGGGTGTATCCTGAATGGCGCGTGCCCAACAGACGCACTATCTTCATACAGTCATCGGCATTGTCGAATATGGAATTGAACAGTCGGTCGAACTCGTCGCCCAACTTGGCGTTGCGTTCAAAGAACAGTGAATCGATGTTCTGCGGCAGACTATAGGCTGCATTGAACATGTTCAAGTAGAACGGAATACCGCCCAATGCCATATAAGCTTGCAGCACATTGTATTTTGACATCTTTATGCCACGGCACTTGAAAAACTCGTCGCACTCCTTCAGTGTGAATGGCGACAATTTCATCTCGCCTGTAAGTCGTCCATACAGTCCACCCTTATTGTTTATTATGTTGTCGAGCATCCATGATGTTGCTGAGCCGCACACCACAAGAAGCAGATTGTGACGGGTGTTGCCCCAACCGTTCCAGAAGGCTTCGAGTGCTGTCAGGAATCCCGAACGCACAGTGTCCATCCATGGCAATTCGTCGATGAATACCACTTGGCGTGTGCCATTGTCGCTGGTCTCCAGAAAGCGTTCGAGCATAAAGAATGCCTCCATCCACGACCGTGGTGGTTGAGCATTCTCCATACCATGACGTAGGAGCGAGAAATAGAAGTTCTGCAACTGGCTTTTCAAGGAAGTCTTACGATGACGGTCGTATGGCGACAATCCCGTGTGATGAAACACCATATTGTCATGGAACACCTCATCCACAAGAAATGTCTTGCCCACACGGCGGCGGCCATAAACGGCAACAAATTCCGCACGCCCACTGTTGTAGTAGCGTCGCAATTCGGCTATTTCCTTTTTGCGTCCTATAATCTCACACATAGTATTCTTATTTTGTTGATATTGCAAATATAACAAAACATCCCCAAATCGCATAACAAAAATGCGTTTATTCCGCCACGAATGGTTTAAAACAACCACATGGAGCGGAATAAACATCATTTTAACTCAAATTTAACAGTTTGCTGCTACAGCTTGCAATTCCCTTACGCAGGCTACGGCGAGGACGCCATAGCCTCCTATATATTTCCGTAGTTGACACTAATCTACTTACTCTGTTGGCGTTGGCAGTAAAAACAATCATCTTTTTTTCGTTATTTGTTTTGCCTTTTGCCTTTTTTAGCGTATTTTTGCATATTCATATATGTGGTAATGTCAATCCGCCACATTAAAAACCTAAGATTATGCAAACAAGATGTCATCTTTCTGTTCTCGCCTTGAAGCAGGCTGAGAAGTATGGCGACCGTGCTGCCTTCACCTACAAGGACTTTGGAGGTACGGCATGGAAGCAGATGAGCTACAACCGCTTTGCCCAGTTGGTGAAGCAAGCATCCAACGCATTGCTCAACCTCGGCGCCAAGCCGCAGGACGCTATCGGTGTGTTCTCGCAGAATACCATACAGTATCTCATCACCGACTTCGGAGCCTATGGTGTGCGCGTGATTTCCATCCCGTTCTACGCCACCGCTTCCGAACAGCAGATACAATACATGATAAACGATGCCGGCATACGCTTCCTCTTCGTAGGCGAGCAGGAGCAGTATGACAAGGCTCACCGTATATTCGCTCTGTGCCACACGCTGGAGCGCATCATCATCTTCGACCGCTCGGTACGCATATCCACTCACGACCCTGCCGCCCTCTACTTCGACGACTTCCTGAAGCTCGGCGAGGGACTGCCTCGACAGAGCGAGGTGGAGCAACTATACGCACAGGCCAACAACGACGACCTCTGCAACATACTATACACGTCGGGCACAACGGGCGAGTCGAAGGGTGTGATGCTCACCTACGGACAGTATGAGGCAGCATTGAAGGCCAACGACGAGGTGGTGCCTCTCAAGGAGAGCGACCGCGTCATCCAGTTCCTGCCCATAACGCACATCTTCGAGCGCGGATGGTCTTACCTTGCATTCTCCGAAGGATGCCACATCATCATCAATACCAATCCGCACGACATCCAGCAGTCAATGCGCGAGACTCATCCTACATGTATGTCGAGCGTGCCACGATTCTGGGAGAAGGTGTATCAGGCAGTGCTTGACAAGATCGACCGTTCGAGCGTCACCAAGCAGCGCCTCTTCCGTCACGCCCTTGAGGTAGGCCGCCGATACAACATCGACTGCAAGAGCCGCTGCAAGCGTCCGTCGCCGTTGCTGGCCATGGAATATAAGCTCGTCGACAAGATGATTCTGCGTCTGGTGCGCAAGCAGATAGGATTGGAGGACGCACATATCTTCCCTACAGCAGGCGCTACGGTCTCGCCCGCAGTAGAGCGCTTCGTCCATTCGGTAGGCATCAATATGGTGGTGGGCTACGGCCTTACAGAGAGTCTTGCCACTGTTAGTTGCGACCGCGAGAACATGCCGTTCACCATCGGTTCGGTAGGACGTCCTATCAACGGATTGCAGGTGAAGATTGGCGACAACGACGAGATATTGCTCAAGGGGCCCACCATCACACCGGGCTACTACAAGCGTGACGCTGTCAATAAGGAGGCGTTCACCGAAGATGGATTCTTCCGCACGGGCGATGCCGGATATATCAAGAACGGCGAGCTGTTCCTTACCGACCGCATTAAGGACCTCTTCAAGACATCCAACGGCAAGTATATCGCTCCGCAGATGATAGAGTCGCTGCTGCTTGTTGACAAGTTCATCGACCAGGTGGTGGTGATAGCCAACGAGCGCAAGTTTGTGTCGGCACTCATCGTGCCCGAGTTCCGCCTCGTAGAGGAGTGGGCTAAAGACCACGGCATCGCCTTCGAGGGCCGCGAGGACCTGTGTGCCAACGCCAAGGTGAACAAGATGATGATGGACCGCATACAGACTCTGCAGCAGCAGCTGGCGCACTATGAGCAGATAAAGCGATTCACGCTCATCGCCCACCACTTCTCTATGGAGTCGGGCGAGCTGACCAATACGCTCAAGATACGCCGACCGGTGATTTACAAGAACTTCAAGGAAGTGATAGACAAAATGTACGAAGAATGAGTATAGCGAATTTTGAGTTTTGAATTTTGAGTTTTGAATTGGTCGGCTACGCCGATTAGGAGTTTTGAGTTTTGAATGTTGAATGTTGAATTGGTCGGCTACGCCGATTAGGAATTATTCAATTTTGAATTGTTCAACTCAAAATTCATAAATTCACAATCGCAGGCGTAAGCCGAGAATAATTCAAAACTCAAAATTCAAAATTCAAAATTCAAAATTGCCGCAAGGCAACAATTCAAAACTCAAAACTCAAAATTCAAAACTCATAAATGATAACAGCCGACCAATTGAAGGATTTGCTTGAGCGTGCCGACGCGCTCAATCACTATCTCAACATAGACCAGAAGAAAGTAGAATACGAAGAAGAACAGCTGCGCACACAGGCACCCGACTTCTGGGAAGACCCCAAGCGTGCCGAGGAGCAGATGAAGAAGGTGAAGGGTCTCGAAAAGTGGATTAAGGGATATGAGCAGGTGCGACGTCTTGCCGACGAGACACAGCTCGCCTTCGACTACCACAAGGAGCAGCTCGTTACCGAAGAGGAGGTTGACGCCGACTATGCCAACGCCATAAAGGCGATAGAAGACCTCGAACTGATGAACATGCTGCGCCAGAAGGAAGACCCTATGGACTGCGTGATGAAGATAAACTCAGGCGCCGGCGGCACCGAGAGCCAGGACTGGGCACAGATGCTCATGCGTATGTATATGCGTTGGGCTGAGGCTCACGGCTACAAGGTCACGATAAGCAACCTGCAGGAAGGCGACGAGGCTGGAATCAAGAGCGTGACAATGGAGATTGAGGGTGGCGAGTACGCCTACGGCTACCTCAAGAGCGAGAACGGTGTGCACCGTCTGGTGCGTGTCTCGCCATTCAATGCCCAGGGCAAGCGCATGACATCGTTTGCATCGGTGTTCGTGTCGCCACTCATCGACGATACCATTGAGGTGTATGTCGACCCGTCGAAGGTGAGCTGGGACCTCTTCCGCTCGGGTGGAGCAGGCGGTCAGAACGTGAATAAGGTGGAGACGGGTGTGCGTCTGCGCTATCAGTATACCGACCCCGACACCGGTGAGGAAGAGGAAATCCTCATCGAAAACACCGAAAGCCGCAAGCAGCTCGAAAACCGCAACAACGCCATGCGATTGCTCAAGTCGCAACTCTACGACCGCGCCATGAAGAAACGTCTGGAGGCGCAGGCCAAGATTGAGGCTGGCAAGAAGAAGATAGAGTGGGGCAGCCAGATTCGCTCGTACGTGTTTGACGACCGCCGAGTGAAAGACCACCGCACCAACTATCAGACCACCGACGTGGACGGCGTGATGGACGGAAAAATCGACGGATTCATCAAAGCATATCTAATGGAATTCCCAGTGGTCGAAGCGTAATGCTTCGGCAATTAGGAATGTTGAATTACGAATGTTGAATTGGTGCGTTTGCGACGCATTAGGAATTGTTCAATTTTGAATTGGTTGGGCAATAATTCAGCATTCATTAATTCAACATTCAATAACTCAACATTGCGACTCTGTCGCAACTAATTCAACATTTAACATTCAACATTCAACATTTTTTTTACTATGAGCCAGAACAGTAAAATCAGAAAACAGCGCTACGCTAAGGAACAGGAGCGTAAGGGCAAGAAAGTAGTGGAATACATCCTTTGGGCATTCATCATATTGGCTGTGGCATTCATGATTTGGACCACAATGAATGTTTAATACAAACACACTATTCAAAACAAAACAATGAGTGGACTGGAAATAGAACGTAAGTTCCTTATACGAAAAGGCGGCTCCTGGAAGGAAGCCGCCTTTTCTTCAAGCCATATCAAGCAGGGCTACATGCCTTGCGAGTCGGCTACGGTGCGTGTGCGTACCCGCGACAATCGTTCGTGGCTCACTATCAAGAGCCACAGCGACCGTGCCGGACTGTCGCGCTATGAGTTTGAAAAAGAAATCAGCAACGACGAGGCGCAGCATCTCTTCGAACTGTGCCGCGGTGGTGTCATCGACAAGCGTCGCTGGCTGGTGAAGAGTCCCGACGGACAGCATACGTTCGAGGTGGACGAGTTCTACGGCGACAACGCCGGTCTGGTGGTTGCCGAGGTGGAACTCTCGTCGGAAGACGAGCCGTTCGGCAAGCCTGACTTTATAGGTGAGGAAGTGACGGGCGACCGCCGCTACTACAACTCACAACTCCTCGTCAATCCCTATTGCCGTTGGCGGGAGGAGTAGAGCCATATATATTAAGTATAGGAGCAAAAAAAATGACGAGATTCTAAAATCTCGTCATTACTTCTACAACAAACTTATCCTTCTCTGATGTGTGCGGTATGCCACCATCTTTATAGAAATACTTCTCATAGTTGAAACGGATGTCGCTAACGAACGGTTTCTTGAGGCTCAGTGTCACGCCACCAGTGAGTCGTGAGCGCTGCGAATCGTTGACGATGAGCGTTCCGCTCTTGTCTGCCTTGCCGTTGAGGTAGCGTGTACCGTCGCTGTGGTCGCTCATATAGTCGTAGCGCAGCAATGGTGTCACGTAGCGAATGAGTCCCTTGCCCGACGGGATGTCGTAGCTGATGAACGAGTCGAAGGCATGAACAGCCTTGAAGGCATCGTGAGCGTAGTGCTTGTACAGATACTCAGCCTCTACGTGCCAACCCTTGGCGTGCCAGTAGGCACCGGCATCGTACATCATCACATTGACGTGGTCGGGCTTTATCTTCTGTGTGCTCAGCGTCAGATTGAATCCGCCCGGCAGTAACATCTGAGCCTTAGCCGAGAAGTTGATGCTCTTGGTCCAGAAGTCTTTCTGATTGGTAAGACCTGAACCGTTGAACAATCCTGCCTCCAATATGATAGGAAATCCTGCATTTAACGAATATCCCAGTGCTGCACCCACGTCGCGCACATTGCCCACTTGTTTGGCAATGAACGAGCGGTTGGCGAAGTATTGCTGGTGGGGCGAACGGTGGGCGTCGATGGTGAACGGCACACGCATCTGTCCGATAGTGAACTGCAATCCCTGCACCGGCTTCAGTCGGGTGTAAGCATCGAGCATCTTTATCTTGCCTTCGTCGCAAAGGTCAATCTCTGCCTTATAAGATATAATAGGTGAAAGGCTGCCGTCGACACTGATACGGGCATTGCGCACCTCAAAGCGTCCTTCGCCCTCGCTGGTCTGATATTCGTATTTAGAGCGTATAGTACCGTGAATGTTCACCGGTGTGGCCTTGTCGGCATCGTTCTTCTCGGATGTTGCTGTCTGTTGTGCTGAGGCAGTGACTGCGGCAAGGCACAGCAGAGCCGATGTAATTACTGTTCTCATCTTTTGTCATGTATTGTTTTTACGTCGGCAAAATTACTTATACCTTATTTTCGAGGCGTGTCGAATGTGTTACGATTGTGTTACAGCCCGAAATAAGCGGCTTTTTAATGGCTGTTTGTTCTGTAATATCATTGTAACACTATCGTAATCCATGCGTCATTGTTTTTAAATTTCTAACTACTAATTTTGCATCCAGATAACAATTATAGCAGCACGCTAACATTTATATATAATGAAAGAGAAGAAGAAGGAATTATTAGGTGCGCTTAAGAAGCGACTTGATGGTAATGACGTAGTTGAAAATCAGGTTATTAAACTCGCATTAAAGAAACTGGACGGGGCACGCGACGATGGTTGGGGAGTATATTACTCCAAGAGTGGCCGTCGTCTGGTAGCCGCAAAGAAGACCATTGAGGGTGCCTATGCCGTTAAGGATGAAACACAGGAGATATGCGACAACGCCTTTTGGGGTTGTGCCTATCTGCGCAGCGTTGCCATGCCTGCCACAGTGACACGCATTGGCGACGAGGCTTTCGCCCGCTGTCTGTCGCTCGAATCAGTATGTGTGCCTTCATCTGTAGAAGAAATGGGCAAGAATCCTTTTGTAGGTCTTGACAGCAAGGTAGTCAACTGCCAGTCGACAGCATTTGTTGTCGATGCCAAGATACTGTACAACGCCGACCGTACTCGTCTCATCTCGTGCATGACCGATGCTTCGATGATAATCGTTCCGAAGACCGTCACCACCATAGGCAGCCTTGCCTTCACACGCCGCAGTAAGTTGAAGAAGGTGCAACTGCCCGACGGACTCGACCGCATAGGTCGTGACGCCTTCAGCGATTGCGGTGCTCTCGAAGAGATAGTTATTCCTGCTTCGGTAATGACAATCGACCCTTACGCTTTCGCCAGCTGCGACCGTCTGCGCAAAGTTACCTTCCTCGGCACTCCGAAGCGTCTGGCACGCACGGCATTCAGCGATTGCGACAATCTGCTTTCGGTTATTGTGCCCGACGGTGAGCAGAAAGCGTTCCGCAAACTGCTGCATGTCACCGAAGATAGTGACATGCTGGTGTTGGGAAATGAGCAGTAGCCCTACCCCCAGCCCCTCCCCCGTAGGGAGGGGAGCGATATGCTTTACAAC
>OWJS01000472.1_pt1 | contig 15140 bp, 19 predicted proteins | sample 1732961 | NCBI WGS metagenome assembly OWJS01 (sample SAMN05065774, study PRJEB22554) | human gut metagenome | biome: ENVO:2100002; feature: ENVO:00000062; material: ENVO:00002003 | host: Homo sapiens | place: USA
CGCGTAAGATCGTCGGCAGCGTCAGATGTGTATAAGAGACAGATGTTGACAAAACAGGAATGCCTGTGCGGCTTTCCAACGTTGACAATTCTTAAGAATGGAGGAGTTCATCGTGAACAGAAATCTGGTTCCGTTCTTTGGGACGGGATAGGAAGATACTGCTGAAGCGGCCAGGAGTGGCAAGGCAGCAAAAGTGAAGGTCTGGTTGTCCTTAAGGACATAGCGTCCGGGCAGCGCCCTGCCAACAAGGGAACATGGACATAGACTCTGGCAAAATAAAAAATTGATTCGGAGGCGTTGATGATGCTGAAAATTTGGAACAACTATTATCTGGATGCGAACCGCGTGTGTCATACGTTGAAAAAGGCGCATACGAAGGCCGATGGCGGGGTGGAGTACAATATTTGTACCTATCATACAAGGCTGGAGGAGGCGCTGGCAGAAGCTGTAAGGCGCACGATCCGAGAGGGAGTCGCCAGCGGGGAGCTGAAGGAATGGGAGCAGGTGCGTGCTGAACTCCAACGGCTGGAGAGTGAGGCGCGGGGGCTGTTGCAGTCCATCTGCCCGGCGGACAATGCTTTGACCTTAACTCTGAAGAGCAACAAATGTGCATAATGAAAGGAGAACTGATATGATCGAACTTTACTTCAATGATGAGAATCTCCTGCCCGAGAACCGTGAAGAGGAGCAGTATGCAGAGGCGGCACTCAACATCGTTTTGACTGGAAAAACGGCCGACACGGGGATGTGCATCCTGCCCTGCTTTTATGATGCTCCGCTGCACAAGGGACTGTTGTACAATCTGGACGATGGCACAACGCTTCGGATCGGACCTATCCTGAATGAGGCAGGCGAGCCGGAGTTGCTCATCAGATGCGTTACGGAGGAGAGCGTCGAGACAGTCTACCAGAGGGGTTCGAATTATGACTAAGGCGAGTACCGACCGGTTGATGAGGCGGACAAGAACAGGATCGCACGGTTGTCGGCAGAGCTGATGGCCCAAGCAGAACAATACGCTGTAGAGCTGGGGATCCAGGCATACTTGGAGTTTACCAGAACGCTGAGCCCTGAGATGAATGCTGAACTTGAAGGGCACAAGGACAATGAGGTGCCAGAGACATGATTCGAGGCACAGAATGTCAACAACGCCCCGGGAGGTGCTGCATAATATGTGGAACCTAAAGGTTGCTCCATACCCCGCCGGGAAAGAGCTAAAAAATACGATTATAGGTATGAAAAAGGAGATCAAAATGAGCTTTTTAAAAGATGTATTTCAGACCGCTGACGAGATCAAGCAGAACGAAGAGAAGTTCAAAAGTGCTGTGGAGGCAAGCTTTCATCAGCTGGATACGCTTGTTCGACCGTATCTGAGCGAAGTGCAGAACGAGACCCTATCTGAAATTCTGGAAGGGCTGGTTGCGTCCGTTGCCGAGCATTCGTTCCAAATCGGCTACAGCAGCGCCATGCAGACGTTTGCAGAAGCGGCGGCAGCACTTGAGGCAGGGTCCCATGTGCAGTAGTAAAACAAAAACCGCCTTACCTGCGCCAACAGGTAAAGCGGCCATAGAGACGGGAATAGTGTGTGTTGATCTTTCCCGCCCCTATAATACCACAAAACGAAGCATTTGACCAGTTTTTCTGGGGAAACGCTAACAAACCGGTGCATGGTCTGGCAGGATGGCTGGGCTGTGCGCCTTATATTATTATAGAGGATATCAATATGAGTGATGAAAAGACACGTTGGCCATTCGGTGGTTTTTTCCTGAAGCCGTCCGATGAACAGAACGGGACACATGAATATGAGGAATATCTACGCAACTGCAGGGAGAACCCATTGACCGAGGAAGAGCAGCAGGAATGGACAGAAAGCGCCCGTGCAGCGATTGCAGAGCTGGAACAATTGAACGCAGAGCCGGAGCCCACCAGACAGGCAGCAGAGGCGGAGGGAATATCCAGTCTCCAGACGCCAGAGCCCGCCGAGCTGCAGGAAGGGTGCTGTACCGGACAGGAGGCAGAGGAAGCGCCAGAGATGGAAGTGACGGCGGCGAAGGAGATGTCTATTCCACAGGGAGAGGGCGTTTTGGTGCTCCCGGCGGAAACAGCAGTGATCCCGGAGGTGGCCAGCGAGCCGAAGCGGATACGCATCACGGAGCTGGTGAAGGAGAACTTTAAAAATTGGCGGGACGGTACCAGAATCGTCTTTGATGCAGGCGTGAACTCAGGTAAAACCTATTTTATCTTGAATATTCTACTGCCATGGGCATATCAAAAGCACTGGAAAATTCTGTATCTTTGCAATCGTGTCCCCCTGCGAAATGAGATTCAGCGGGAGGTGGAGCGGCTTGGAGGGACGGAAGAGAAGGTTGGGCATTGGAATCATGACCTTCGGCAGATCGTTTACGAAAGCAGAGTCAAGAATAAATATAAAGATACGATCCGGGTAGAGACCTATCAGTGGATGGAGGCGTTCTGCAAAGCCAACCCGGAAGGCGCAATGGACTACCTTAAAAGCTTTCGCTATATCGTGGCGGACGAATACCACTATCTGTTAACGGATGCAACGATCAATAAATACATCGACTTCTCCTATGTAACGCTGAACGAACTGACAAAGTACCGCCCAGTGATCTTTATGAGCGCAACGGCACATCCGTTCTTTCATCGTTGGCGGTATGAAACAAATGAGGTCTTGCCAGAGAACTACTATCATATTCCATCGGACTACAGCTATGTGGAACGCGAGGTCTTTTACTGGACAGATGCGGAGGAGATCAGAATAATCCGTCAGGAAACAAGGCGGGGAAAAGTTCTGATATTTGTCGACCAGATCGCTCACATGAATAAACTGGTGAGAGAATTGGAGGATGAATTCGCTGGTGAAATCGCCACGGCCTGCTCGCCCTATCGACCGGAAGCAAAGGACTGTGATGGGCTGGAAGAGGTTTTGCAGGACGAAAAACTGTGCAAGCGGATTACAATTGTGACGACCGTATTTTACAATGGTATCAACATCAAAGACCCGGAATTGACCTGTATCATCAGCAGACTATGGGACCCGATCGTGAACGCGCAGATCTTAGGACGAAAGCGCCCGGTAAGCAAACAGGACACCTGCGCAGTGTACTTTAAAGGCTACAGCCACGACCGGATCAAACAGGAACGAGAACGTATCAGAAAAAGACAGTTGGAGCCAGCAAAGAAATGGAAAGATGGAAAGTCTGATCCAGAGGTGTGGCAAATGTATCTGCATAAGCCGGGGACTGTGAAGATGCTGGATAAGTACAGCCGGACGGTTGACCGCGATGAATATGGTAATGGCTGGGTGTGGAAACGCCGCGCGGAACATCAATACCTCGTTCAGATGGATGCACTCAAACAGATGATGGAAAAAGGCTATCAATGGGGGATGCTGTATGCTGTTACAGAAAGTGATGCGCTTCTGAGCAAAATCGAGCCACTGCGGTTCAAAGAGCTGGAAGACTATATTGAAGAGCATCTGGATGAAAAAATCCCTTGGGAAATCATGCGCAAAGAACTCGTAGAAAGAGGATGCATCACGAATCCCAACGATCGCCACAAGAACCAAAATATGCCTGAGCTAAGGGTGATTAATAGTAGATTGAAGGATTACAATGCTTTCGTGGAGTCTGTACAAAAATGGATCGGAACTACTGAGCGCGTGAGATTCTGGATACTGCACAGATTATATGCATGATTACCGCTCAAATTTTCACTTTTCTTATTATACAATGTGCGTTTTTAAGCGGTGATTCACTCTATATTGATTCTATCATTCTTAGTAATTTTGCGATAAAAGAATGAAGATCAGTGAGCAAAGTGCCAACGATGCGAACTGAATCGAGGTTCTTTGGAGCAAAAAAGAACGATGGTAATCGTTTGGCTGCAAGCAGATTAAGAACCATCAGCAAGAATTAAAGTGGGCTGTTTAACCGTGGCTTGGCATTCGATCAGTAGGAATTTGTCGATGATGAGTAAATAACTGTGTATGATGTGATGAAATAATGGTGCAGTGTGGATCGTGTGGCCTCCGGTAAGCGTCTGTCCGGAGTGATTCTATCTGGGCTTGATGCCATTAAAAAGTATACATCGAACGGAATGTATCGTGTTACCGTATAATATAAGGGCGTCTACGCTGTGGATATCGTTGGATGGCGGAATTTTGGGCTGGCAAAAGGGAGTCGCATTCCACGACCACACACCTCATCAAGACGCAAAACGCCCCACTGCTCGACATAGAGTAGCGGGGTGTTGCTGCTGAAGAGCGCTTATTTTAGAATAGAGAGATCGTCATAGCGGGCGACACCATTATAGAGCAGCTCGAGCATGGTCACAGCAGAAGGGCGACCATTCAGAGGATAGCCAGCCAACTCCTGAACGTGATCGGGGCAGAGATCCCATGCGACCTTGGATGCCCGGCGGATCGTGCTCTGGACTGCTTTGGGCTCATACGGCTTCTTGTCGGCAATGGGCGTGTAGACCTCTTTTTCCACGGCTCGCAGGCGGTCTTCGTCCTCGGCAATCAGCGTCAGGGCTTGTGATAGAATAATGTAGGCGTTCATGTTGCGGGTGATCCCGACATAGCGCAGTACATCATTGATACGGGCGGACAAATCGGAAGTAACCATTTTTGACACCAGCTTTATTACATATATTTGAATCTGTTCTATCCAGTCCGAAATAAATGTAACGCAAAATATGCCAAAATAGGCGAAAAGCGTCCAAATACGTCGTAAAGCGCCGAAATATGTCGCAAATGTACGGCAGTGGCGTACACCAGCAAGGATGTAGCAGGGGATAGGAGCGGGGCAGCAGGGAGCTTGACTATGCTTTGTTGCGCTGATGGGATTGCCGTATGAAAGCCCATAGATGGATGTCCAGAACGTCACCCGTAGCTCAAAGTGGGTGTGCGTAAAATTACGCTCTGACCTCCATGCTCTCCAAGGGTCGCAAATCACAACGCAAATGGATATGCTCAAAAGTGGTGAAAATAATAATCGAGCCGCAAATCCGCCGGGACTGAACAACCATGCTTGTGCTGCTGATGTCTTTTGTCCGCATAAAGGTACTGTTGACACAATGAAAGATTCACCTGTAACCCATAGGAATAGATTGAAATAGACAGAGTGGCATGATATAATATCACCAGAGGGAAGGTGTTTTGATGCTTTATCCTTTTATGACTTTGAACGATGGTACGGAAATTGTCTATTCGTCCCCGATTCAGAACGGCGATCAGGAACAGGTGAGGGTGCAGATTGAAACACCTGTCGAGAACGGCTTCAAGTCGGCGACCTGTATTCTGCCTGGCTATCTGTGGACAAACAACGGCTATTCCGAAATTGAAATGGCAAGCCTGAAGGAATTGATAAAATCTACGGCACATTTGCTGATCCGCTTTTCTCGTGAAGGAGGAATCGAGAGTGCCTAGTCTGTTTCGATTGTTTGGCTATGTGATTTTCTTTTGGAGTAATGAAGGTGCACCGCTTGAACCTGTCCATGTCCATGTCGCAAAAGGCGTGCCCAATGCCAGTGCTACAAAGATTTGGATAACAGAAGCAGGTGGATGTATTGTCGCCAATAATAACTCCAAAATCCCGACAAAAACGCTAAACGCAATTGTGGACGTTCTCGAAAGCCGTTCCAGTTATATCATCGCGCAATGGAATGACGTGTTTGGGGAGTCTAAATTCTACTGCTGATATACTAAAGGGAGCCCTGCTACTCGTGTCTGAGCGGCAGAGCTCTGTTGCTGTTATAGGAAATGATGGTTGGTGTCAGCGTTCAATGATGTCAGTGGTAACCTTCGTTTGACCCTTGCCAAAAAGTCCGGCATAGCCCAAATCAGCCAAATCCTTGAGCTCCTGTGCTTTTTCTCTTGTTTCACGATAATCCTCACGAAGCAGAGTATCTCTATTTTCGTCATGGAATACCGTTTTGACAACGAATTTGTTTTCAGCCATAAACTTGCCCCTATCAAACAAACAATGCACAAAGGACATTAGCCAGTACATAAAGCCCCAGACCGCCAGCAATCAGAAGGCAGAATGCTTCACCAGAGCCTTTCCCGCCTCCGTTGCTCATCATGTTGTACATCATATAATGGTCAAACCAATCGTGCTCACATTTACGGCTCATAAGTAAATCCTCCTGTTATAATTGTTTAGAACCAGCCATGGCGTTTCTTGCCGGCTTCTCTCATTCTTCTGCTCAACAGTTTTTCATAGTTAACGCCTGTTACTTCATCAAGGATTATATCGTCATAAGGAATTCCCTTTGCGTCCAAATGATCTTTGAACCAATACTTTGTTCGATAGGCAGGCCCCTTATCACATGGATAGTCGATCCTCCATTTTTCAAGGCAATTCGGATGGCCATCAGGAATACTGTACCACTCTTTACGAACCCGCTCATACATCTTTGCTCTTTCTCCTTTGGCATCCCAGCCACACTCTCTAGCCATTTCAGCCTCTTTTCGCTTCTGGCTAACACTTTGACCGAGATCAATACCTGCAGCGGTGCCCAGTCCCAATAACCCTAAAACAAACGATACTGCTCCACTCATAACGATTTCCTCCTGATTCTATGTTGGTTTCTTTTGACTGACTGAATAATATAACCTCACTGGCTGATATGAAAAATAGGGTCAGAGATGGGAGAAACTATTGAAAGGAAAGCCAAAACTGACCCTAAATTATAACTCTTTGATGGTTGTTCGGATTGCAAAATAGAGTACACGCTACTTTTTAAGCACGACTACCCTTGACCAGATAATCCAGCGATACCTGAAAGTAACCAGCCAGCAGCAGAACCGATTGAATGTCCGGTGTTCTTCTGCCGGTTTCCCATAAGCTGATAGCACGCCGGGACAGGTTGAGATCATTCGCCAATCGCTGCTGCGAAATGCCCGCTTGTATGCGAAGAGAATAGATTCTATCGTTGATGGTGTCCATGTGAAACCTCCTTTTTTACGAGTGCACTTTTAAATCCGGCACTACTCTCACTCGTGCCCTCACTCTCTGTCTGGTCTTGATTATTCAGCCTTTATGAACATCTCCATGCAGTACGCACAGATGACCCGCACTTCCTTGGTGCTCCGGATGATGGTGCCGCACTTTGGACAAATCCACCGTCGGGTACTGCTCTTGGCCTTGGGTGGTTTCGGTGCGCCGGTCTGGCTGCTGCCGGGTGCCTTGCTGCCTACTCCGGTGCCGAACATATCCTCCCACGCCAGACGCTCACCCATCTGGATATCTTGCCAGCCCATGAAGATGATGAAGTCCAACAACTCTTCGGAAGGGCTCGTGATGGTCCAGCCGTACTTGTCGTGATGTTCCACCACCAGACCGTGAGTTTCAGCCTGTTCCTTGAAGCGCTTGTTGTGGTAGACTCCGTTGTTGCTGGTGTCCTTGATGCCGGTCTCCATGCAGTACTCGTGTACCATCTCGTGCAGCAGGGTGGAAGCGGTCTCCTCGATGGGGCGGTCAAGGGTGGCCGACGAAATATTGATCTCGTACTTGTTCTCACCGCCTGCCTGCCAGACCTTGGAACAGGTGATATGACCATAGGCGGAAGGGGTCTTTTTCAGGCTGATGATGGGCTCAGGCAGTTTGCCTGCAAAGTAGTGCTTGTTGAGCTCGCGGAACATCTTTTCCAGCTGACCAGCAGCGCGGGAGGTTTTGACAGTCTGTTTCATGATTTTTCGAACCTTTCTCTTGATAAAAAAGGCCGGGACAGGTATAATATTGGTGTAGCCCGCCCCGGCGGGTGTGTTGGGCTCTGTACAGCGCAAACTTTGGACGGTAGGCGCTGTATGGGGCTTTTTTCGGGTGATGTCAGGTGATGCTCAGGCGGGTGCCGGTGACCGTTTTGCTGTACTGGTCGTACAGGTCAGGCGCTACGGTCTTGATGGCTTTGCTGTCCAGTCGGGTGCTGGAGAAATCGGACAGACGGACTTTGTGGCAGCCTACTTCCAGATAGTTGGTGGAACGCTCAGCCAGTGCCTCGCGGATCTGGATCTTCAGCTGTTCCTGTTCAGCCTGTGCAGCCTCGATCAGTTGGGCGGCTTCCTTGTACTGCTCGACAAGGGTCAGTAAAACGTTGATACTCATGTGTGTACCTCTCTTCAAATCGTTGGTGAATGGTCGGATGTGAGAACCGGTGTTCCCGATGGCATGAGTATAAACTATTCACGGGAATATATCAAGATGGAATATTGTACAATGATCCGGGCGCAAATTTGTGCAAAATATATATTCACGAGAATAGGTAACAGATGCTATAATAAGCACTATAATGTACGGGAGGAAAAATCAATGGCAAAGACGAGTGCAGCACAACAGCGTGCAGTTCATAAATATGTGAAGAATAATTATGACCGTTTGGAGCTATCGGTGCCAAAAGGAGAAAAAGCGGCTATCCAGCAGGCAGCGAAACAGGCGGGGCAAAGCGTAAACGCCTATATCTACGAAGCGGTATGCGCCAGAATGCAACAGGAAAACGCTATGTCAGACACCCCGGGGGTAGTTAAAAATCTGGTAAGGGACACTGACCCGGTAGAATGAGATAGTTGTTCCATCTCCCCAGCTCTGATTAAAATCTAGCAGAAGAAGGCCTCTGCCTTTCACAGAAATGTGATCGGCAGGGGCTTTTTAGCGTAAAAAAAAAAAATAGCCTGACCCATGCAAAAGAACACAAATCAGGCTGACAATGGATATGAAATTCTAAAATTCACTTAGAAAAGAGAGTACGCGTTGCAGGGAGAGCCAAGCAGATCGTTCGGTGAGCTATTGGATCTCTTGCTCCAGTTCATCGAACAGCGCACAGGAAAAGAACTGACCAAGCGTGATATCAAGACCATCACAGAGCTTTTTAATGGTGGCGATGGACACACGCTGACGGGATTGGTCGAGCATACTATATACCGTAGATGGTGTTACACCGGCACGGGTCGCTAACTCGTTGGGGCGTATCCCACGCTGGTCGCAGAGTTGTTCAAAGCGTTTGGCAACGGCATCTTTTACAGTCATGATGAAGTTCACCTCAATAGGATGGTACAGAAGTTCGTGCAGTTTTGTGTACGCATCTGCGTATGCTGCAAAAGTATTTTATGATTTAGAGAATACACTGCTGCGTAATGGTGAAAAATACATTCAACAAAATAGTATCTTCCACATGGAAAATGGAGGATACCGATCTTTCGACGTCATTGTTTGAATTCTCCTCTTATTTTATCATGGTTGTATCTGGGAATCAATAGAGTTTCTTGCAAATGTATCCCATATGACCTTAGAAAAAACCTCGCAGAAGCTGAAAGTTTTTGCACGTTGCCCAGTTCTGCATGAAAAATCCAGCTAAAAACGAAGGTGGACAAAATAAGTGGTCAAATGGGTGTCCAAACCGTAGGAGGAAACAGAAATGGCACGACGGGGAGAAAATATTCACAAACGCAAGGATGGCCGGTGGGAAGGCCGGTACATCAAGGCACGCACGCCGGAAGGAAAAATCCAGTGGGGCTATATTTATGGCGCGGCCTATGCAGAGGTCAAGCAGGTACTGATTCAGAAAAAAGCGGAAGCGGGCTTCTACAATCTGAAAAGAACCGACCTGACCTTTGAAGCGTTGGCCGAGGTATGGCTGCACTCCCTGCGGAACAGCATAAAAGGATCCACCTATGCACATTATTCGTACACATTGCACAAGTATCTTCTTCCTGTTTTGAGCAAAGCGCCGGTCGCCTCCCTTGAGGAAAGCTTTCTGGAACAGGCCATGCAGCAGATCATCTCGCCCTCAGATGCCACGCACAAGCCGCTGGGAAACTCCTCTGCGCGGGAATGCCTCTCCATGCTGCGCCGTATCTGTAAGTATGCCGCGCATTTACGCCTGATTCGTCCAATGGAGCTGGAAGTTGCGCTGCCGAAAGCCATCGACAAAATTTCTGCGCCTCTCTCCCCGGCGGAACAGCAGCGACTTCATCAATATGTACAGGCGAACCCTACGCCTCGCAAAATCGGCTTACTACTGGGGCTGGAATTGGGGCTTCGAATTGGTGAGATTTGCGGCTTGCAATGGGGCGATTTTGACCTGAAACTTGGCACGCTGAACATCAATCGGACGGTCTGCAGAATTTCCTGTGGAAACGGCCATACAAAGGTGGTCATCCAGACACCCAAAACCTGCACCTCCCGCCGGGAAATTCCAATCCCGAAACAGCTGCTTATTATGCTGAAAAAGCTGCGCGGAAAAGCCAGTGATTCTACATGGTTTCTATCTGGTAATGAATCCAAACCTACAGAGCCCCGCTGTTATCGGAAAAGCGTCAAGGCGTATCTGAAACAGGCAACTGTCCGGCAAGTACGTCCGCATGCGCTGCGACACACCTTTGCTACCACCTGTTTGCAGGCGGGGTGTGATGTAAAGACCCTCAGCGAATTGTTGGGGCACGCCAACGCCAACATCACCTTGCAGCGCTATGTGCACTCTGACCTGACCCGAAAGCGCCGGGAGATGAACCGGATATTCTCCCATCAGGTGTCTATGAGGGGTAGAAAAGCGCTGAATCTCTTGGAATAACGCCAGATTTTGCCCATGGTCCTCCATTTTCCATGTGAAGGATACCCCTTTATTGCGGAAAGGGGTGAACAAGGTGGCATTGCGTCTGTTTGAGCACAACGAGAAAGCATATCATGCGGCAGTCCGGATGATGGAGCAGTACGGCAAGGCTGCTATTGTCCATCCCACCGGCACTGGAAAAAGCTACATTGCGTTCAAGCTGATTGAGGACAACCCGGAGAAGGTCGTGCTCTGGCTTTCTCCCAGTGAATATATCTTCAAGACACAGCTGGAGAGCCTGAAAAGGAACGACCCGGATTTTCCGTTGGTAAACGTCCATTTTTACACCTATGCGAAGCTGATGTGCTGTACCGAAGGCCAGCTTGCAGAAATCGCAGGACTTCAGCCCTCTTATATCATATTGGACGAATTCCACCGTGCCGGCGCGGAATGCTGGGGCGAAAGCACGGTGGCGTTGTTAAAGTTATGTCCGGAGGCAAAACTGCTGGGTTTAACAGCGACAAACGTCCGATATCTGGATAATAACCGCGACATGGCCGAAGAGCTTTTTGATGGCCGTGTTGCGAGCGACATGACCCTTGGCGAAGCAATCGTCAGGGGTATTTTGCCTACCCCGAACTATGTGACCACCGTCTATCAGTACCAGAAAGACTTGGCTCGCTATCAGACTAGAGTGGACAATCTGCGTTCTCCCGGCATTCAGGATGTGAATCAAAAATATCTGGATGCCCTGCGCCGTGCCTTGGAACAAGCAGATGGATTAGATAAGGTTTTTGAACATCATATCACGAACAAGTCTGGAAAGTACATCGTGTTCTGCGCCAACAAGGAGCACATGGACGAAATGATCTCTCATGTGCCGGAGTGGTTTGCAAAGGTGAATGCGGAAGTGGCGGTCTACGAAGCCTACTCGGATGACCCCGGTACAGACAAGGCTTTTGCCGACTTCAAGACGGATGAGAGCGACAAGCTGAAGCTGCTGTTTTGCATCGACATGCTGAACGAGGGGGTTCATGTAGAAGGCATTTCAGGTGTCATCCTGTTCCGGCCCACCATTTCACCCATCATCTACAAGCAACAGATTGGCCGGGCTCTGACCGCTGGGGATAATACGACACCACTTATCCTCGATGTAGTCAACAACTTCGAGGGTCTATGCAGCATTGCGGGTCTGCAAAGCGAGATGCAGGAAGCAGTCTACCGCCTGAATGCCAACGGCGAGGGCGATAAGATCGTCACCGAGCGGTTTGAGGTCATCGAGCAGGTGCACGACTGCCGGGTGCTGTTTGAGCGGCTGCAAGCAAGCTTGTCCTCTAGTTGGGACCATTATTTTTCGGAAGCAAGCATTTACTATGCGGAGTATGGCAGCCTGAATATTCCAAAGCGTTATACCACACCGGCGGGATTGAGCCTTGGCGTGTGGTTGGTCACCCAGCGCCGGGTGCGAGAGGGACAGATCCAAGGCAACCTGACCGAGCAGCAGATCGCACGGCTGGACAGCATCGGCATGGTCTGGGGCAACCGGAAAGAAATTGCGTGGCAGCACGGATTTGAAGTCGCAAAGAAATACCACGACACCTACGGAAACCTGATGGTGCCCGGAAAATACACCGACCCGGACGGCTACCCTTTGGGACAGTGGATCCTCAAGACCCGGCAGCAGAAGCTGAATGGCCGCTTAAAGGAAGAACGCATCGCACAGCTTGATGAGATCGGCATGGTGTGGAGCGTTTTTGATGCCAAGTGGGAAAAGGCTTATGCGCTGGCTGCGGCCTATTACGAGGAAAACGGCAACCTGAATATCCCGCGTTCCTATATGACAGCGGCTGGCGAACGGCTGGGGCAGTGGGTCGCAAGTCAGCAATGGGCGTACCCGAAAGGAAAGCTGACGGATGAACAGGTCGAGCGGCTCAGCCGGATCGGGATGTACTGGGGCAATCGCAATGACCGTCAGTGGAACGAAGGGTATCAGGAGGCCAAACGCTATTTTGATGCCCACGGCGACCTGAACGTCCCAGCAGAATATGTGTCTCCGGGCGGTTACAACCTCGGAAATTGGGTCAAGCGGCAGCGGTATACCCGCCATAATCCTGAAAAAAGCTGCGCTGTTCTGACAGAGGAACGGATTGCAAAGCTGGATGAGATTGGGATGCGGTGGGAAAAAGCGGATTTGAGGCCGCGCCGGTTAGAACTGGCACAAGAGTCCAAGAGGAAAAGTGAAAACCGGAATGTTTCGGCTAACTACAAAACGGGGTAAGAGATTGGTTTGTGTAGTTAATAGCGCGACCCCAAACAGTTGCTGTAATGTGGGTCGGAAAATTTGAGTGAGTCGTAAAAAATCTAAAGGAGTTATTGGAGAGGATTATGTCAAAGTTTCAGCATGATGTAATGTTGCGGATCGTGAAGATTCTGAATGTTTTGATGATCGAACTGCCGTTTGCGGCCTGCTGGTTCCTGTACTACTCAAACCAGACCTACGCAAAGTTTGGTTGGAAGGGAAATCTGTCAGTTTTGGGTCTGTTTTTTGTGCTGTACATCGCACTGGGTAAGGTCTACGACGCATTCTTGATGTCCATGCAGCGGGTCTCGGAGCTGGTGTACGGCCAGATCCTCGGTGCCATGGCCACGGATGGAATTTTGTATATTGTGATTTGCCTGATGTCGGCAGAGTTCTGCAACCTGCTGCCCGGCATTGCAGCCATTGTGGGGCAGCTTGCCATGGCAGCCATCTGGGCGTCCTGTGCTCACAAGTGGTATTACAAGACCTTTCCGCCCCAGAAAACCGCTGTGATTTATGATGTGCGGCACGGCATGGAAAAGCTCATCAACGAGTATGGCCTGAACCAGAAATACGATGTGCGGATGACCCTCAGTGTATCCGAGTGCCTGACAGACCTGAGCCTTCTGGACGGCATGGAAACGGTGTTCGTCAGCGGTGTTCACAGCCACGAGCGGAATATCATCCTGAAATACTGCGTGGGGCAAGGTATCAATATGTTCGTCATCCCCCGTGTGGGCGACGTTATTATGAGTGGCGCGTGGCCCATGCATATGTTCCATCTGCCGATGCTGCGTGTGGGACGTTACATGGCAAGCCCGGAGTTCTTGTTCGTCAAGCGCGCGATGGACATTGTGATCTCACTGCTGGCACTGATCATCTTGAGCCCGCTGTTCCTGATCACAGCCATTGCGGTCAAATCCGATGGTGGTCCCGCCTTCTATAAGCAGGTGCGTCTGACCAAAGACGGCAAGCAGTTCGAGATTCTGAAGTTCCGCTCGATGCGGGTGGATGCCGAAAAAGATGGTGTGGCACGTCTTTCCACTGGTGACAAAGACGACCGTATCACGAAGGTGGGTCATATTATCCGAGCCTGCCGTCTGGACGAGCTGCCTCAGTTGCTCAACATTCTAAAAGGTGATCTGTCCATTGTAGGCCCTCGTCCGGAGCGCCCGGAGATCGCCGCCCAGTACTGCGAGGAGATGCCGGAGTTTGCGCTGCGGCTTCAAGCAAAGGCTGGTCTGACTGGCTATGCACAGGTGTACGGCAAATACAACACCACCCCCTATGACAAGTTGCAGATGGATTTGATGTACATTGCACATCCCAGCCTGATTGAGGATCTGAAGATCATGCTGGCAACGGTGAAGATCCTGTTTATGCCTGAAAGCACCGAGGGAGTTTCTGAGGGCCAAACCACTGCAATGAGTGGAGAAAACCACTAAATACCGACGCTTTTGTACATTTTGAGCTGCTAAAAATTGGAAGAAATTCCAGAGTGGAGTCGGGTATAAATACACCTCTTACAGTGGCGTCAAGCTGGAAAACCGGTAAATTGTTGAATACAAAGGCGATATGGCGTATCTGATAGTGCAAAATGAGGTTGAATTGAGGCTTTTATGCCCCGAAAAAGCACTTTTATGGATGCGGCCGTAGCTCGTGGGTTTATGCCAGATGGCACTGTGAGGGGATGTACCGAGATTGCGGTGACTTTCACATAGCGGTTTCAGGGTTCCCGGTGAGATTGCGATGATAACATCATCTGCGATTTTATCCCGGTCTTGGAGATAACAAGTCGGATGTGAGCGTGATGGTGATAACCACATGGTCGCAGAGATGCTCATTCGTGTGGGGTAATCCGGCATAAGCAAGGGAGCTGCCGTAGCATAAATTTGCCATAGCAACGTTTATTGTAACGGTACAAGACATAGCGGCAGTGTGACTCACACTGCTGAGGACGATTAGTAGAGCTTTATAAGGAATAAACGGCTCAGACTCTTTGAGATTGAGTCTGGGCTGTAATCTTTGATATGCGGAGAGGAATTCGAGATGAAAAAAGTACTTCTAGTGACATTCTCAGACAATGCGGATCATCAGGACATAAGCTTTGGCATGTTTGAAAGCATTTATATGTCGGCAAGTGATAACTGCGATATTTGGATTATGGGAATCAATAATCCAAAGGTCCCTGTTATGGATACTCCCCATACACATTTAGTTGACTGTCCAAGGCGGCCTGGAATTGAAAAGAAAACTTTTGACATTAGGGAAT
>OWJS01000479.1_pt1 | contig 15092 bp, 16 predicted proteins | sample 1732961 | NCBI WGS metagenome assembly OWJS01 (sample SAMN05065774, study PRJEB22554) | human gut metagenome | biome: ENVO:2100002; feature: ENVO:00000062; material: ENVO:00002003 | host: Homo sapiens | place: USA
ATAAAGTATGGATTGGAACGTGGTGACAGCATCAAAGAAACTGGTGCCGAACATCGTACGACCGAAGAGTACCGTGAGCGACTTTGGAAGGAAGCGCAGCAAAAAGAAGCTGAGGTGGAGGAAAACAACAAGACCATCGAGGGCAATAAAAAGACTATCGATACCCAGAACAATATTATGGATTCTCAGAGTCGGGAAATCAAACATGCGGCTGCTCGTTTGAAGGCTTTGCAGACTATGATTAAGAATCTTCAAACCCATAAGATGGATTTGGAAGGTGAGGTGAAAAAGTTGGAGCGTGACTTGGAAAGCGGTAAGATTACCAAAGAAGAAGCAGACCGTAAACTTGCGCAAATCAATGCTGATATTGAAAAGACAAAAGAAAAAATTGCTGACAAAATAGAAAAGTTGAAAATCGCCCAACGTCAACTAGACATTATCGAAGAAAAGAAGAATAACTTTGAGGCGAAGGCTGCTATGGCAGAAGAGAAAGCGACGGAAGCTGAAAAGAAATATAATGAAGTGAAGGCAAAAATAGACAAGGAAACTCCTGCTCTCAACAAACAGGTGATGCGTGAGATGCAAGCTCTGGGTTACCACCTAGGTGCCATCGATACTCAAAATAGATTGGAAAAGTATAATGAGTTCAAGGCTCAATTACCTGATGAACAGCGTGAGTTCTTGGACAGTACTGTTGGCAAAATATGGGATGGTTCCTTTATGGAACAAATTGCCGAGAATACATCTGCTGTTTGCTCTGTCGCTACTGCTCTCTTCATGGGGTACCTCGATAGTGCAACGACCATTGCTGCTAGTCATGGTGGAGGCGGAAGTCCTGGCAGTGGTTGGGGTAAAAAGGATGACGAGGATGACCTCGCTTTCCGTCGCAGATGCTTTGGAATGGCTATGCACATGATGAGGTCTGGAAACAAGCAGCAGCGAAAACGTTGATGCGGTTCTTATGGAAGAATATAGAGATATACTTATATACTTATATAAAGGTATGGTTATAGGAATCTTTCTTTATTTTGTTATTACCTTATATTCTTCTATAATACTATATGCATATAATGCAATAATTATAGATTTGTATGTTTATATGCTTATATCTTTATTGTTTTATATAAAGTATTGTAATAAAGTAGAATAGGAAAGTAAAACTTATATACATTAACGGATAAGATGGCGTGATGGAAATATGAGATATTTTACATCCAAATTAAAAAGATTGCATGGTGTCAAATTATATAGTTAGAATAATGTAACAATGAAGGAACATAAGTAGGCGAAAAGTTCAAGTTCCAAGGTATGACCTTGGTGGCGGTTGAGACAAAGAAGCCAACCTGTACCGGCTGTTTCTTTGAGGGTAAAATCTTGGAAACTTTAAGATGTGTATCTTGTGAGCGTTCAGACCACAAGAATGTAATCTTCAAGAAAATTGAGGGGTAGAAACTGCAAATAGTAAGTCTTTCTTTCTCTAGTTTAGAAAAAATGTTGTACCTTTGCGGTGCATCAAAAAGAAGATAGTATGGATAAAAATATGTTTTTAAATACAATACAGGAATATAAAGAACTGGGCATGTCTAATCTCATAGATTACGACAAGTTCTATTTATATTCCATCGTAACTCATTCCACCGCCATAGAAGGATCTACTATGACAGAAGTGGAGAATCAAGTGCTGTTTGAAGAGGGCTTGGCAGCCAGGGGAAAGAGCATGGAAGAACTTAATATGAATCTCGACCTCAAAGCTGCTTATGAGAGAAGCATGGAACTTGCCAAGGGTCACACTCCTATTTCCTTGGGTGTGTTGAAGCATCTTTCTTCGATTGTGATGAGAAGAACTGGAAGGGAGTATAGTACTTTATCAGGTAGTTTTGATTCTTCACGAGGAGACTTGAGAAAAGTGAATGTAACTGCAGGAGTAGGAGGTAAGTTCTATATGAACTGGGAAAAGATAGAGGACTGGACAAAGGCTCTGTGTGCGGATTTAGAGACCCAAAGAAAGAACTTGATAATCAAGCCTGATGTTTTTGAAGCTTATATGATGAGCTTTGATGCCCACAATCGATTGGTGCAGATTCATCCATGGGTGGATGGAAATGGCAGGATGTCACGCCTCTTGATGAACCATATTCAATTTGAATTTGGTCTAGTCCCTACAATCGTCAAGAAAGAGGACAAGGCTGATTATATCCAAGCCCTTGTGAATTCCAGAGAACAGAAATCAATGAAACCCTTCAGGGAGTTCATGATGGAAGAACATGTGAAAAATCTCAAAGAGGAAATCAAAAACTATAATTTGTCTCTAGGGGATGATTCTATGGAAGAGACTGTTTCACAACATATGCATAGATAAAATGAAAGCATTGTTTCCTATAAAAAAGGAGTATGTCAAGAAAATCTTTGATGGCTCCAAGGCGTATGAATATAGAAAGTCCTTTTGCTCTTTGGAAGTAGATACTATTGTTATCTACGAATCAAGGGGAAAGGGACTTGTTGTTGGTGAGTTTGAGATAGCGGATAGGTTATGTGATACTCCAAGAAATATATGGGAAAGAACAAAGGGGTATGCTGGTATATCGGAAAGTGACTTCTGTTCATATTTCGAAGGGAGAGACAAGGCTTGTGCTTATGTTGTCGGGAATGTCAATGTGTTCTTGAAGCCCAAAACTCTCCAAGACTATGGAATCAATGTCGTGCCTCAGAATTTTTGTTATATCAGATAAACTTAATTTAAAAAAAGTTATAGAATGAGCAGAATGTTATATTCATATAACTTTATTTAGTATCTTTGTTGCGTATATATGACATTATAAGCAATGACAAAGTTTACAATAGCAAATCCGTTTGTTACGCCAAGCAAATGTCGGAGACTTTATCGGTGACATTAAGAACTATAGAATGAGATTTGTCGGTGATGTGAAAAGCCCTGTCATTAGATGTGAAGGCAGTAGTAAAACTGGTTTATTGAAGTTAATTAAAACTATTAAGTAATGGGAATCAGTAGAAATAGTGAAGATGTTAAATACTAAAAGTTGAAAATTATGGATCCAATTTCACATTTTCGGTCTCTTGACGATTTGATTCGCACCTTGGATAGGGAGCGAAAGTTGCTGATGGCCTTGTTTCAAGATCGTAAGCGACTTTCCTTTCGTCGTGATATAGCACGAGATTTAGCTTCAAGAAAGGATGAAAGTCTTGATTATCTACGGAGATTTGGCGTTATCCGAGACAATGGTGATTTCGTGGAACTAGAGGACATGTATATGAAGTTTTTCGAAGAGGTGCTTGAAGTAAACGAGGAAATCAGTGTAGCTAGTGTGAAAGAGAGCATTGATAACTTGAACGCAGCCATTGAATACTATCAAAACGAGAACAATCCCAACCGCAAATACGGCTATCTGAAAGATGTAAAGCGTATTCTTCGTAATATAGCTTATACAACTACAAGAAATGTGATAGATTTAAAGCGTAACATAGACAATACATATAAAAACGAACCAACCTTTTCCAATAAGAAAAAGAAGTTGATACGCCTTGATGAGAAACGTAAAGATATTGCTGCGCTTGTCAATGAGTGTGAGCGTGTGATAGACGAAAAACAGGCTACCTTTTTCATCGTGGCTATGGATGTGCAACTTCGTGAGACGGTGACGGATGTTAAACTGCAATTGAGGGATGTATATCATAACCTCTTGGAGTTAGACAGACAAATCATCAGTTATCTTAATCTCGTAGAATATCAGAACCGACTTTTCGAGAAGCTTCAGAAACTCAAATATCTGTACGACCAAAAGTTGCTGGAGACCAACACGGATGTCGAGGCTAAAATGGACGCAAAAAATCCTGTTTGGATGGAACCTCGTCCACGCTACCCTTTGAAAGCGTCGCTCACTATGCTCCGTACTTCGGATATTGGTCTCCTGGTATTAAAGCAAATGGCGAAAGGAAAAGGTAACGACCGGTTGCGCAAGGGAAATCTTGCTGAACCTCTGACCCCAGAAGAACTCAGTGAACAGCAACAAGTGTGGCAGATGGTGGATGTACATGAAGTAAAAACGGCATTCATGGCATCGGGAGACCATCTTTTCCATTTTGTTATGAATTACTCAGGGTATCGTCAGCAGATGACTGATGAAAAAAAACTGGTGTTATTTTGCCAGATTGCGGCGCAATACCTCGATGAACTTTCCGTAAGTGAAGAGTATCATTGGTACGGTACTATTAAGTACCCATTGATTTATCCAAAAATAGTTTAATCGTTATGCGTTATACAAAAGATATATTCGACATATTGAGCAAGGGTGGGTTCGTCTCTCAGAACTCTATGCAGCGTGCGCTTCTCTATGATGACATAGAAGATAATTTTCAGGAATACCAAGAATATTATGAGAAAATTGGATTCCTATTGGAGGGAGGAAATGGTTATTACTATTTCTCTCGCACGGAGAGCAAGGTGGAACTGACTGACAAAGTACAGCGAATGAAGGAATGGATAAACCGTGTAGATTTCCTCAAAACTTTCAATCCTACTTTTGGTTCGGGGTTTACTTTTCGCAAATCCAATATCCAAGAGAAGTTTTCTAGCGACATCGAACTAAAGGACAAGGCACGTGATCTCTATCCCGACCTCAAAACCCATGAGGAAAAGATAGATAAACTCGTTAGTGATTTGGAGCGACAAGGATTTGTTGAACTAGAGAATGAACTTGACGGAACCTACAAAGTGACAGCAGCCTTTCATTACATCGAGGAATTGATAGATTGTCTTACCATCATAGAAACAGAACAGGCATGAGAGCATTACGTAAAATCATATTCGTGAATAGCGCACACATCCGTTATGCGGAAGTGCGTCTGGATGGAAATGTGCATTTCATCGGCACACAAGGAGTAGGCAAGAGTACTTTGCTCCGTGCCATCCTTTTCTTTTATAATGCCGATAAAAAGCATCTAGGTATTCCTCAGGAGATGAAGGGTTTTGATGACTTTTACTTGCCTCATGCCAATTCGTATATTGTTTACGAGGTTGAGCATGAGCATGGCCCTTTCTCTATCTTGATGTTCCGAAACATAGGGCGTGCTTGCTATCGCTTTATTAATGCGGAGTTTCGTAAAGAATGGCTTGTGGATAAAAATGGAGAGGTGACTGCTGAGAGCAAGGTGATACGTGAGCGATTGGCTGGTGCTTACATGAGTAAAATCATTGATCGCTACGAGCAATATCGTGATATACTCTATGGCAACAAGCAAACGGTAGGAAAGGAATTCGCTCGCTTCCAACTGATGGAAACTAACCGCTATCAAAATATTCCACGTAGTATACAGAATGTGTTTCTAAATTCTCGTTTGGATGCGAATTTCATCAAGGACATCATCATTCGTTCGATGAGCGAGGAAGAGGCAAATGTAGATTTGGGCTATTTCCGTAGCCAGGTGTCTGATTTTGAGCAGGAGTATAAGGACATCTCGTGTTGGTATAGACTCAATCAAAAGGGTGAGTCGGATGTTCGCAAGCAAGCTGATGCTGTGGTGAAGGTTTATCATGAGCTGTTGTATATGAAGCAGCAGATAACGGATTTGTGTGGCGAACTGAATTATGCAGTGCGTTCATTCCGTGAGCGTTTGCCTTTGGTGGAGAAGAAGATAAATGAACTTCAGGAAGAACAAAGACGGCAAAACCGATTGCTCGATGAACTACAGCAGAAGTTTGACACTGAAAAGTCTGGTCTTAACCAAGAACAGGGGGTCGTGAATGATCAAATCAAGCGTCTGAAAGAGCGTAAGGAATACTATGCTACCCAGCGAATAGAGGACGTGCTGAAGAGATATGCCAATGAGCAAATTCTAAGAGGTAAGCTTGAAGAATATAAGGCTCGGTTGGCGGAGATAACCACATGTTTTAATGATGTCACGGCAAAATATAAGGCTCTTAGCCAAAGCGTGAAGAACCAGTTGGAGAATTACCGTCAGGCACAAAACAACCGCATCATTGAGTTGAAACAGGAAAATCAACAGACTATGGAACGAATGCTCGTTGAGTATTCCAAGAAACGTGATGATGTGGATGCTGCCTTTGCCGATAAGATACTTCTTGCTACCCAAGTCATGGGACAACTGAAAGATGAGCAAGTCGGGGTGGAGAAGGAAATCTTGAAACTCAAGTATTGGCAACCTTACAAGGACGAACTGGATGGATTGCATCAAAACATAGAAGAATTGGCTTTGCGTGAAAAGGAATTGGATGGTCTGATTGCTACTTCTGTGGCAAATATCAATCAGTTGCAAGCGCAATATGATAAGCAGGAGGCTGCCATATTGGCTAATGCCAACAAACTGTTGGAGGCAAAGCAGCAGGAAATAGATGAAACCACCAAGAAATTGACAGAGATAGAGAAACTATTGTCTCGCACAAAAGGTTCGCTCTATGAATGGTTGAAAGAGAACAAGCATGATTGGGAGCAGAATATAGGTAAGGTAATCGATGAGGAAAATGTGTTGTACCAGACAGGTTTGCATCCAGAGAAAGGGGATGGAACCTCATGCTTTGGAGTAAAATTAGACATCACAGACTTACCACTCTCGGTACGCAAGCCTACTCAGCTAAAAGAGGAAAAAACTCATCTTGATACCTTGCTTCGTTTGCAAAAAAATGAATATGCTTCGTTGCAAGGACAGCAAGAGAAGCAGGTGGAGGAATTGAAACATCAATTCTCTCCAAAGATGAAAGAGTTGCGATTCCAAAAGTCTGCCTATGAGACAGAACTTCGTACGATTCCGCAAAAACGGAAAGCCATTCAAGTAAAAATGGATGATTATGTCTCCAAGGCAAAACAAGAAGTGGAACAGAGAAGCCAAGAACTGAAAAATCGTCAACAGGAGAACGCTCAACGTAGGACTGAGGCTGAAACCGAGCTTGCCAAGGTTAATACTGATAAGCAGAAGCAGTTGGCAAATAGAGATAAGCAATACCAAAAAGCAAAGGTAGAAGCTATCAAGCTCCATGAGCAACAAGTGGCTGAGATACGAGCAGACATCAAACAGCAAGAGCAGAAAACGGATGTGGAGTTCCAGCAACTGCAAAGGCAAGAACTGGAAGAACTACATGGGCGCGGTGCAGATACTCGTTTGGTGGAGGAATGCCAAGCTGCCATACGGATGTCGGAGACCGAGTTGAAGTATATAGAGGAGCATCGAAGGCTCGTCTTTGAGTACCACCACGACAAGGAAGAATTCTTCGACCGTGAGGATGAATTCAAGGCACAGAAGAAACTCGTCATGGAAAAGCTCCAGCAATTAAGCGAGAAGTATCAGCTTCGCAGACAAAAGTATCAGAATGTGTTGAACTCTGTTGGTAAAGAACTGTCTGAACGTTTCTCGGAAAAAAATCATATAGACGAAGAGTTGCAGAAAGCTGACCGTTTTGCCCATGATGAAAAACTATGTCCGCCAATTTTGGCAGAGGGACATGAGAATCAGACGCTTCGCAGTCCTGGACAGACAGTAGAGGAGTTGACTGGTATTATAGTGTCTCGACAGTCACGGCAGAATCAGTTCAAGGGCTGCGTCAATGTTTTCAAAGGCAATTTCTCGGCAAAGAACACTTTCCATTTCCGTATGGAATTGAATCTTGACGATGACTATCTTGCTTTTGCCAACAATCTTGATGACTTTCTCGTCAACAACATGATTGAGGAATATCGTCGGCGTACGAGTGAGCGATATGTGGATATTTTGGCACGTATCTCCAAGGATATGGGAGAACTGACTCGCCATGAGTCTGACGTACACAAGGTTATCAACGATATCAACAACGATTTCCGTGAGCGCAACTTTGCTGGTGTCATCAAATTGATAGCCCTCCAGTCTGTGCCTTCTGCCGATAAGATGGTGCAACTAATGAAGCGAATCAAGGACTTCCATGATGAGAACCAATTTGCTATGGGTGAACTCAATTTATTCTCATCTGCCAATCGTGATGATGTAAACCAAAAGGCGGTAGATTATCTGCTTGACTTCATGAAGTCGCTTTTAGACAATCCACAGCGTCAGTTGCTTTCACTCTCCGACTTGTTCCAGTTGAAGTTCCGCATCATTGAGAACGACAACGACACTGGTTGGGCAGATAAGTTGTCTCATGTAGGTAGTGAGGGTACGGACACGTTGGTCAAGGCTATGGTTAACATCATGCTCATCAATGTGTTCAAGGAGAAGGTTAGTCGCAAGTTTGGTGATTTCCGCATCCATTGCATGATGGATGAGATAGGTAAGCTCCATCCTCAGAATGTGAAAGGTATCTTGGATTTCGCCAATGCTCGTAACATTCTGTTGATAAACTCCTCACCGACGACCTATAATGTATCGGACTATCGATACACTTACTTGTTGAGCAAGGATGGCAAGTCTCAGACGGTGGTACATCCTCTGATTTCGCAAAAAGAAACGATAACAGATATAACGGATAAATAGATGAAGATAACACTATCGCTTATAGAAAAGCTCATTCGCCTACGTTCTGGCGAGTCTCTTCCAGCCAGTGCCTTGCGAGGTGAATGGGTGGAAGAACTCCTTCGTGATGGTACGCTTATTAATTGCTCCCATGGCAGCAAGCGAAGCATTATAGCTTCATCTCCTTTAACTTTGGAACAGGCATTGGGGCTAATTGATGAACGACTAGGAAATCTAGATGTGATGAAAAGAATATATTCTGGAAATTCCTTACGCTCGGAACAAGCTGCTGCGTCTGGAAATTCCAAATTGGTACAAGTACGTTCCTGTCCTGGCTTTCCTGTAAATTCTTACGAACCTATCTCTTGCCTATTAAATGGGCAAGAGATAGTTGTTCAACCACAAGAAGGGACATTTCTCTTTGTTTCTGACTGGAAGAACTTCTTGGTACCCAAGGATGTGGTGATAGTGGGTATAGAAAATATGGAAAATTTTCGTCTTATTCGTCAACAAAAGAATTTGTTTTCATCGTTGTTACCAAATAGGCGTATATTGTTTGTCTCACGTTTTCCACAATCGTTGGACTTACGCTTATGGTTGAAGGATATCCCGAACAGCTATGTCCACTTTGGGGACTTTGATATCTACGGTATCCAAATCTTTCTCACGGAGTTTCAAAAATATTTGGGAGAGAGGTCTTCATTTCTTATCCCTGTAGATATAGAAGAACGCTTAAAAAACGGCTCTTGGGAAAGATATCGTGAACAAAATTCGGAATCAAAAAACATATTCTCAAATATCCCAGAGCTTCAAAGGCTAATAGACTTAATCCATAAGTACCAACGAGCCTATGATCAGGAGGGATATATTGAAGTACAACAAAACAACCAATTATGAGCACAAAAAGAAAGACAAGACGAAAAGACAGAACATTATTATCCTTTAAAAAAGAAAGGAAGATAGACCTTACTGCGCGTATTTGCCAAGGTCTTCGTGAGGTTAAGTTAATAATGGATGGTCAACTGAAAGCTAAATCTATGGATGATTTGCTGAAAGAACTCGAAGAATTTAATTAGTGGAAGAAAAGGACTTCCGAAATATAATAATGATGATACAAAACAAGTTAGACAATTTGTTCATTTGCATTAATGACAAGCAAGTGGTTCTCGACATTGATGCCGCAAAATTGTTTGGTGTTGGCATAGATACAGTCAACAAGGCTATAAACAATAATTTAGAAAGATTCCCTTCGGACTTTCTTATTACACTGACAGATAGTGAGAAACAAGAGGTGGTAACAAAATGTGACCGCCTTCAGAACTTGAAATATTCAAGGAATTCACCTCACGCTTTCACTGAAGCTGGTATTTTTATGTTGGCAACTCTCATTGATAGCAACGAAGCCAGAAACGTTGCGTTTAAGATAATAGAAACGTTTACGGAACATCAGCAGCTTCTTCGACATATCATGGTTGCAGAATACAAAGATGAGTATGGTAAGAAAAAGGAAGAGGCTTATATGGAAGATAAGCTAAAGCATATCCTCGCAAGAAGTTCTGCTTGCATTTGATATTCCGCAGCCGATGTTACATCTGTTAATATAGAGTAAAAAACACGTCTAAAGGTGTCCTTAGTATACCTTTAGATGTGTTTTTAGGATAAAAATAAGTATAATATTTGGTAGAATAAAATTATTTTTATACCTTTGCGGTTGAAAAATAAGTAAATAGGTAAACTATGGGTGTACAAACGGTAGGAAATATAAAACGCCTTGTTCTTTCTCGATATGCCAATGGGCTTATGTTTTCGCAATGGCTGAAAGAAGAGGGATATTCCAGACAACTCTTGAACAAGTATAAGGCTTCAGGGTGGCTGGAAAGCTTAAGTCGTGGAGTTATGGCTATAAAAGGCAATGGCAGAAACGCTTTAGTCGCCTTGGCTTGTTACAATGAGCAATTGGGCAAACAATATCGTGTTGCGGCTCATTCTGCGCTAGAGTTGGAAGGATTCAATCATTATGTACCCATGGGAAAGCCAACACTGATGGTGGCACATGGAAATGACAAAGCACCAAGTTGGCTTAAAACAAACATATTTGACCATAACTACATATTGTTCTCTACAGATGTTTTTCAGTATGTTCCAACATCCAATGTTCCAATAGAAAAGTATAGTCTTTTGGCATCATCGCCTGAATTGGCTTTTATGGAGTGTCTGCTTTTATCTTCCAAAAGATATTCGCTCATGGACTTGTACTATATAATGGAACAACTTACATCGCTTCGTCCAAAGGTTGTGCAAGAACTCCTCGAACATACGACAAGCTACAAAGTAAAACGCTTGTTCCTATATATGGCAGAAAAAGCAAAACATTATTGGTATGACATGCTCGATACATCCAAGATAGACATAGGTGACAGCAAAATGCAACTCGCAAAGAGCGGTACCTATATAGCAAAATATAAAATGACAATTCCAAAAGAACTCTATGATTATGAATAATATATATCACCGTCAAGTGGCATTGCTAATCAAAATAATGCCATCTGTGTTTCGCATCAAAGACTTTGCCGTACATGGTGGAACAGCTATCAATCTGTTCCACAAGAATATGCCACGCTATTCTGTGGACATAGACCTTACTTACATTCCTATCCAAGACCGCAAGACTAGCCTTGACACCATCAATGAACATCTTGTGGAACTAAAAATAATGATAGAAAGAAGCATCCCTGGCATACATATCGTTCACAAGCCAGATGTATGGAAACTTCAGTGCTCACATGAAGGAGCTACCGTAAAGATTGAGGTCAACGGAACAAAGAGAGGTATTATAGGTTCGACACAAGACTTGATGCTTTGCGCTAAGGCACAAGAAGATTTTAATATGGCATGCAAGGCTAGAACTGTAGGTTTTAGTCAGCTGTATGGAGGGAAAATAACAGCTGCTCTAAGCCGTCAGCATCCTCGTGATCTATTTGATTGCAAGTATATGGAAATAGAATCTTTTGCCGATGTAAAAGATGGTTTTATGCTTTGTCTTTTGGGCAGTGACAAGCCAATCATTGAATCATTAAGTCCACATCAAATAGACCAGTCTGACGCATTGGAGAAACAGTTTGAAGGCATGTCAGATATACCATTCTCGTATTCTGATTACGAGGAGGCAAGGCATCATTTGGTGCAGATGGTTAATGACAACTTAACAGAGGAAGATAAACGCTTTCTCGTATCTTATGAGAAAGGCGAACCTGAATGGAGTTTGTGTTCTTCTGGTTATTTAGGTGATTATCCATCCGTGAAATGGAAACTTCAGAACATCAACAAGTTAAGAAATACAAACACCAAGAAATTTGAAGAATCAATATCTAAATTGACAGACTATTTTGGCTTGAAGATGTATTAGGAAGAGGCTTATATGGAAGATAAGCTAAAGCATATCCTCGTAAGAAGTTCTGCTTGCATTTGATATTCCGTAAGCCATCAGCTAACCCCGTATTTCGAAGGGAGAGACAAGGCTTGTGCTTATGTTGTCGGGAATGTCAATGTGTTCTTGAAGCCCAAAACTCTCCAAGACTATGGAATTGATGCTGTGCCTCAGATTTTTTGTTATATCAGATAAACTTAAATTAAAAAAAGTTATAGAATGAGCGGAATGTTATATTCATATAACTTTATTTAGTATCTTTGTTGCGTATATGTAACATTATAAGCAATGACAAAGTTTACAAAAGCAAATTGGATGACCAGACAACTGGCGGAGAATCTTTGTATAATGGGTGAGCAACTTAAAATGGCGAGAATGAGGAGAAACTTGACCATGGAAATTGTAGCAGCAAGAGCACAATGTAGTCGCCAAACTTTGGCAAGATTGGAAAGTGGCTCACCTGAAGTTTCAGTAGGGGTATTGGCACGTGTTTTGAATGCACTGCAGATGCCTGATGAGTTGTTGCTCATTGCTAAGAACGATGAGATGGGAAAGGTCATACAAGATATTGATCTAAAGAATAAAAAACGTGTAACAGGAAAATGACAATGGAAAAAATTAAGGTTGTTGCCGACTTTGATTGGCTTGAAAATGAGGAAACTATAGGACTTCTTGGGCATGAATCTCAGAGGGGGACAGATGTATATACCTTTGAGTATGATAAGGACTGGTTGAAAAGACATCCTTCTTTAAATCTAGGAAAGGAGCTGCAATCTTTTCCTGGGGTTCAATATAATCCTACAAGAAACAGGATATTTGGAACATTCTCTGATGCACTGCCTGACAGATGGGGACGAAGACTTATTGATTTGAGAATCCACCAGGAAATGAAAGACTCTGGAGAACGCAGGGTAAATATTTCTGATTGGGACTACTTGAAAGGAGTGGAGGATTCCTTAAGAATGGGTGCTTTTCGTTTCAAGGACATAGCTACAGATGCTTACATAAGTTATAATAAGTCATATTCAATTCCACCAATTTTGTTCTTGGATGAACTGTTGGAGGCTGCAGGTCAGATAGAGAAGAGTGAGTTGAACAGAATGGAACCTGAATCAAGATGGATTCAGCGAATATTCCAACCAGGTTCTTCTATGGGAGGAGCTAGACCTAAGGCTTGTGTGAAGGAAGGTGAAGATTTATATGTTGCGAAATTTCCTTCTGTAGGGGATGAGATAAACATTTCACGTTGGGAATATTTTGCTCATTCTATGGCTAAGGATTGTGGTATAAACGCTGCGGAGTGCAGAGTGGTTTCAAGCAAGGATAGTCGTGATGTCCTTTTGTCTAAAAGGTTTGACAGAACAGAGAATGGAAAGAGAATACACATGGCATCTTCTCTTACATTGTTGGGATTGAACGATGGTGATGGGGAAAGTACAGGAAAGGGGTATCTTGATATTGTGGATTTTATTGTGGCCAATGGAAGTGTTGATATGGAAAAAGAATTGGAGGAACTGTATCGCCGTGTGGCGTTCAATATTTGCATAGGCAATACTGATGACCATTTCAGAAATCATGCTTTCCTTTTGAAAAAGGATGGATGGCACCTGTCACCAGCTTATGATATGAACCCTACCAACAAATATTACCATTCCTTGCTAATCGATGGTTATACCAATGAGTCTAGCTTGGATGTACTTTATGATGCCCATGAAAGCTATATGTTGGATGAGACAACTGCAAGAGGAATTATTAAGGATGTTACTCGTAATATGAAATATTGGGAGAGCATGGCTTTGAGATGCGGTTTGTCAAGAAGTGACCTAAAAGTTTTTCAAGAACGTATAGAAGAAGGGATGAAATGGAAATGTGGTTCTACACTACATAGATAGAATAAGTGAGTGTGTCATAAGTCCATGACACACAAAAAGCCGTATTGAGGTGCTACCCTAACACGGCTTAATCTTTGTGATTTCTCACCAAAATGCTTTTTTTTACATTTCCGATTCTTCGATAATTCGTTTGGTGTCGTGCTTGTAAGCGAGGCGTGAATAGCTCTCGCCCTGGCACAATGGGCAGCTGCACGGTGTGCCAGTGGTCTTGTACACTTTTGCGCCCAGTGGCTCTTTATTAACTGTGTCCAATGTGGATGTTGCACATATGTGCCATCGTCCAACATAAAACCGCGGAAGCCATCGGCACGCTTAACGATTCTCGACTTAAGCAAACGATACTGTTGCTTTCTTCTCCATAACTTGTTTCTTTCTTCCATCGTCTCTTTCGATTAAAATTATCTTCTGCGATGATAAAAGAATAAAGTTATAGTTTGTGTCCATATCTAAATGTATTTTAGTTCGTTATTTATTTTTGTCCTATTCTGTAAACCTTTCTCATGTGTGCGTCAATAAATCCGCATGACGCAACAAGCGGCAAAACCTTTGCTTCGTCCTCTGCCGTGAGATGTCCAACACGCTCGGCTCTCACCGCCACGCTCTTTTTCGCCTTCATTGGAAACAACTGTGCACAATCCAAGCGGCTGTCTTTTGTCAACACGCCTTTGTAGTCTTCGGCTTTTAAAATGTACTGAAAGCGTTGCATGGCTGGAACGTTACGGTAAAAATCCAAGTCGGAGTTTATTAGGCAAAGCCCTATGGCATCGCCCTTAGAGTTTTTGCCAACGATTACAAAGTATTTCAGTCTGTCATCGTAACCTTTGTTAAGTACCAAACCATCGCTTCTGTCCATGTTCTGATAGACAATATCGCCCACGTTGAGGTCAGCACCCGACTTTATTCGCCTGTCTTCCTGCATCTCGGTTTTAAGTGCCGCCAATGCCCCTTTGACATCATCTATCAACATTCCATCGATTCCTTAATAATCTGCACTTGGCGAATGTGGTTTACCATCGCATCCGTCGCACCGCCGGCACGTGCTATGTCAATAAGCGTAAGCACATCTTTCTGTGGATCGTCTTTCATTCGCTCGCACACTGCTTTGTAGGCATCGTCGTGCGACATCTCCGAAAGTCGTTTTGAGTCAACGTTGCCGTACTTGGCTATCGTCTTGTCCAATTCCTCTTTTTCCATATCGGCTATATAGTCCATATCTGGTGCCGCCGTGGCATAAACATTTTGGTTCTCGTCCACTCGAATAGAAGAAGTGAAGCCTTTGAGGTCTGCCGATTCGTCACCGTTCTCCGCCATCTTCACCACCT
>OWJS01000489.1_pt1 | contig 14970 bp, 9 predicted proteins | sample 1732961 | NCBI WGS metagenome assembly OWJS01 (sample SAMN05065774, study PRJEB22554) | human gut metagenome | biome: ENVO:2100002; feature: ENVO:00000062; material: ENVO:00002003 | host: Homo sapiens | place: USA
TACGAGATTACTACGCGTCTCGTGGGCTCGGAGATGTGTATAAGAGACAGCTGAAATGGATTCCCGCAAACACGCAGTCCCAGATATAGCCCCTGAGATATTGTCCGCCCTGATAAATGACTTCCGCACCTCCGGCTGTTTTTGCATCCGTAAAAAGTGCCACGATCGGCTCTGCCATAAACTGGATCACACCGGAAGCGATCAATCCGAATCCGAACGCGATCATGATGGCATACTTAAGCGTCTGCACGGCACGCTCCGGCTTGTTCGCACCGATATTCTGTGCACCGAGCGCCGATACCGTGGAGAGCATCGAAGAGGGCACGAGAAACAGAAAACTGATAATCTTTTCAACGATACCGACTGCTGCCGCATCATTGAGTCCTCGCTGATTGACAATGATCGTGATGATCAGAAACGAAATCTGGATCAAGCCGTCCTGCAACGCCACCGGGACGCCGATGGAAAGAATCTTCTTCATCACATCCCCCTGTGGCTTAAAATCTTCTTTTGCAAGCGTGATGCTTTGCTTTTTTCTAATAGCAAACAAAGCGATCACAACACTGACCGCCTGCGCGACCGTTGTTCCGAGTGCCGCTCCCGCCGGTCCCATCTTGCATACGCCGATAAATACATAATCAAGCACAATATTGGCAAAGCACGCAATTGCAATAAAATACATCGGGTTTTTGCTGTCGCCCATGCCGCGGAAAATGGAACTGATAATGTTATATGCGGTAATAAAAGGGATTCCTATAAAACACTGCCGCTTGTGAGTTTCTTTTCCATTATGAATTCTACCTCTGGCTGTTTTCTACTAATTGATGAATTGTCTTTAACAGTAGTTTCACATCGATAGGCTTAGCGATATGTTCATCCATTCCTGCCTCTTTTGCCTTCAATCGATCCTCCGTAAATGCATTGGCTGTCATTGCAATGATCGGAATCCCCCTTGCATCCTCTCTGTCCAGAGATCGGATCCTCTTTGCTGCCTCGTAACCATTCATCACCGGCATCATGATATCCATAAGAATGGCATCAAATTCACCGGGTTTACTTTTACTAAACAGCTCAACAGCTTCCTGTCCATTCCATGCTTTTGTCACCTCAGCGCCTTCATTCTGAAGCATAAATTCAGCAATTTCCATATTCAGCTCATTATCTTCTGTCAGTAGAATATGCAGCCCCGTTATAGCTTTTTCTAAAACATCATTCTGTTCTTCACGTTTATCCGCTTCCATATCTATTTTGAACGGAACACGAATCACAAATGTCGTCCCGACACCTTGTTCACTTTCAAAAGTAATGGTTCCGCCCATTTTCTCAACCAGTTTTTTGGTGATCGGCATTCCCAGACCTGTTCCCGCATATTTTGTACGGCTTCCTGTATGTTCCTGTACAAATGGCTCAAAAATATGTTTTTGGAACTCATCTGCCATTCCGATTCCTGTATCACGGCAGACAAATTCGATTGTTGCCATCCCAGACTGTTTGGATGGAATTTCTATGCAGCTGATATAGATATGACCATTTTCCCTGTTATATTTCACCGCATTCGACAGGATATTCATCATCACACGTTTCACATACTCTGCGCTTCCAATTAAATCCCAGTGTGTGATTTCTCTTTTCTCCCACTCAATTCGGATATTCTGTTCTGCTGCCATCTGTTCGATCACAACAAGTACTTCCCTGGAAATACTGCCCAGATGAAATGGAATCTCTTCCAGAATCACTTCACCGGACTCCAGCTTACTCATGTCCAGAACATCATTGATCAGTCCCAGTAACAGATTGGATGACTCTTTTACTTTTTTCCTGTATTCTGTCTGTTTCTCCAGATCATCCGCATCATGGTCAGCCATATCGACCATGCCACAGATTCCATTGATTGGTGTTCTGATATCATGACTCATCCTCTGGAGAAATTCCGTCTTAGCCCGATTGGCTGCTTCTGCCTTTTTTGCTGCTATCAGAAGTTCTGCTTTATATTTTTCATCCTTTTCCTGTTCCATTTTCTGATGCGTCAGATTCGTTCTGTATGCCCAGAACCAAAATATACTGAATATCAAGCAATAAAGAAAAATGACACCTATTACACTTAACGGAAGATTATGGAATACCTCAGTATCCGGAATATATGCATAAATATAATAATCACGCTGCTTCAGCATGATTCCGTAACATCCGGTTCCTTCATTCTTCAAATGAAAAATATGCTGGCTGTCGGTGTGCTGTTTCATTGTCTGAATGACCTCGTTGCCGGCAGTAGCCTGTCCCATCAGGCTCTCATCATTACTGGCAACAATCGTTCCATGGTCTGCAACCATGATGGTTCCATCTTTCCTAGTACTATAACCATTTAAAAGACTCTGTATCGTCAGAGTGTAGTTTCTGACAAATTCAGCGGGTGTATAATAATAGATTGCTACAATACCCGGTGCATCTTTTCTAGCGCAGACTGCAATGTCAATATGAGCCCCTTCCTCTCTCATAAAACGTTCCGAATAAGTTCTTTCTTCATATCCACTAAAATCCATGATAATTTCTTTTTGCAGATACTCCGTAATCTCACTGGTCAGAGAGTCATCCATACTGTATTCGCAGTCCGTCTTTCCCTCTGCATCCAGTACAAGGATACCATCCACCCAGAGAGTCTGCAGGTTTTGTTTCAGATACCCGCGGCTCAGCTGACCACCGTTTTCGATTTCCATGTCGATATTCGTACTCATCTGTCTGGCACTTTCGATTGCACGGAGGAGGCTTTTGGATTCCGAAGATTCATTATAATGGGTGTAGGTTGAGCACTGCACCTTTACATAATTTACAATCTCCACCATTCTTTTCTCTGCTTCCATTTTCTGTGTATGAAAGAAATAAAACAGTGAGACTACCGCCACACAGATTCCAATCAGACCTCCAATCAGCTGGATTCTGTTTTCTTTTATCTTTTTCTTAATATCCAAGATCATCCACCTCCAGATATTTCCGGGGATCATCCAGATATTTTTCAACAATTTTCAGAGAGGTGCCATCCTGACGCATCTCTTCCAGTGTCTGGTCCATCTGCTCACAGATTCCTCTATCATCATCTTTTGCAAAAGCAACTCCTATCCCTACAACCATCAAAGGTTCTTCCAGGATGCGGAAGCTTACATCATAATCCTTCCTATACTGGACAATTGATTCTTCATGTGCAGCAACTGCATCCACATATCCTTTTCCCAGAAACGTATAGATCAGTTCTCTGTGTCCAAGACTGATCAGATTTCCAAGCTTTGGAATTCTCTCATCTGTCCGGCTCAGAAACATGCCCTCCGGTTTGGTTGTAGACTGTACAGCCAGATTCTTTCCCTCCAGATCGCTCAGCTTATAAATATCACTATTCTCATTTACAGCAACTACCTGACGGCTTGCTATGTACGGTCCTGCCCAGCGGTAATCTTCAAGACGCCCCTCCATGGAAAAGCAGCCCATGATACAGTCAATCTCTCCGCTCTCCACCAGTTCTTTTTTCTTTTCCCAGTTGATCTGGACAACATTCACCTGATATCCCATTCTGTTAAAGGCTTCTGTAGCAAGTTCAACATCGATTCCTGTCGGCACACCATCCTCATTCAGATAATTGTACGGGGGATAGCTGTCACTGCCGAGCGTGATGACGGGTTTTTCCGTTTCATTGTTACTGCCATCTGTGTTTTTGCATCCCGCCATGGTGATGACCAAAATCCCCACGAGCAGAATGCCTGCAATTACTCTTTTTCGTTTCATATTTTACCGTAACCTTCTATCCACGACTTACCTCTATTATCTGTTCTTGTTCTACACCATGCTCCCTTAGATAATTTTGATAAATTTCCAATTTTTATACCTTTTCTTCCGCAGAATCATCATTTGATCTGATCAAGAAGCGATGTCCCGATCGTTCCCTCCGGCATCTTCACGTCGAAGTTATCTGCGATCGTTGCACCGATGACCGCAAAGGTATCACTTGTCTTAAGCGCGCCGCTTCCGGTATCGGACGGTGAGTAGGCAAGAAACGGTACCTGTTCCCTTGTGTGATCCGTGCCCTTGTAGGTCGGATCGTTTCCGTGATCCGCCGTCAGGATCAGCAGATCATCCTCACGCAGTACCGGAAGCAGTTCTCCAAGTTTCCGGTCAAACTTCTCGATCTCCTCCCCGTATCCGACCGGATTTCTGCGGTGTCCCCACAACGCATCAAAATCGACCAGATTCGTAAAACAAAGTCCCTTAAAATCGCGTTTTGCAATATCGATGGTCTGCTGCATACCGTGCACGCTGCTGTCCGAATGATTGCTCTTTGTGATACCTTCACCGACAAAGATGTCATTGATCTTTCCAACCGAGATCACATCGTATCCGGCATCTTTTAACGCATTGAGTACCGTCGGTCCGGTCGGCTTCAATGCGTAATCGTGGCGGTTGCTCGTGCGCTTAAACTCACCGCGTTTCTTTCCGATATACGGTCTTGCGATCACGCGTCCCACGCGCCACTCATCACGCATCGTCAGTTCTCGCGCGATCTCGCAATAATGATACAGATTATCCAGTCCCATCGTCTCCTCATTGCCACAGATCTGCAGCACCGAATCAGCCGAGGTATAGACGATCAGTTTTCCTTCATTGATCTCCTGCTCGCCGAGCTCATCGAGGATCACGGTTCCGCTGGCCGCCTTATTACCGATGATCTGTCTGCCGCAGCGCTTCTGTAGTTCATCGATCAGTTCTTTCGGAAATCCATGCTCGGTAAATGTAATAAAAGGCTTGTCCGTCCGGATGCCCATCATCTCCCAATGTCCGGTCATCGTGTCCTTGCCGTTACTCGCCTCATTCATCGCCATATAATAAGCGGTCGGTGCAGCCACAGGCTTTACCTGCTTTAATGCCTTTAAATTTGCCAGTCCCATTTTCTGCAGATTCGGAATATTCAGATGTTCCACCGTATCCGAAATATGCCCGAGCGTATCCGCTCCCACATCATCAAACTTTGCGGCATCCGCCATCGCACCGATGCCAAGCGAATCCAAAACGATTACAAATACACGGTTAAAACGCATGTTACCATCCTTCTTTCTATTCTTAGTTGTTTTTCACGATTTTCACAATACGGCTTGTACCGAGTCTGCTTGCACCAAGTTCTATGAAACGCTCGGCATCTTCCATCGAAGAGATTCCACCGGCTGCCTTAATCTTCACATTCTTTCCCACATGCTTCGCAAAAAGCGCAATATCATCAAACGTTGCACCACCTGTGGAAAATCCGGTTGATGTCTTGATGAAATCCGCTCCCGACTCCGTCACGATCTCACACATCTTGATCTTCTCTTCCTCGGTCAGAAGACAGGTCTCAATAATGACTTTTAAAATCTTCTCCCCACACGCTTCCTTGATCTCGCGGATCTCGTTTAAGACATAATCGTACTCCTTTGCCCTCAACATTCCGACATTGATCACCATATCAATCTCATCTGCACCGTTGTTGATTGCATCCATCGTCTCAAACACTTTCGTTGCAGTCGTGTGATTTCCGTTCGGAAATCCGATCACCGTGCAGATTTTCATCTGCTCGCCGACATACTCTTTTGCTTTCTTCACATAACAAGGCGGAATGCACACCGATGCCGTACCATAGCAGATGGCATCGTCGCACAGCGCGCGGATCTCATCCCATGTACTTGTCTGCAATAATAAAGTATGGTCGACCATACTCAGTATCTTCTTTGTATCCATGTTTCTCTCCTTTTGTCCATATACCATACTTCAGCCTTCTACCGATTTTGATTTTCTTGATGAAAACTGCATGTATTACGATATTGAATTCCGTATTGTACGTATTCGCCTTGATCATCGCCCTCCTCATCATAAGAGAAATCGATAAACACATATTTGAGCAGCCAGAAAAATCCAGATCAGTCACTCACGGGCAGGACAATCCTTGAGCAGTAGCGCCGTGCTTCGATCTCCCGCCCCGTATAGGGCGCAACGATACCCAGCACACGCGGCAGACCTGTAGGGGTCAGTCCCCGCTCCTTCACCTCGCGTCCCAGCGTCAGCCATGCCTCATCTACGCCTTCGTCATATTCACCGTAGTACAACACGGACAGCACACGGCATGCCGGCAGCACGACTGCGTCCTCCGGTGCCTGTTCCTTCCGAACCGGTACGCAGACCCAGTAGGGATAGGGCTTCTCTCCGATATAGCCCTCCAGATAATCGTTCCGCTCCTGTACCACGAACATCGGCTCATCAGAAAGCACACAGCCCTTTCTGATACACTCGCTGTAAAACCCATACATGGCGGCATACTTTTCTTCCACCGTACGTCCCATACACTTCTTCATACAGCAGGTCACGGCGTGGAGTGATGTCAGCTGCACCGACATACCGCTGCGATTCCCCGCTCGCAGCCGCAGCTCCTCCACACCTTGCAAAAGCTCCTGCAGGCGTTCCTCCAACACCGCAAGCAGCCCCGACACCTCGCCGCCCCTGACAAAATAGTCCGCGATCTCCTGTGCGCCCAGTCCCATGGATTTGAATTTTTCGATCTGTAAAACGCGCGCGATGTTGTGGTTATCGTAGTACCGCCGCCCGCTCTCCGGCGCAACATAGGCAGGCGCGAGCAGCCCCTTTTCCTCCATGCGCATCAATGTGCTGCGGGAAACGCCACAGGCGTGCGCTGCCTCCGTGATCTGAAAGAGGCTCTTTGTATCTGTTTCCATCCGGTACCTCCTAAAAAACACTTGCTTCGTTCATGGGTGAACGGGTTATAGTGATACTACCATTATAAAAAAACATCGGTTGCTGTCAAGTCTGACACAGCAGCCATCAGTTAAACGTTAAAGGAGAAGGAGTGAAGAAACAATGAAGCTTTGGAAACGATTATTAGCGATCCCTATTGCAGCCTCTCTTGTGATGGGGCTGCTGCCTGCACCTACGCTGGCAGCGGATACATCAGCACACAGCCACCCCATCTGCGGTGCAGCGCATGCCGATATTGGCGACCACACAGGCGCGTGTGAAGCTGTCGCATGGACAGCGTGGAATGGAACAGACGCTATTACATACAATGCTAACAAGACCGCCTATATCTATCTGGAGAAGGATGCGACACAAGACGATTACCTTGATATAAAAGCAGGCTACACGCTCTATCTCTGTCTGAATGGTAAAAAACTGATAAGTTCCTCAACGGGTTCCACTGCTTTTCAAATGATGAGTCAGGTCATCAATGTCGACAATAATGCGAAGTTCATACTTTGTGACTGCAAAGGCAGTGGCACGATCACTCACTCGTCCTGTGCAAAAGGAAAAGGAGTGAGAGTTGGCGGGTCAAGCAACACTGCCGCCACATTTTCCATGTACGGCGGAACGATCAGCGGCAATCATGCCGATGCGCAATGCTGGGGGGCTGGTGGTGCAGGTGTGGAGGTACAGAATGGCACTTTTAAAATGTATGGCGGCACCATCAGCGATAACTATGATGAAAATACCGGGTCTTACGGCGGTGGTGGTGTATGCGCGCATACCAGTGGCACATTTACGATGTACGACGGTATCATCAGTGATAATCAATCCGTAACAGACGCCGGCGGCGTGACAGTGGTGGGCGGTACTATGAATATATACGGCGGCACCATCAGCAATAACAAAGCGACGAACGATGGCGGCGGCATCTGGACGAACATCAACGAATTCAAAATATCCGGCAACAGCGTGATTGAAAACAATACAGCGGGCAGAGATGGCGGTGGTTTATGTTACTATGCTTCTTATAGCTATAATATGACCATTTCCGACTCTGCGCGCATCTCCGGTAATACTGCAACCCGTTATGGCGGCGGTATTTATTTCGATAAGGAAGGCACGCTTACGATAAACGGCGGCAGCATCACCGGAAATACCGCGACAGGCGACGGCGGCGGCGTGTATTTTGGCGGCGATACATTCAGTATTTCCGGTAACTTGGACATCAGTGGCAATAAAAAATCGGGCGCAGACAACAACGTCTATCTGCCAACCAACAAATATATCACTATTGTGGGTGCACTGACCGACAGCAATCCAATCGGTGTGACGACGGAAAAGACGCCGGATGCTTCTAACTATGTTCGCATAGCTTCGGGGTCCAAAAACTATGCCGCTCCGGAAAAATTCAGCTACGAGAACGACAGCATCCCTGTCAGTGCGACCAGCCAAAATAGCAGCACCGCTGACCTCGTCGTGTGTAAGCATAACTGGAATTCAACTTGGAGTTCAGATTCTTTCTCTCATTGGCATGATTGTTCCATCTGCAAAGGCAAAGGGGATATTGCTGCGCACACCTACGACCAGCAAGTTAAAACAAAAGCGTATGAGAAATCCTCTGCGACCTGCCTATTTGGAACGACTTACTATATGTCCTGCGTCTGTGGCGCAAAAGGTGCGGATACGTTTGAAATCGGCGACAAAGACCCTGCCCACCACAGCGGCATCTTAAATAATGATTGGAAATCAAACGACACCAACCACTGGAAAGAGTATTCCTGCTGTCGTGCCCACGCAGAGGAAGCTGCCCATACGCCCGGTCCTGCGGCCACCGAGGATGCTCCGCAGCTATGTACGGTATGCAGCTATGAGCTTGCTCCGGCTTTGGAACACACCCATGTCTGGGGTGCATGGATCTCCAACGGTGACGGAACACATACCCGCACCTGCGCAAAGGACGGCAGCCACACCGAAACAAATGCCTGCTCCGGCGGTATCGCTACTTGCCAGAGCTCGGCAATATGCGCTGTCTGTAACACAGCTTACGGCGCCAAGGATATGACCAACCACACCGGCGGCACTGAGGTACGCGGCAGCGTAGAGGCAACCACCAGCACAGAGGGCTACACAGGCGACACCTACTGCAAGGGCTGCGATACCAAGCTCGCTGACGGCAAAACCATCCCGAAAAAAGACAGCGGCTCCAGTGGCGGCAGCAGCTCCGGCGGCACTGGCAGTGGCAACTCTGGCGGTAATACTACCCCCTCCACCTCTGTGACCGTCCCGGTATCCGGCGAGGAAAAAACGATCCGGGTGAATTCAACTGTCAGCAGCACGACTGCCACGATTGAAGATATTGACCTCTCCAAACTGAATACTGTCATTGGCAATGATGTGAAAACAGGTGTTGTGACCATCGACTTTTCCGTACTTGAGAAACAGATCGATACTGTAAAGCTCCCCGCTAACGTCATAAAGCAGATCGCAGATGCGGTGAAAGACCCGTCCAATGATGCGGAAAGCCTCTCGATCGTACTTACCGATGGTACATCCATTGAATTTGACGAAAAAGCGTTGTCCAAAAAGACCGCACAGACAAACCAGACCGACATTACCATATCCATCAAACGCACCACGGACAGCGCCCTGAGCGCCCTACAGCAGCAGGCAGTGGGCAGCCGGCCCGCGTGGGATATCAAGCTCACCAGCGGCGGCAAAAACATCTCTGACATGGGCGGCGTGATTACGCTCCACACACCCTATGAGCTGCGCTCCGGCGAGCAGTCCAATGGAATCGTGGTCTATTATGTAGACGAGAACGGTAACAGGGAAAGCTGTGAAACCAGCTATGATCCGGTAAAGAAGCTGATCAGTTGGAAAACCAGCCACCTCTCCGTCTACATGATCGGTTATGACGAGAACAGGGTGACTCCCGATACGGACACAGAGGATCAGTCAGCGCTCAACGGCAGTCAGGTATCAAAGCTGAAGCTTCCGATCCTGCTCGCAACAGGAAAAGGCGGTAACCGGAAGATCACTATCTCATGGCGCTCCTATGAGGACGCAGACGGATATGACTGCTACTGGTCATACTGTGACGGAAAACGCAGCTACAAGAAGCTCGCCACGGTAAAAGCGGCAAAAGACCGTGTCACCAGCAGACGCTTAGCCAACAACAGACGGTACAAATATTTTGTAGCCGCCTACAAGCTGATTGACGGCAAGAAGGTATACATCGCCAAGTCCAATTCGCTCCATGTCGCATTAAATAACGCGAAAGCAACGAACGCAAAAAAAGTGACTGTCAATCAGACACACGTCCGGCTCAAAGCAGGAGATACATTTGTGATCAGGAGCCGCACCAGACTCGAAAACACCAATAAAAAAGAGCTGCTCCACGTAGCAGCATACAGATATTACACCTCCGATCAGAGCGTCGCTTCTGTATCGAAAATCGGAAAAATAAAGGCATTGAAATCAGGAACCTGTGTGATCTATGTCGTCGCAAACAATGGTGTTTACGGAACAATTAAGGTTACAGTAAACTAGCATTTTATTTCATATTTGAACAAACACCCCCACCGCACAATATTTGCGCCGGTGGGGCTGCTAATCTTCGTAGTGATATTTACACGCATATATAATTAGGTTTTGGTTACTATCCATGTTATAAACTAATCTGTGTTCAATGCCATTCTGTTAAGCATCATTTCAGTGGTTTTCTGTCATAGAAAGCCACTGTTTTTATGCCTAAAAACTTTAAAAATATTACAAAAAACCTTATCTAAATGACATTCATTATCTAATTAACTACATTATTTTCTGTCTAAAATATCCATAAATTCGTCACCTGTAATTGTTTCCTTCTCATACAGGTACATAGCCAGTTCGTCCAGTTTTTTCCTGTTTTCAGCAAGGATTTTTCTTGCATTTTCATGCTCTGCTTTTACGAGCTGCACGACTTTTTCATCAATTTCCTTCTGGGTATCTGCGGAACAGGAAAGAGACGTATCGCCGCCAAGATACTGGTTGGTCACGTTTTCCATTGCCACCATGTCGAATTCATCTGTCATGCCGTAGCGGGTGATCATCGCTCTTGCAATTTTTGTTGCCTGTTCGATATCATTGGAGGCTCCGGTCGTGATCTCACCAAATACGATCTCCTCTGCCGCACGTCCGCCTGTAAATGTAGCAATCTTATTCTCAAGTTCTTTTTTCGTCATCAGATATTTATCACCCTGCTCAACCTGCATAGTGTAGCCGAGTGCACCTGAGGTACGCGGGATGATCGTAATCTTCTGGACCGGTGCTGAATGACTCTGCAATGCAGCTACCAGAGCGTGTCCTATCTCATGATATGCAACAACCTTCTTCTCCTGATCTGAAAGAACCGCATTCTTCTTCTGATATCCTGCAATAACCACTTCTATACTTTCTTCGAGATCAGATTCATTTACAACGGTCCTTCCACTACGGACAGCACGTAATGCTGCTTCATTTATAATATTGGCAAGCTCCGCACCGGATGCACCGGATGCCATACGTGCAATCGTATGCAGGTCAACATCATCAGATGCTTTTATCTTCTTTGCATGAACCTTTAAAATTGCTTCACGGCCTGCAAGATCCGGCAGTTCAACCGGCACACGTCTGTCAAAACGTCCCGGACGTGTAAGTGCCGGATCTAACGACTCCGGACGGTTCGTTGCAGCAAGAATGATGACACCATTATTTCCTTCAAATCCATCCATCTCTGTAAGAAGCTGGTTTAAGGTCTGCTCCCTCTCATCATTTCCGCCCATTTGTCCGTCACGCTTTTTACCAATGGCATCAATTTCATCAATAAACACGATACATGGTGCCTTTTCCTTTGCCTGTCCGAAAAGATCTCGAACTTTGGAAGCTCCCATACCGACAAACATCTCAACGAATTCTGATCCGGACATTGAGAAAAATGGTACATTTGATTCACCCGCCACTGCTTTTGCAAGCATTGTTTTGCCGGTTCCCGGAGGTCCTACAAGAAGGACACCTTTTGGCATAGACGCACCTACATCGGTATACTTCTTCGGATTGTGAAGATAATCAACGATCTCTGAAAGGTTTTCTTTCGCCTCATCTTCTCCTGCAACGTCTGAAAAACGGATTCCCTCACTGGATTGCACATAAATCTTCGCATTGCTTTTTCCCATTCCAAAAGCCATCGAATTTTTTCCTCCGGCATGCTCCATCAGTTTCTTCGCCATATAATTTCCCAGTGCGATAAAAAGGATCAATGGCAAAACCCCGGTCAGCAGGAAGCTGATGATCGGTGACATCTGCTTATCGATATCTTTTGCGAATACTGCTCCACATTCATATAGCCTGTCCGTCAGGTTCGGATCGTTCATCAGACCTGTTTTATAAATATTTTTTTGATCTTTATCTGTAAAGATGATCTGATTGTCCTTAACTTCTACTTCACCAATATTCTTCTTCTCGATCATGCTCATAAAAGTTCCATAATCCGTTTCCTTTACCTGATGCTCCATAAGGATTGGTGTGACAACCAGATTAAATACGATCAGCACTATTAACACAATCCCATAATAATATGCCAGTGGTTTTTTCGGTGTTTTAACTTCTTTCATGGTCTTTCCTCCTGTTGTTCTGCGTTATGCTTTCTCCGTGCATTTTCGTATTATTTATTCTGCCATCTGACTTCGCCCTTGGACAGAAGCGGATAACAGATCAGCTGATCTGAATCCAGATTTTCCGCATGCATGTCAACCGCTGTGATCTGATGATTATCATAAGTCGTATAATAATAAATACCTTTTGCTGTATTACAACAGGACGTGTATATCGTGATCTCATATTTGCCTTCTGTCACCTCACAGCATCCACGCTGCTGATCTACGGATCCTAAGATATGGAAGAACTGGCTTACACTCTCATCCTCTTCTTCACCGGAGATCGAATTTAATTTTGTAAAGGCAACTTTCACAAATCTTGACTGGCTGGAAAGATCTCCAGGTATTCCCATTCCACCCATTCCTCTGCTATATGCATCAAGCTGTAATACTCCTGCAAAAGTACTCTCCGGCTGTTTTCTGGATACTCCGGCATAATTATTCAGTGCAAACATCTGACTCGGGAATGGTGGATTATTGGTAAGCACTCCTACCGGATTATCATATACATGCAGCCCATCTTTCATAGACTCAACAACGATACAGGAGTCTTTGTCTGCAATGATCCAGTGAAGCTGTGCTGTCGGCAGCTGTTCACTGAATGCTGTACCTGTCAGTCTCATTGCTGCCAGCTTCTCTCTCGCCTCTGCTACAGTAGCACACTGTGTAAGGATCCATGGGATGAACTCGAACTGTGCCACCTGGCTGACTTCTGTTTCATCTTCCGGCAAAGCCTCTTCATATGCCGCATTGCCGACAAAATTAAGACCTGCCATTCCAAGGCCTTTTTCATTAACAGCATCATAATAAAGCGGATAACCTTCTGCAACAAATGCCATTCCGATCAAAGCATAATGGCTTTTTATCTTCCCGGCAAACCGGAAATCAAATTCGTAATTTCTTGGCGTTATCGTGATCTGTTCCCCATAGGAAAATTCATAATCAAGCGTTCTGCCCATATAAAAATCTTTTGTTTTGTAAGTTGCTGCTGTACACATATCGAACACCTCTTCTTTCTGCTATAATAGTCCTGCAAACAATCTCATAAACAACTGTCCGAGCCGTAAATATGCACTCCGTCCTGTGCGGTACTTTTCGGTCACTTCCCTGCATTCATTCATTGTTGCTCCCAGATCATCTCTTATATCCAAAACTGTCTGACTATCCGCCATAAAACAGCCATTTTCAAAGTGGTGATAAAGACTTCTATAGTCAAGATTTATCGTTCCGCAAGTTGCCATACAGTCATCTGCAACACTCATTTTTGCATGACAGAATCCTGGTGTCCATTCATAAATCCTCACACCATTTTTCACCAGTCCATGATAGAAAGAACGTGTAATGCTGTATATTAACTTCTTATCCGGCATTCCCGGAGTGATGATCCTGACATCTACTCCACGCTTTGCTGCCAGACACAAGGCATGTGTCATCTCATCGGTAATGATCAGATATGGTGTCATAAACCAGCAATATCTCTCTGCCTTGTTTATCATACTGATATAGACTTCTTCTCCCACCTGTTCATCATCCATCGGACTATCTGCATAAGGCTGGATAAATCCTTCCTGCGCTGCCTGATAATCTGATTTTACAAGATACTGATCAAAATCTGTATCATTTATATCTTTCATACTTACAGCATTCCACATTTCCAGAAATGTAATCGTCAAAGATCTGACTGCATCACCTTCCAGACGTATTCCGGTATCTTTCCACTGCCCATATGGATGCGTATAATTAAAATATTCATTTGCAAGATTGTATCCGCCTGTAAAACCAATCTTTCCATCGATCACCGTGATCTTTCTGTGGTCACGGTTATTCAAAAACACATTCAGTCCCGGCATAAATGGATTAAACACTCTGCAATGAATTCCTGCAAATTCCAGTTTTTTCACAAAATCCGTATTAATAAATCCTATCGATCCCATATCATCATAGAAAACACGGACTTCCACTCCTGCCTTTACACGTTCTTCCAAAACATTCTGTATTTTCTTCCATGCCTTGTCATCTTCTATGGCATGATATTCCATAAAAATAAACTTTTCTGCTTTCGACAGATCTTCAAGCTGTGCATCAAGCCCTTTTTCTGCTGCATCATAATAGGTAACATCTGTATTCTGATATACCGGATAATGTGCATTTCTCTGAATGTAAGCACTGATATTTCCGGCTTTTGGAATTTTAGCATTCATCTTTTCCAGGCATGCCACATTGTCAGGAAGCAACGGCAATAACTTTCTGTCGATATCTGCATACCGCTCCCGCATCTTACGTGTGCCTCCATTCAATCCGATCAGTAAATATAGTGCTACACCCATGATTGGGAAAATAAGAATCAAAATAACCCACGGCATTTTCATAGAAGATGTTTTATCTGACGCATATAATGCCAGAACCAGTACTCCTGCAAATAATCTCGTAATAAGGTTTACGATCTCAGCATATTCATTCAGTTTTGTGATCATCATTACAATAACTGCAGCCTGTCTCTTATACACATCTCCGAGCCCACGAGACGCGTAGT
>OWJS01000499.1_pt1 | contig 14784 bp, 10 predicted proteins | sample 1732961 | NCBI WGS metagenome assembly OWJS01 (sample SAMN05065774, study PRJEB22554) | human gut metagenome | biome: ENVO:2100002; feature: ENVO:00000062; material: ENVO:00002003 | host: Homo sapiens | place: USA
CTCACCTGGGTGGTGATGACTTCGACCAGGTAATCATCAACTGGTTGGCTGATGGTTTCAAGGCTGAGGAAGGCGTAGATCTCCGCAAGGACCCTATGGCTATGCAGCGTTTGAAGGAAGCAGCTGAGAAGGCTAAGATTGAGTTGTCTAGCTCAACATCTACAGAAATCAACTTGCCTTACATCACAGCCGTTGACGGTATGCCAAAGCACTTGGTTAAGACTTTGACCCGTGCACAGTTCGAGCAGTTGGCTCACAACCTGATTCAGGCTTGCTTGGTACCTTGCCAGAATGCCGTTCGTGATGCTAAGCTCTCTACATCAGATATCGACGAGGTTATCCTGGTTGGTGGTTCAAGCCGTATCCCAGCCGTTCAGACACTCGTTAAGAACTACTTCGGCAAGGAGCCTTCTAAGGGTGTTAACCCTGATGAGGTAGTAGCAGTAGGTGCAGCTATCCAGGGTGCCATCCTGAACAAGGAAGAGGGTGTTGGTGACATCGTATTGCTCGACGTTACTCCATTGACTCTCGGTATCGAGACTATGGGTGGTGTGATGACTAAGCTCATCGATGCCAATACAACTATCCCTTGCAAGAAGAGCGAGGTATTCTCTACAGCAGCTGATAACCAGACAGAGGTTACCATCCACGTATTGCAGGGTGAGCGTCCAATGGCAGCTCAGAACAAGAGTATCGGTCAGTTCAACTTGACAGGTATCGCTCCAGCTCGCCGTGGTGTTCCTCAGATTGAGGTTACCTTCGATATCGATGCCAACGGTATCTTGAACGTATCAGCTAAGGATAAGGCTACAGGTAAGGAGCAGAGCATCCGCATCGAGGCTTCATCTGGCTTGAGCGAGGACGAGATCAACCGCATGAAGGCTGAGGCAGAGCAGAACGCTGCTGCTGATAAGGCTGAGCGCGAGAAGATTGACAAGATGAACCAGGCAGACAGCATGATCTTCACCACCGAGAACTTCCTGAAGGATAACGGTGATAAGATTCCTGCAGACAAGAAGCCAGGCATCGAGCAGGCTTTGCAGCAGTTGAAGGATGCTCACAAGGCTGGTGATGTTGCAGCTATCGATTCAGCTATGAACAACTTGAACACCGTAATGCAGGCTGCTTCTCAGCAGATGTATCAGGGCGGTCAGCAGGCAGGTCCTCAGGGTGCACAGGGCGGTCAGCAGGCACAGGGCGGCAATGATGGCGCTCAGGACGTACAAGACGCTGATTTCGAAGAGGTTAAGTAATACAGACTGATATTATAATAAAGGCGTACAATGCTCAGAAATGGGTTTTGTACGCCTTTTTTGTTTCATTATGATTTTTTATATCCCAATAGTTTGCTAATTCGCTGAAAATTATGTATATTTGCAAATTAAGGGAGATAGAACATCGCCCGAAAGAGATAGACAGTTTAGGGTAAATATAAAAGAAAGGAGAACGAGATATGGCAAAGAAGAGACCAAAGGTAGCGCTGGTTTATGATTTCGACGGCACACTGTCGCCGGGCAATATGCAGGAATTTGGATTCATACAGGCTACAGGCAAGACAAAAGACGAGTTCTGGGAGAAAAACAGAAAGTTTGCAGAGGGTAAGGATGCCAATGGCATTTTGACCTATATGTATCTGATGCTCGACGAAGCCAAGAAGAACAATATCTCGCTCACCCGGGAATCTTTTCAGAAATTCGGCAAGGATGTAGAACTGTTCCGCGGCGTAAAACAATGGTTTTCGCTCGTGAATGAATATGGCAATAGTATCGGACTGGACGTAAAGCACTACATCAACTCCTCGGGACTGAAGGAGATGATAGAGGGCACACCTATCGCCCAGGAATTTGAGAACATCTACGCCTGCTCCTTCCTCTACAACAAGGAGGGAATCGCCTATTGGCCAGCCGTAGCCGTAGACTATACTACCAAAACGCAATTCCTCTTCAAAATCAACAAGGGTATCAAACAGGTGAGCGACAACAGAAGAGTGAACCAGTATATCCCCGACGAAAAACGCCCTATCCCTTTCCCCCGAATGATATACTTCGGAGATGGAGAAACCGATGTGCCTTGCATGAAGATGGTAAAGGAACATGGCGGCCACTCGATTGCTGTATATGATAACGAGGATAAACAGAAAACAGCCTGCCAGCTTGTCAAGGAGGGACGAGTAAACTTCATGTGCTCTGCCAACTACAGCAAAGGAAGCGTGATGAATATCATCGTAAAAAGAATATTGGATAAAATCAAAGCCGATTTTGAATTCGACCGTCTGATAGAGCTGAACCAGAAGAAGGCATGGAAGTGATTTAAAAGTAAAAAAGTAAAAAGGTAAAAGGGTAAAAAGAGCAAAAGGGTAAAAAGGGCAAGAAAGTAAAGGGTGAAAGGGATTCTTTTGTGAATTCCTTGAAACTTTTCTTGGTTTTATCGAGGATTATGCTTAATTTTGCACACAAAAATAATAATATCAAATCATATTAATGGGAAGAAACAAATACTCAGCAGGAGAAATCAAGGAAATCGGCAAGTTGCTGCGCCTCAAGAACGCAGGCAACCGTTTACAACAGAAAATGATACGCCACGACCTTCGTGTGGATTATGAATTCAATATCTCTGACTTCAATGAGCCTGGCAAGGCTTTCGGCGAAGAAGAACTGCAGGATGCCATCAAGCGTGGCGCCATCCAGATTCTCGACGATGCCACCATCGAAGCAATGAAGGCAAAACGTGCCCGAGATAAGGCTCGCGACGAGGCAGAGAGACAGAAGGAAGCTGTAGCCAGCGGTGAGCAGACCGACTGGCAGGAGGCTATGAAAGAGTGGAATGAGTATTATAAATAATGTTGAATGCTGAATATAAGTGTTGAATGTTGAATATAAGTGTTGAACGTTGAGTGTTGAATGTTGAGTTATATCTTGCTTTTGGCTATCATAGCCCATTGTGCAATTCAACACTCAACATTCAACACTCAACATTCAACACTTAACATTTAATTAAATTATTATGGCTAAAGTATTAATTAAGACTTCAGAGGGCGACATCAAGGTGCGCCTCTACGACGAGACTCCTCAGCATCGTGACAACTTTATCAAGTTGGCAAAAGAGGGATATTTCGATGGCACTCTCTTCCACCGTGTCATCAAGGATTTCATGATCCAGGGTGGCGACCCAGACAGCAAAGGCGCTCCTAAAGGCAAGATGCTGGGCACAGGTGGTCCTGACTATACCATCCCTGCCGAGTTCGTTTATCCACAACTTTTCCACAAGCGTGGTGCCTTGAGCGCAGCCCGTTTGGGAGATGAGGTAAACCCAGAACGAGAGAGCAGCGGTAGCCAGTTCTATATTGTATGGGGAAAGACCTACAAGCAGAATGAACTGAAGCAGATGGAGAAGCAGATGGGCATGCAGATGGAGCAGAACATCTTCAACCAGCTTGCCAAAGAACATCATGATGAAATTATGAACTTCCGCCGCAACCGCGACCGAGAGGGCTTGATGAAGCTTCAGGATGAACTGGTGGATGAAACCAAGAAGCGCTGCAAGGAGCAGGGTTACCCTAAGTTTACTGAGGAACAGCAGAAGGCTTACACAGAAGTAGGCGGAACACCTTTCCTCGATAACCAATACACCGTTTTCGGTGAAGTGGAGGAAGGACTCGACGTCGTAGAAAAGATTCAGAACTGCGAAACATTGCGTGGCGATCGTCCAAAAGAGGATGTTTCTATGCAGATTTCCGTCATCGAGGAATAAGAAATTCACATAACGCTCCGCCGGACTGCAAAGCCGGCGGAACGCCTAATAAAAACCTGAATAAAAATTATATAAGTAATAACAACTATTCATTCGTATTACACAAAAAAGACAAATCAAGATGGAAAAAATGAAAAGCAAAATGGTAAAAAGCATCATGATGCTCTTAGCATTGGCTAGTTCTAACTACAGCTATGCTTCGTCATTTTTTTATTCCGCCTTCGTCATTCTATCAGCAATATACATACCTGCCAGAATGCAGCAGGCACCTGCCAGGAAGTAAGGAGTTATCTTTTCGTCTAATACCAGAGAGGCGAAAATCATTGTGGTGATAGGATTGAAATAAACCCAGTTGGTAGCTTTCACGGCACCCAACTTAGAGATACACCAGTTCCAGGTAAGGAAACATATCATGGATGCCAAACAGCCCAGGAACAAGAGATTACCCACCACCTGAGGCTTCATAAACACATCCCATGCCGGCCAACCAGGGATAATAAGATAATAAGGCAAAATGGTAAGCACACCGTAGAAGAAGACCTTGCGGGTGATAAAAGCAGCGCCATAATCGCCCGATACCGATTTCATCAGGAGCGAATAGACAGCCCAGCTCATACATGCCGTAAACGCCAAGGCATCGCCTACAGGCGACAGATGCAGCACGAATCTGCCATTCAGCACCACGATAATCATACCTACAAAAGCAAGCAGAGAGCCCAGCAGCTGTATCATGTTGATGCGCGAAGAATGGCGATAAACCAGACGAACCAGCAAGGTAGCAAAGAGCGGACAGGAACATACGATGAGCGATGTATTGGTTGTTGTGGTATAATTCATCGCCTCGTTCTCACTCAGGAAATAGAGCGAACCGCCCGTTATTCCCAGCATAGCCAGCTTAAACTCATCCTTCCAGCTGTCAGCAAACATCTTCTTATGATTCACAATCAGCATCAGGATGTATGCAATACTGAAACGGAGCGTAAAGATCTGTGCTGGTGAAAGCCCGTTCAGCATCAGCACCTTGGTAGAAACAAAGGTGGTTCCCCAGATGGCTACGGTGATGAAGGCCACAAGATGATATAATAAATTGCTATTATTCTGTTTCATTCTATTTTTCTGATTTTTGAAATTCAACTGCAAAATTATAACTTTTATTCGAAATGAGCAAATTGTAAGCAAGAAAAGCAGAAAAAGACAATAAATAGAGCGAAATTGGAACAAAAGAAAAAGTCTTAGGAGTAAGTGCAGATACGACTTCTCCTAAGACCTTATTATTTATATAGTAAAAAAAATCAAGCCTTATTTTTTCTGGAATACTCTCACATAATCCACTTCCATCTGAACTGGGAGGGCGCTTTCGTCAACACCCTTCATGCCGCCCCAGTCACCGCCCCAAGCCAGGTTGAGGATAACATAGAATGGTTTATTGAAAGGCCATGAACCTACATCATTTTTACCGTCGTTGTTGAAATTGAGCAGTTCCTTACCATCCACATAGGTCTTGATATAATCAGGAGTCCACTCCAGGCGATAAACGTGGAAACCGTCTTCAGCACCCGCAGTCAGGCGCTCCTTGGTAATCTGGGTTCCCATCACGTGATTAAACTTCTCAGTATGGAGCGACGAAGAAGTATAGTTAGGATTAACGCCTACCTCTTCCATAATATCAATCTCGCCACATTTAGGCCAAGGATTTGCTCCGAAATCATTGTTGCAAGGCATCATCCAGAAAGCAGGCCATGTACCTTTACCTTTAGGCAATTTGATGCGAGCTTCGAAGATACCGTAAAGCCAGCCCTGGTTTTCGTGAGCATATACGCGCCCCGAATAAATCTTGCCGTCGCTGCCCTTGAAACAGTTGATATAAAGCCGGTTATCAGCAATTTCTGTTACGCGTTTGCCATCAGCAGAGCCATTCACATAATTCTGAAGTTCATTGTTCACCCAGCCCGACTTCTGCACCTCATGACGCCAGTCGGTACTATTCAATTCAGAGCCTTCATTAAACTCATCATTCCATACCAGTTTGTAGCCTTCCGGAATCACCATTTCGCCACCCTCGATAGGGGTAACAGTTCTGCCTGCCTGTGTCACGGAGATGCTCATCTGCTTGCTGCCAAGTTTCACGTTAATGGCACCATTACGTGCTTCTTTGCTTGTATTTTCGTCTACGGTGACTGAAATCATGCCAGAAGCCTTGTTGGTATTCTTGGCACTCACCTTCACCCAATTGCCACTGTTCCCGTCTGCAGCAGCCGTCCATCCACCAGTAGATGCCACCACAGCTACGCTGTAAGAGCCACCATTGGCAGGAGCCTTGATGCTCGTCTGTGAACAAGAAATCTTCACATCACCACCAGAGTTGTCACCCGAGTCGTCCGAAGAACTACTGCTGCAAGAGAGCAAGCAGATAGACATCATGAGAGCAAAAATTTTTAATCGTCCCATATCAATTATATGTTTTTAATAATATTCCACAATAGATTCAACACTTCCATGCCTTCCACTTTCTGTATAATTTTGATCGCCCAACTTTGTTGTGATTGAAGAAGTTAACTTATATTGTCCTTCTTCTAACATAAATGTTGCCGAACGTGAGATATGATTAACATCATCTGATGCCCACATCTCTTTATTCCTCATATCAATAATTAAAGTCGTTTTACAAAAAGGATCATTTAGCTTCTCCAGCTTTGAATAAGTGCCTTCATACTTTCTTAAATCATACCAAGAGTTCAATGCGCGATTTACCTTGCTTGTAAATGTTACTGGTGTTGCAGAACTCAAGTAAAAAGTGACACTATTTTCACCTTCCCCAGTATAAACATATTCTTTTGTCAGGCTATGTGGTTGCCTCCAAGTAGCATACAAGGTTCTATTCATTTTTAACGCACTATTATAACAGAAAGGAGAATAGGCTTGCAGAGTGTTTCTCCAACCAGAAAAAACGTATCCTTTCTTTTCCGGAATTAAATACCGAGATAAATAATATTCATTATTTTGCTTTACATTTATATCTGGCACATCAGCATCTACAAAATGAATAGTAAATGTATAATAATATGGCCAAAGAGTTTCTAAAGTTAGTTTATCAAAACTAGACAATCCTTTCCATTCATATCCACAAGTTCCTGAATTCATAAATGAATCAGAATCTATTTCTGGCGTATTAGGAACCAATACCATACCTTCAGGATTTACTTTTTCACCCCATTTTTTACAGTCAGAATGCCGTAAGCCTAAATTATGTCCCATTTCGTGCATAAGCAAAAAGACTTTTTGCCTATGATTTAAATAACCATCAATATCTGCATAAAAATGATTATTTATATTTATAAAAGCACCAGGTTTACAATCAGATATCGGAAAAACTCCTTCTGCACAAACATCTTCCCTACCTATAAAACCTTTTTTTATAAGTATATCAGGGGCGGTATCTACATAAGATAATTTAAGCCCCGTATTTTCATTATAAATTTCAATCACATCTTTGACAGCTTCTACCCATCCCGATGTTGAAGAGATAGAGTTATCCACCATTATTCGTACAGAGGAGCGTGCTGGCACTACATATTGTGTTGAAAACTGGCGGGTTTCAATATTAGATAACAATGCCTGCTTCTCGACAAGGATGTCATTTTCAACTAAATAATACTTACCAGCATCCTCCATTCCGAGAGTGTCAAGCCCCATCGCTAACAGCTTACTTTTTGCTTTTTCCAAAAGGACTTGCGTACTATTATCTGTATTCTGTAAGCTACTATCCAACTCATCAAATGAAGAGCATGAGCATTCAAAACTTAAAATTGGCAACAAAAACAACAATGCAGAAGATTGTTTTATATTTTTCCATAAAATATTTACCATACCATATAGCTTTTAATATTATCAAAAGGGACTTGTTTAAAAACCCACAAAAGTAGATTCATAAACAAGTCTTTTCTTTACTTCTTTACCTTCTCAAGGTAAATTTTACCAACAGAGACTTCTGTATTGGCAGCATTACCTCCAAAGTCGAATACCAAACTCAAAGCGTGGGCATCGTTCTTTGGTAAGACTACACCTTCCTTCTTGAAGACATAATCTTCGCCTGCTGTTAGTTTCACACGATCAGCGAAGAAGAAGTTGTCATCGTGCTTTTTGATAGTTTCTCCAGCCTCATTCTTTTCATCAGTCTCTGTCAACTTAACGGTTACACCAGGATGATCCTCACTAGAGTTGAGTACACAATAGAAATTGTAAGTATCACTCAAAGATGCTGTCAAATCTGTCTCGAAAGCCATCTGAGATTGCCACTGATCAGATGTTGCAGCAGGCAACTCTACAGTATAGAGTCCATCCTTATAAGTAAACTTAGGATTGTCAATCTGTGCCCAACCCGGAGCATAGAAAAATGATGCAGGCTCTATGCCCATGAATGGCTTCCATAAATTGTTTTCAGAATTATAATCCCAATCAACTATAGCCTCTGGAGCATCAGGATTGTCTGGCTTGTCTTCTGTGCTTGTAAGGATGAAATGCCAAGCTATAGCCCCAGGAACATCGAAAACCAATTCCAGCTTGGTAGCTGTGATACTCTCGATGCGATACTTACCATTATTATACTGCGAGTCGTCAGAAATATAAGGGAAGTAAGATTGTGCTCCCAAAACGATGTAGTTGGCCTGTACCTCTTCATTTGCACCTTCAGGTGTGTAGAAATCAGACTCTAAAGAGAATGATGTCTCATTTTTCTGAACATCAGTATCGAAGTCTTCAGCAGCACCTGTTCCCCAAATGGTTGTACCCTTGTTTACATACATTTTGCCATCTTCGCCCGGATTGTAGCTATAACGACCTTCTGTCTCGCCACCCATAGTAAAGATGATTCGGTCGTCATAGACTCCGAAATCTTTCTTGTCGTTAGCAGCAGCCGACCACCATGCTGTACCGGCAGAACCTGAAGGACCACAACCTAGGTGTCCAGCAGCCTTACGGTCGATACGCCATACCTTAGGTTTTTCTGCTGTACCACAGAGTTTAGAAGTTACAGCACTCCAATCTACCTGTGACTTGGTGAAAGTAACTGTCTTGCTCACCTCATCAGAACTGAAACCATTTCGATTGCCAAGACGCAAAGAGATGGTATAAGTACCTGCGCTGACAAACTGCTTGCTCAAAGTAGGCAATGTGGAATAAATTGACTGCTTATCGCCTTTGGCATTATTCCAAGAAATATACCAGAGAGGGTATTTACCCTTCAAGTCACTAACAGAAGCTGTAACAGTATTCGTTTCCTCGTCTACCTGCCAATCTACATTCACTCCTTCCATGGTAGGAATTTGACTCTTGTCTGCTCCCGAAAACTCCTCGGCAGAACAAGCACCTAGCATGAGCATAGCCATGAAGGCGAATGCCATATTTAGAAATATCTTTTTCATATTGTCGAAATCTTAAAGTTAATATTTTATTAGGGGGTAGAGGAAACTATTGTTCCTCTACCTTAATAAGTTTTAATAATTGTTCTGAACCAAAGCAGGGTCGGAATCAAGCTCTGCCTGAGCGATAGGAATATACTTCTTTGATTCTGTCCAAGAATTTGTACGATAGCCATACTTATCTGGAGTCAAGACGCTGGCAGCCTTACCAGTACGAACCAAGTCGAAATAACGCTTGCCCTCACCAACAAACTCCAAGTGACGTTCCTCGATAACATCGTCTACAGTCACGCTGGTCTTTTGTGCAACACCAGCACGATTACGGATGGCATTGACATAATCCTTTGCCAAATTAGCATCGCCACCTGTCTCAAGCAACAACTCGGCTGCATTCAAGTAAGCTTCGGCTACTCGATAGAAACGATAGTTGTTGTTATAGTTCAGATTGGTATCGAAACCTGCATCGGCGTTGTTCTCAGTAAAAGGACGGTACTTAGCTAACCAAAGACCTGTATCTTGATAGCGCTTATGATAATGCGTATCATCAGCATCACCATCAGTACCCATTCCACGGCAATCCCAACAAGTAGCTGCACGACGAGTATCATTGTCAGAGTACAAGTCGTATGTTTCCTGTCTTACAGGCAAGAAGCCCCAACCATCACTGGCTTGCTTCACCCAGCCATCACCACCTGGCCATGCATTAGGTGAAATCAAAGTAGGAAGAATTGTGCCACCGATAGCCAATGGAGAATTCCAACCACGCTCGTTGTTACCATCCTCGTAGTTGATTTCCCAAATTGACTCCTTGCACCATTCACCACTTTCCTTCCAAATGTCGGCGAAATTATCCATCAATCCATATTCGCTCTTGTCGTTGATAATCTCTTGCATATATTGCAATGCCTTTGGATAGCGGGTCTTATCGTTTTGGTACATTACCATTTCGGCATACATCATGTAGCACATCGCCTGAGACATACGACCGCTGTTTTTGTCATCCCAACGCATAGGCAAAACCTTAGAGTCAATGACTGCCTCAAGCTCGGTAATGAGATTATTATACACCTCGTCTGCCTTCAACTGAGGAGCTGTATATGGAGTGCTCAAATTCTCAAGATAGAAAGGGATATTTCCGAAGTAATGCCACAAGTTGTTGTAGAAATATACTCGGAGGGCACGTCCCTGCATCTCATAGGAAGCCTTATTTTCTGCGGTGAGATTACCCGATGCCCAAGGAATATACTTCAAGAGGTCGTTGCAACGCTTGATGCCAGAGTAATCAACTGTCCAAAGTGAACTCAATGTATGGCTAGCATTCGCCTCAAAGTTAAACAGCATATGCCACTGTTGGTTATCATTTTTATCACTACCTCCTACCCAGAAATCATCGCCCATGATTTCGGCATCGATATTAAGAGCATTATACTGTCCCAATCCCCAATCTGGCCAGTGAATAGGGTCATAAGCAGCATTCAAAGCCTCATTGATGTGCTCATCTGTGGTATAATATTCCTCCAGAGGCTCACCCGATGGGTTCTCTACCTCAAGGAAGTTGTCGCTACAAGATGTGGTTGCCAAGGTCATACTGGCTGCCATAACACCGAGTGCTATATATTTCATTGTCTTCATAATTGTCAATGTTTTAAGATGTTCTACATTTAGAATGAAAGGTTGAAACCGATGGTGTAGGTGCGTGCTTGTGGATAGATACCACGGTCAACACCGAGAGAGGTACCACCAGAAGAAATTTCTGGGTCGAAGCCCCAATACTTTGTCCATGTAATCAGGTTCTCTGCCATCACATAGAAACGTAAACGGCTGTTGGAGAGCTTCTGTGTCAAGTTCTTTGGCAAAGTATAACCCAATGAGATATTCTTCACACGGAGATAAGAGCCATCACAAATATAGAGATCTGATACCTGCCAGTTGGTTGCATCACCAGCCTTCAAGATAGGATACTTGTTGGATGTACCCTCACCTGTCCAACGGCTCAGCATCCAAGATGGGAAGTTACCTGAGTAGACATCTGTACGATAAGTGGCATCAAACACCTTATTGCCTGTCACGCCCTGCAGGAAGAGGTTGAAGTCGAATCCCTTCCACTCAGCACCAAGGTTGAAACCGAAGGTCCACTTTGGTGTGCCGTTACCGATATTGGTACGGTCGTCTGCACTAATCTTACCATCACCATTCACATCAACGAAGCGGACATCACCTGGTTGTGCATCTGGCATAATCATATTACCATTCTTGTTGACATAAGCCTTCACCTCATCCATGTTCTGGAATACACCAGCGGTCTTATAACCATAGAAATATGGGAAAGGCTGACCATTGCTACCACGGGTGCCACCACCTGAAAGACCTTGGAAGCTATCGAGGTCAATATAACCAGTGTCATTACCAAGGTTGGTCAACTCATTGTGCAAGTAGCTTACATTAGCCTTGGCATTGAAGCGAGCATCAGAAATGTGCCACTTGTAGCCGAGTTCAAACTCAAGACCAGAGTTCTTCATATCACCCACATTGCCGATAGGCTTTGTCTCACCTACATAACTTGGGATAGGCATGGTAATCAACATACCGTTGGTCTTCTTCACATAGTAATCGGCACTGAATGTCAATGCACTGCCGAAGAAGCCGAAGTCGAAACCGATATCAGTCTGTTCACTCTCCTCCCACTTCAAGTCTGGGTTGGCTGTAGCATTCGCCTTAGAGCCATTAAACTTGGTGGCATTCTTACCGAAGAGTACGTTGTTGCCCATAGAGGTCAGCACTGTGTAGCGGAAATCACCGATATTATCGTTACCATTCTTACCCCAGCTGGCACGGAATTTCAAGTTGCTCAACCAGTCGCGAGTGCTCTCCATAAATTTTTCATTCATGATGTTCCATCCAACAGATGCAGATGGGAAAGTACCATACTTATTATTGGTTCCGAAACGGCTTGATCCATCACGACGTACAGTTGCCTGGAACATATACTTCTCGTCATAGTTGTAACTGATTCGACCGAAGAGAGAAGAAATGGTATGAACCACATTATTTCCACCATATACAGAGTGCTGAATGGTAGGAGTTCCTACAGAGATTATCTTTCCTTCTTTATCTGTAACGATAGTTTGCACATAGTTACCTGTTGCATAGTCGATAGAAGGCTTGTTTACATTCACCAAGTTCCAACGGCTACCACCTAGGTAATCGCTCTTGTTCTTCATGGCACTCTGACCTAACACCACAGCAAAACTATGCTTACCTATGGTCTTGTCGTAAGTCAAAGTATTCTCCACCTGCCAGTTGATACCCTTGCTAGAGCTCTTGGTAGCTGAGGTGTGGGTTTGCTTGTTATTACCAGACAAGTAGTACTTAGAAGCCACATAGCTGTCTGTACCCCAGAAGCTGAGATCGGCGCTGTAAGTAAAATGATATTTCAAGTTGTCCCACAACTGGAGGTCGATGGAAAACTTAGGCACAAACTTATGTGACCAGTTCTTGGCTGCAGGAATACTCATCATAGCCAATGGGTTGTTCATTTCCTGATAGGTACCAGCCATACCTGGAATTGTATAGTAATTACCATTGGCATCACGAGGAATTTCATAAAAATCACGTGTACCTATTACTTTTCCTTCACTATCATAAACGTTTGGATCTTCCAGTTTGTCATAATAAGACTTTGCTACATTCCCATCTGTAACAGTTGGAGCCAATGTTGGAGCCATATAGAGGGCACTGCCAAGCACAGAGCCAAACTCAGAATTGGTTGAGATACCGGTGCTCTTGACACGCGTATAGGCCATATTGACGTTTACATCGAGCTTGTTGAGGAAGTTGCGCTCCTTCGATGCATCCATCACATTATATATATTGTTAGAGCGGAGTGAGAGGCGCTCATAGTTGCTCTGTCCGTAGTTGCCGCCTACGATACCCTCCTGCTTGTAATAGCCCATAGAGAGATAGTAGTTGATTTTTTCAGAAGCACCACTGATGCTCACCTCATGATTCTGCACTGGCGCATTGTCATTGAAAACAAGGTCTTGCCAATCAGTACCGAAACCACTAATTGCTTTGCCATTGGAATCTGTCAATGCATAAGGGTCTGCAAAAACTGGAGCCTGACCGCCGTTTACGGCACGCTCATTCTGAAGGATTGCATAGTCGGTAGCGCTGGTTACATCGCGCTTCTTCCATGCGCTCTGCCAGCCGTAAGAGAAGTTATAGTTGATCTGTGCCTTGCCCATCTTACCCTTCTTGGTGGTAACGAGGATAACACCGTTGGCTGCACGAGCACCATAGATGGCACCTGAAGCGGCATCCTTCAGCACCTCGATACTCTCGATGTCGCTAGGGTTGAGATAATCCAAGCCACCCTCGATAGGCATGCCGTCTACGATATAGAGAGGGTCAGAGTTATTAATGGTACCTGTACCACGTACACGAACCTTGGAACCCTCACCAGGCTGACCCGAAGAAGAAGTTACGTTGACACCGGCAGCCAGACCCTTCAATGCGTTATCAACACGCACTGGGCTCTTACCAGCCAAATCTTCGGTGCTCACTTTGGCGATAGCAGCTGTTACCACGCTCTTCTTCTGAACACCGTAACCTACAACAACCACTTCGTCCAAAGCCTTGTCGTCTTGTTTCAGAGTAATCTTCATGTTGGCTGAAGGATGGATCTCTGCATCCTTGTAGCCAATGTAGGTGATAACCAAGGTCTGGTTAGCATCTGCATCGATGACAAAGTTACCATCAAGGTCGGTGATTGCACCGGCACCCTTGACGCCTTTAACCTGTACGGTGGCTCCGATAACGGGTTCACCCAGGTCATCCAACACGACACCCTTGAAGGTGTTTTTCTGTGCGAGCGCTGACGTTGACATCAATAATGCAGTCGCCAGCAATAGACTTTTTGTTTTCATATTCGATTATTAGTTTAGAAAAATATCTATTTGTTAGTTCACTCTATTATAATAATGTATAAGACTGTGCGGCTGTGCATTTCCTAAAATGCGTTAAGCCGTGTTTTCGATTGCAAATATAATATGATTTTTTGATAATTCCTAGCACCTTCAACAGATAAGTGGAACGAAAACTTTTCTAAAATAATTTATATTATTAATTTTCAGACACTTAGCAGTTTTCAACAACTACATGAAAGTGGATGGCTTAAAATAAAGGAAATGAGGCTGAAACACCCTTAAAAAGTTACATCAGCATTTTTCAGTGTTCACACTCTGCCACTTTTCATTCGCACAGAAACGCATTTATTTTCCTAATTATCAGTGATTTACAAAAAGTTCCGTTTTTACACCCATCCACTTTTCACTTATCACCCACCATTTTTTCATTATTTATTTAGTAATTTTGCAGATGAATGAGCATATACGCCTAAAACGCACAAAAACGTGAGAGGCGGTGTGCACAACAAACAACTGCAAGAAATAAACAAACCATAATAAATATTCATTACTTATGAAACAGTTCATTTTATCATGTGTCCTGTCGGTTGCAGCCATCGCTCCGTCTCAGGCACAGCAGACTACCAGACAATTGCCTGTCTATCTCGACCAGACCAAGCCGGTAGAGCAGCGCATCGATGATGCCATCTCCC
>OWJS01000500.1_pt1 | contig 14777 bp, 11 predicted proteins | sample 1732961 | NCBI WGS metagenome assembly OWJS01 (sample SAMN05065774, study PRJEB22554) | human gut metagenome | biome: ENVO:2100002; feature: ENVO:00000062; material: ENVO:00002003 | host: Homo sapiens | place: USA
GATCTACACGCGTAAGATCGTCGGCAGCGTCAGATGTGTATAAGAGACAGAGACAAACATGAAATTAAGAAAGTTTATGGCACTTGGTCTTGTAGCTGCAATGACCGCAACAATGTTCGCAGGATGCGGATCAAAGGACAACACAACTTCTGACAGCACACAGAGCGCAGACAACTCTTCGAGCACAGAGGCAGACGGTCTTGTAAGCTATTCAGACATCGTATTGGGGGAGACAGGAAAAGACTTAAGCACAACAATCACAATGTTCAACCACAGAACAGATATGGACACGGATGATTACGGCGGAAAGAACTGGAAGTCTTATCTTGAAGATTTCAACAAAGAGTATCCAAACATCAAGGTTGAGATCACAACAGATACAAACTACGCTGATGATGCTTTGACACATTTACAGTCTGGCGATTATGAGACAATCACAATGATCCCGGCAGTAAACAAAGCTGACTTAAGTACATACTACATGTCATACGGTACACTCGATGAGATGCAGGATCAGATCAACTACGCTAACACATGGCTTTACGGAATGGATGTATACGGTGTTCCTTCAACAGCGACAACACAGGGTATCGTTTACAACAAGAAAGTATTTGAGGATGCAGGCGTAACTGAGATCCCTAAGACTCCGGACGAGTTCATCGCAGCATTACAGAAGATCAAAGATAACACAGACGCTATTCCGCTTTACACAAACTATGCAGCTGGATGGACAATGGGTGCATGGGATGCTTACATCGGAAACAACGCAACAGGTGATAACACATATTTCAACCAGAAGTTCCTTCATACAAAGGATCCATTCAAGGATTACGGCGATGGAACACATGCATATGCAGTATACAAGATCCTTTACGATGCAGTTGCAAACGGACTTACCGAGGATGACTACTCAACAACTGACTGGGAAGGTTCTAAGTCAATGTTAAACAATGGTGAGATCGGATGTATGGTACTTGGATCATGGGCTTACCCACAGATGGAAGCAGCTGGTCCTAACGCAGCAGATATCGGATATATGCCATTCCCAATCACTGTAAACGGTGAGCAGTATGCATCTGCTGGTGCTGATTACTCTTATGGTATCAACGTAAACGCATCAGACGAGGAGAAGCAGGCAGCTTTAATTTTCGTTAAGTGGATGACAGAGAAGTCTGGATTCTCTTACAATGAGGATGGACTTCCAGTTGCTAAGTCTTCTGATGAGACAAAACTTGATTTTGCAGGTGTGACATTCCTTGAGGATGAGCCGGCAGTACAGGGCGAAGAAGATGTATTAAACTTATTAAATGCTGATTCTGAGTTGAATTTTAACAATGGTGGAGATGATAAGATCCAGGCAATCATCGAGCATGCAGCAAACGGTGATGAGAGCTTTGACGATATCATGAACGAGTGGAACCAGAAGTGGTCAGACGCTCAGGAAGCTGAGGGAATCGAAGTAACAGAATAGTTTCATGTTACACAAATACATAACATTTTGCAGACTGGATTGGAATTTATATTCCAATCCAGTGGCATAATGGGCGGTTTCATACGGGAGGAACGCAACATGACAACAAAATCATTTAGTTTGAAAAAATGGGCAAAAAGCAGATCCGGACAGCAGGTTCTGGTGTGCATCGGCTTCATGATCATCCCATTGTTTTTACTTTTCTTATTTACTTATTTTCCATTTGCGGAAATGATCAAATTCAGTTTTTACAAAATGACTTACACAACACCAGTTGCAAAGCGTCAGTTCGTCGGATGGGACAATTACCTTGATGTGTTCAAGCGCAGCGACTGTTTCGGAGCATTAAAGCTCAGCTTGTTCTACATGGTCGGAGCTTTGGTTCAGTTGGTGTTGGCTTTATATCTTGCTACAATCTTAAGTTTTAAGGTTAAGGGCGGTAACCTCTTCAAAGGACTTATGTTTTTCCCTTACCTGATCAGTGGTATTGCCATTGGTTTCATTTTTAAATTCTTTTTCACCAGAGGATTCGTATTCGATACAATCTTACAGTGGTGTGGTTTTCAATTAGATAATCTTCCATACTGGTTAAAAGACCAGAGCGTTAACAACTGGTCTCTGACAGCAACTTCTGTATGGCGTTATACCGGACAGAACATGGTACTCTTTATCGGTGCGATCATGTCGGTAGACTCCGAATTATACGAAGCTGCGTCCCTGGATGGTGCAAATAAATGGGAGCAGTTCAAACACATTATTCTCCCAAGTATCAAGACAATCATTACATTGAATGTCATCCTTTCCATTACCGGTTCTTTGAGTGCTTTCGAGGCACCTTTCGTAATCACAACCGGTGCAAACGGAACAGGAACCTATTTCGTAATCATGAACAAGATCGCACATACCAGCCAGAAGGTTGGCCTTGCAGCTGCAATGTCCGTTGTTCTGTTGATGATCATATTTATCTGTACGATCTTACAGAACCTGTTCTTCAAGTATGTATTTAGAGATGCCGCGTCGGAGGATGAATCCTACAAGGCAAAGAAAGCCCGCCTGAAAGCGGAAAAGCAGGTGATCAGGCAGATGAAGAAACAGGAGAAATTACAGAAGAAAGGAGTGGCGAAATAATGAGTAGTGCAACCGTAGCAAAAAGCAAGAGAATGAAACATTATTCTCTGGGAACGATCATTTGGACGATCATTGAGTATGCGTCACTGATTTTCTTCGGATTCTGTGCAGTCATCCCAATCATATCCTGTGTGACGACTGCATTTAAGACAGACGCAGAATACCAGTCAACCAACGTTATGGCTTTTCCGGGAAGCTGGTTGAACTTTGACAATTTTGTAAACGCATTTAAAACTGCAAATATGGGACGCGCATTTATCAATTCCGTTATCGTAATGGTGGTTGTACTTACCGTATCCGTTATTGTCGGATCCCAACTTGCTTATGTATTAAACCGTTTTAAATTCCCGGGTAACGGATTTATCCGTAACCTTTATACTATCGCTGCATTACTTCCTGCAGTAGCAATGCAGGTTACCGTATATCAGGTTATGTCAGATCTTCATCTGGTAAACAGTCTGATCGGATACATCATTATGAGTTGCGGTACCGATGTGATTTCCATGTATATCTTCATTCAGTTTATGGAAAATATTCCGATTTCTCTGGATGAATCCGCAATCATTGATGGCGCAAGTTACTGGCAGATTTACTGGAAGATCATGCTTCCACTGCTGAAACCGGCAATCATTACATCCTGTATCTTAAAGGGTGTTGCCGTATACAACGAGTACTATGCAGCCAACCTGTATTTAATGAAGAAAGAAATCCGTACAATGGCACTTTCCCTCTACACATTCGTAGGACCAATGGGAAGTAAGTACAATCTGATCTGTGCAGGTGTTATTATTTCCCTGCTTCCGGCATTGATCGTATTTGTATGCTGTCAGAAACAGATCTACAGCGGTATTACAGCCGGAGCTGTAAAGGGGTAAATAATTAGAATAAGAGGACAACATTATGAACATGAAAGAAGAAATTACAAAGCATCTGACGGATGATATCATTCCTTTCTGGAAGAACTTAAGGGATGATGAATTCGGTGGATATTACGGATATCTTGATTATGATTTAAAGCTTGATAAGAAAGCGGAGAAAGGTTGTATTTTGAACAGCCGTATCACATGGTTTTTCTCCAATGCGTATACCCTTCTTAAAGATAAGAGTCTGCTAGAGGAAGCAGATCACGGGTATGAGTTCTTAAAGGAACACTGCATTGATAAAGAATACGGTGGAATCTACTGGTCCATGAAGTATGACGGAACCCCGCTTGATACGACCAAGCATACCTACAATCAGGCATTCTGTATCTATGCGCTTTCCTCTTATTATGAGGCTTCCGGAAAGCAGGAAGCATTGGATCTTGCAAGAAAGCTTTATAAGTTGATCGAGGAAAAATGCACCGATGATCAGGGCTATCTTGAAGCGTTTACAAGAGATTTTCAGCCGGAATCCAACGAAAAGTTATCCGAAAACGGAGTCCTGGCAGAAAAAACGATGAACACACTGTTACATGTGTTGGAGGCATATACCGAGTTATACCGCGTTTCAAAAGACGAGGAAGTGGGCAACCGCTTAAGATGGATCATGGATACATTTGCAGACAAGGTATATAACCCGACACTTAAGAGACAGGAAGTGTTCTTTGACAAAAATTATAACAGTATTATTGATCTGCACTCATACGGACACGACATCGAGACCGCATGGCTGATGGACAGAAGCCTTGAAGTGCTTGGCGATGATTCTTATACACAAAGAATCACACCGATCACGAAAGCTTTGACGGAAAATATCTACAATGTCGCATTCGACGGCCACTCCCTTTCCAACGAATGCGACCGGGGTGTCGTGGATACCAACCGTGTATGGTGGGTACAGGCAGAGACAATTGTTGGATTCTTAAACGGATATGAAAAGGATCCGACCAAAATCAAATATAAAGAAGCTGCCGAGGCAACCTGGCAGTTTATCAAGGATCATGTGATCGACAAGCGCACGGGATCTGAGTGGTTCTGGCTGGTGCGGCAGGATGGAAGCCCGGTCGAAGGAAAGCCGATCGTAGAGCCTTGGAAGTGCCCGTATCATAACGGAAGAATGTGTATGGAAGTAATAAGGAGATTAAAATAATGCATGAGCAGTATTATGTAGAACTGGCAAAGCAGGAGAAGCTGCTTTCCAGAAAGAATGAAAAAAGCGATTTCTACAACGGTGTCTTTGACCGTTATGTAAATCCGGTTCTCACAAGAGATATGATTCCGCTCACCTGGAGATATGATTTAAACCCTGAGACAAACCCATATTTTATGGAGCGTCTCGGAATCAACGCAGTCATGAATTCCGGTGCAATCTACTTAAACGGAAAATATTATCTGGTAGCCCGCATCGAGGGAAATGATAGGAAGTCTTTCTTCGGCGTTGCGGAGAGTGATAACGGAATCGACAATTTCCGTTTCTGGGATTATCCGATCCTTCTTGACGATGTATGTCCGGAGGAGACGAACGTATATGATATGCGACTGACACAGCATGAGGATGGATATATCTACGGTGTGTTCTGTTCTGAGAGCAAGGATACGAGTGTGAATGATCTCTCCGCAGCTGTTGCCGCAGCAGGAATCGTCAGAACCAAGGATTTAAAGCACTGGGAGCGTCTTGAGAACTTAAAGACACTTCGCAGCCCGCAGCAGAGAAATGTTGTGCTTCATCCGGAATTTGTAGACGGAAAGTATGCTTTCTACACCCGTCCGATGGATGACTTTATCGATACAGGAAGCGGAAGCGGCATCGGATTCGGTCTTTGTGAGGATATTACACACGCTGTCATCGATGAGGAAAAGATGACCAGTATCCGTAAGTACCACACGATTACCGAGGCAAAGAACGGAGCAGGAGCAACACCGATCAGAACCGATCGTGGCTGGATCCATATTGCACACGGTGTAAGGAATACCGCAGCCGGTCTTCGTTATGTGATCTATGCATTTGCAACGGATCTGCATGATCCTTCCAAAGTAATTGCAGAGCCGTCCGGTCTTTTGATCGGACCAAGAGGCGAGGAGCGTGTCGGCGATGTATCAAACGTTGTATTTACAAACGGTGCAATCGTGAATGAAAAGAATGAAGTATTTATCTACTATGCTTCTTCGGATACAAGAATGCACGTGGCAACCACAACGATCGATCGTCTTTTGGATTATGTGTTCCATACACCGGCTGATCCGGGAAGAAGTGTTCTGTGCGTACAGCAAAGATGCGATCTGATCAGGAAAAATTTAGAGTACTTGAACTATTCAGAGCCAAGGCAATTTTCATAAATTTGCGAATTATGCTTGCATAAATGAGCATAATTTTGAAAATTTCTTTGGCGAAGTAACCACATGAGCAAAAGGAAAGCATTGAAAATGCGATTTTGCGAATGATGCGGTACATTTTTGATGTATCGCTAAGGGGTACTGAATAGTTATAGTTGAAAATTAAATTTGATTATGTAGAGGAGAATAAATATGAGCGAAGTAAAGATGCTTACAGCGCCGGTACCGAATGTTCCTTGGCAGGAGAAACCGGACAAAGAGTTTAACGGAGCACCAATCTGGAGATATAGTGAGAACCCGATCATCGGAAGAAATCCGGTGAAAGGTGTTGCACGAATTTTTAACAGTGCAGTAATGCCTTATGAAGACGGATTCATTGGCGTATTCCGAGGCGAACAGACCAATGGTATTCCATATATTTATCTTGGAAGAAGCGAGGATGCAATCCATTGGAATTTTGAAGAAAACAAGATCCCGTTTGTGGATGAGGATGGCGAGCCATTTATGCCGGTCTATGCTTACGATCCAAGACTCGTTAAAGTAGAAGATACTTACTATATTATCTGGTGTCAGGATTTCTACGGGGCAGCAATCGGTATGGCGAAAACAACAGATTTCAAGACATTTACCCGTGTCGAGAATCCGTTCCTCCCATTTAACCGCAATGCCGTGCTGTTCCCTAGAAAGATAAATGGTAACTTTATGATGCTTTCCCGTCCATCAGACAGCGGGCATACTCCATTCGGAGATATTTTCTTGAGCGAGAGCCCGGATCTGGTATATTGGGGTAAGCACAGACATGTGATGGGTAAAGGCAGCGAATGGTGGGAGTCCTTAAAGATCGGTGGCGGAGCCGCTCCGATTGAGACTTCCGAAGGATGGCTTCTGTTCTATCACGGAGTCGCAGGAACCTGTAACGGTTATGTATACTCCATCGGTGGAGCAATCCTTGATATTGATAATCCTTCGATTGTTAAGTATCGTTGCGAGAACTTCCTGCTCACACCGGAAGAGTGGTACGAGGAACGTGGCTTTGTTCCGAACGTATGCTTCCCATGTGCGACGATTCATGACAGCGCATCTGGCAAGATCGCGATCTACTATGGTGCGGCAGACAGTTATGTCGGCCTCGCGTTTACAAAGCTGGATGAGATTGTAGATTATATTAAGACGAACAGTGTGGTAACTACAACAGACACTGAAATCGGAAGGAGATAACATGCATATTTCATCGGACGACAAACGATTGCAATATTGCGGAAGGATCGATTTTGACGATCCAAAGGCACCTGTGCTTGTATATGCTGCCAGTTCTGTGTGCATCCGTTTTAGGGGTACAAAGATTGCGGTAAAACTCAAAAACAAGCGTGCGTATTGGTCGAGCCGAATGGGATATATATTGGATGGACAACAGAACCAATTCCTACTCAGCTCCGATCAGGAGCCTGCAGTATATCCGATTGCAGAAAATCTTGATGATACGGAGCATACCCTCCTACTATTTAAAAGAATGGATTCTTGTCACATCGTAACTTTTTTGGGATTTGAATTAGAGGATCGGGCATCGGTATTGATGCCGCCTCTTCCTTCGTCCCGGAAAATAGAAGTTTTTGGCGATAGCGTTTCCTGCGGGGAAGTATCAGAGGCTGTTGAATATGTTGGGAAACCTGACCCTGAACATGATGGGGAATATTCAAACAGCTGGTATTCTTATGCATGGATGGCGGCACGCAAATTAAATGCACAGTTACACGACACATCACAGGGCGGTATAGCACTTCTTGACCGAACAGGCTGGTTCAGAGGACCTGATTATCTTGGTATAGAATCCTGCTACGACAAAATTGAATATCAGCCGGAATTAAGTGAAGTGAAACAGTGGGATTTTGCCCGTTATACACCGAATGTTGTGATATTGGCTTTTGGTCAGAATGACAACCATCCGTATGATTATATGGCAGAGGATTACAATGATGAGCGTGCCAAAAATTGGAGATCGCATTACCAAAAATTTCTGGAACATCTGATGCAGATATATCCAAAGGCAACTTTTATACTTACAACCACAATATTGGAACATCATGAAAATTGGGATATTTCCATAGAGGAAGTATGCCGCAACGTAAATAGTCCGCGCGTATATCATTTCCTGTATTCCAACAACGGAAAAGGTACACCGGGACATATCCGGATTCCGGAGGCTGAGCAGATGAGCGATGAGCTTGTTGCGTTCATCAATCGTCTCGGTAAAAAAATCTGGAAATAGAGTTGCAGAAAACTCTTTCGGAATGAGATTCGTAAAGAAAGAAGGATGAATAAATATGAGCATTGATTTCGAACGCGGAATTTCAAATAGGGGAAATCTGTACCGTATGAAACGGTTGTTTGAACGTGCTAAGGCCGGTGAAAAACTAACGATTGGTTTTTTAGGCGGCTCAATCACACAGGGATGTCTATCCTCAACCCCGGAATTGTGTTATGCTTATCTTGTCTATAAATGGTGGGTAAATACATTTCCACAGGCAGAATTTCGGTATGTGAATGCCGGGATCGGCGGCACCACTTCGCATTTTGGTACGGCCAGAGCCGAGGCAGATCTGCTTTCGCATCAGGTGGACTTTGCGATCATCGAGTTTTCGGTAAATGACGATTCGACCGAGTTTTATAAGGAAACTTATGAGGGCTTGGTGCGTAAGGTCTGGCAGAACGAAAGCCAACCTGCAGTCATGCTGGTCCACAATGTTTATTACAACACCGGCGCGAATGCGCAGATCATGCATGCCCAGATCGCAAGACACTATGATCTGCCGGCAGTCAGCATGCAAAGCAGCATTTATCCGGAAGTGGTGGCAGGAAGGATTCCAAACAGAGCGATTACAGAAGATGATCTGCATCCGAATGATAAGGGACATGAGCTGGTCGCTTCTGTCATTACCTATGCGCTTGAAAAGATGTATCGGTTATCGGGCGATGATCCGGAACCGGAATTGCCACAGCCGTTGACAAAGAATTGCTACGAGAAAGCGATTCGTCTGGATAATCGAAATTATGAGCCGGCAAATCATGGGTTTGTCAAAGATACCAGAGTACAGCTAGAAGTGAAAGATTGCTTTAAAAATGGATGGAATGCAAAAGAAAAAGGCGCTTCCATAACTTTTGAGGTAAACGGAAGCGAGATCGCTGTACAATACAAACGCTGTGTGAATCAGCCGGCGCCGGTTGCGGTGGCCATCGTTGACGACGACAGGGAACATGCGGTTACATTGGATGCAAATTTTGATGAGGACTGGGGCGACAAGCTGGAGCTTACACCGGTGCTGGTACATGGCAGTAACGGAGCACATACACTTGCCGTAGAACTGATTACGGGGGATGAGACGATGCCAAGTGCATTTGAACTGATTTCTGTTATAGTTTCAAAAAAGTAGGAGAGAAAATATGTTCCCAAAAGATTTTGTCTGGGGTGTGGCAAGCAGCGCTTATCAGATTGAAGGAACCGATGCAAACGACGGCCGGGGCAGGAATGTCTGGGACGAGTTCGTTCGTTCCGGAAGAATATATGAAGGACAGAACGCAGATGTCTCATGCGATCATGTGCATCGCTACAGAGAGGATTTTGCATTAATGCGCATGCTTGGCATTAAGAATTACCGTTTTTCGTTAAATTGGGCAAGAATTCTGCCGGAAGGAACCGGAAAGGTCAACGAGAGTGCGATACAGATGTATCGTGATATGATTCTTTGCATGAAAGAAAACGGAATCCGACCGTTTATTACGCTTTTTCATTGGGAATTTCCGTATGCTTTGTTTCGAAAAGGAGGATGGCTCAATGATGATGTGATAGCCTGGTTTGGAGAGTATGCCAAAGTGGTTGCCGAGAATTTCTCGGATCTGTGTACGGATTTTATCACAATCAATGAACCGCAATGTGCAATCGGACTCGGTCATTTGAGTGGTGTTCAGGCACCGGGAATGAAATATTCGATTCCGGAAACTTTTCAGATGGCACATAATCTGATGAAAGCGCACGGGCAGGCGGTCATTCATCTTCGAAAATACGCCAGGCAGGCAATCAAAGTCGGATATGCACCAACCTGCGGTGTGGCTTATCCGGAAACCGAGAGCAAGAAAGACATTGAGGCTGCCAGAAAAGTGTATTTTGGCTTTGAAAATCCGATGGACAATTGGACATGGAATGTGGCATGGTTTTCAGATCCGGTATTCTTAGGCGAATATCCGAAGGAAGGTTTGGAAAAGTTCGCCGATTATCTGCCGGAGATTACAGAGGAAGACATGAAACTGATCCATCAGCCACTCGATTTCATGGGACAGAATATTTATAACGGCTACATGATCCGCTGCGGTGAGAACGGGAATCCGGAATATGTCGATCGCAAGCCGGGGGCAGCAAAGACCGGAACCGGATGGCCTGTGACGCCGGAAGCGTTGTATTTTGGCATCCGTTTTCTGACGGAACGTTATAAGTTACCGCTTTATATTACGGAGAACGGAATGTCGGATTTGGATAATATTTCGGCAGATGGAAAGGTACACGACAGTGAGCGTATTACATTTTTGGATGCATATCTTGGTGCGGTGCAGCGGGCTATTAATGAGAAAATGCCAATCGTCGGATATTTTCTGTGGACGTTTCTGGATAATTTTGAGTGGACGCAAGGGTACAAGGAGCGGTTTGGACTTGTCTATGTAGATTATATAAATCAGCGAAGAATCGTGAAAGATTCTGCATTTTGGTACAAAGAGGTAATGGAAATGAATGGAGAAAATTTGAGCTGTAATCAGCCATATCAGCAGATTTTATTTATGAATCCGGTATTTACGCATAATATCTGGGGCGGAACGAAGCTTCGGGAAGAATACGGATATCACATTGAGGGCAATGACATTGGAGAGTGCTGGGGCGTTGCGGCACATCCGAACGGAACCTGTACGATCGCAAACGGAACCTATGCAGGTAAAAAACTATCGGATCTGTGGGAGGAACACAGAGAACTGTTCGGGAATGTACAGACAAAGGTATTTCCGCTTTTGATCAAGATCATTGATGCAAAGGATGATCTGAGCATCCAGGTACATCCGAATGATGATTATGCGGCGGAACATGAAAATGGTTCTCTCGGCAAGATGGAGTGTTGGTATATCTTAGACTGTGAGCCGGATTCTAAGCTTGTGATCGGACATCATGCAAATACGCATGAGGAATTGGAAGAAATGGTCCATGATGGCCGATGGAGTGAATTGATCCGCGAGGTTCCGGTAAAGAAAGGTGATTTTATTCAGATCGATCCGGGTACCGTACATGCGATCAAAGGCGGAATTACCATTTTGGAAACGCAGCAGAACAGTGATATTACCTACCGCGTATACGATTATGACAGACTTTCAGACGGAAAGCCTCGTCAGCTGCATATCAGACAGAGTCTGGATGTGATCACCGTTCCGGCGGCACCGCTTTCGGACTGTATGATTCCGACGGAAGATACTAAGACAAATGAACTTCAGAAACTGATCGAATGCAGGTATTATCAGGTGTTTCATATGAAAGTGGATGGAAAGGCTGCGTTTACACAGTCTCACCCGTTCCTGATCGTAAGTATTGTCGAAGGCAATGGGCTTCTTAATCATACAAGTGTAAAGAAGGGAGATCATTTTATTCTTCCATATCAGTATGGTAATGTAGAACTTGAGGGAAATTTAGAACTTATTGCTTCGACGGTAAATGTTTCATAGGTTGAGTCAAGTAGATCATAATGCCTCAATATGTTATGGTATAAAATATATGTTATAGAGTTCATTTGTTGAAAGAATGTAGAACCTTGCGGGAGGTAATGATATGGAGCGATGTAGGAAAATAGAAAAACTGACGGATAACCCTTTTTTGAATCTGTACCATATGGATGCAGTGTCCAAAAGCGGAAAGGAGTTTGATTACTATTTTGCCTCCCGCAATCAACAGGATAAACTGAAAGTAAATACACATAGTAACCGGCCGGAAGGGATTGCAGTCTATGCTCTGCGGAAAGAGAATCCTGGGCAGATCGTCATGATCTGCCAGTTTCGCTATCCGCTGAACGATTATCTGTATGAAATTCCGGCTGGTCTTGTTGACTTTGGTGAGACTCCGGAGCAGAGTGCAATCCGGGAAATGAAGGAAGAGACCGGTTTGACGCTGGAAGTATACCGGGGAGGAGATCCGTGCTTTCGAAGACCCTTCTTTTTGGCACAGGGACTGACCGATGAGAGTGGTACGATGGTGTACGGATACGCGACAGGTGGGATCAGTTCCTCGGGGCAGGAAGAAAGTGAAGATATTCAGGTACTGTTCGTAAACAGGCAGGAAGCACGCAGAATTCTTGCAGAGGAACGTGTCTCGGTGCGCGCCGCGTATATGCTGATGCAGTTTATTCATGCGGATGAGAAAAAACCATTTGCATTTCTGGATTAGAGGGGGAACGCGTATATGGAAAAGAGAAAAGTCATTGGCATGCTGGTCAGTGGGATCGCAGATGATTTTACCATTCAAACCTGCCGGGGCGTGATGCGAGCCGCCCAAAACAGGGCTGTGGATATCGTAATTATTCCAGGAAAGTATATTGAGAGAAATCTGATTGATAATAAAGATCTCAGATATGAATATCAGTACAATACCTTGTTTTCTTATGCGGCGGATCAGAGATTTGATGCGCTGCTTGTGACATCCGGAAGTATCGGCTGCTATGCGGATGAGACAAAGATACAGGATTTCTTACAGAAACTCAGTGGTGTTCCCTGTGTCCTGATAGGGGATAAGAGAGAGGGGTATCTGAGTGTCAGCTACGATAATTATGAAGGAATCAAAGAGGGACTGGAATATCTGATTGAGCAATTAAATTGTACGAATATTGTTATGGTAGGCGGTCCCGATGACAACACGGATGCATTGGAGCGTAAGCGTACCTTTTTTGAAGTGATGCGAGATCATCATCTGGCGGCAGATGATTCCAATTTTATTGAGGGCAACCTGACAAGACAGCAAAAACAGGTATTGTTGGATTACGTGGATCAAAATCCGGGGGTGGAGGCTTTCTGCTGTGTAAACGATGAGACAGCGTTCGGCGTTTACGCGGCACTACAAGAGAGAAAAATCGAAATCGGCAAAGACGTATTTGTTATGGGCTATGACAATACGCTTCAGGGAGCCAAGGCGAAGCCATCACTTTCAACGGTGATGGCAGATGCAAATTCTCTCGGTGTGCATGCTTTGGAGCTTGCACTTGAAGCACTGAATGGAAAGAAGGCAGAAAGCGTTGTCATCCCGACCCGTTTTATAAAAAGAGAATCCTGCGGAAAGAAAAAGCAAAAGAGGCTGGATGCGCAGCTGAAGCGTTTGAATGAAGCATATATCGATGATTATTTCGATGAAATTTTTTACCATTATGTGATGGAAGGAAAGGATGATCGTTTAAGAACGATTTTCCACACGATTATGGAGATGATCATTGATGCATACCAGGGCAAGGAGGATGAGGACGAAGCCCATGCCGCGCTCCTGAAATTGATCGAAGCATTTCTTCGCATGGGAGCGTTTGAGTATGCGGATGTGGAAAATCTGCTGTCTCATGTAGAAGACGTCAGTGATCTTATGATCGATCAATATGTGAACAGTTCCCAAACCCATAAGGCATTTTCTACCATCCGTAAGATCTATCGGGATATGATCCTGTCGGAGGAAGAGCATCAGGGAAAAATGTTAAATCTTGAAGATCAGAAAAATTATGATCTGAAGATGTTCGTTACAAAGAGTATGCAGTTTGAAAAGGGTATCAGTCAAAGCTATGAGGCTATCTTGCAGGATCTCGACTGGCTGGATATCCACGATGCTGCCCTCTATACTTATGATAAACCGATCGTTCATCTGGAGCAGGAACCGTTTGAGGTTCCGAGACATATTTATTTGAAAGCGGTATTGCATGATGGAACGGTGTGTACGACATTCGGAAAAACGCAGAGAAAGCGATCCGGGGAGATCTTTCATCACTGTCTGTCCGGGGAGAAAAGTACGGTAAAGGTTCTGCTGCCGTTGTTCTCGAATGAAGTGTTATATGGGATCCTGCTGTGTGATATGTCCGAAAAATTGTTTGAAAATGGAGAATTCTTAGCCGGTCAGCTTGGTATTGCCGTGAAGATGCTGTATCTGCTGAAAACAAATGAAGATATTCAGAATCAATATGAAAAAAGCATGGTTGTGCTCAGAGAGAACAACATTGCGTTGGATGCACTGGCGAAATCGGACGGACTTACCGGAATCTTGAACCGCCGCGGATTTACGGAGGAGGCATTAAAACAGCTGGAACGCTGCAGAAAAGAGAAAGATTTTCTGGTTGCCTATATTGATATGAATAACCTAAAGATTATCAATGACCGTTACGGGCATGATGAAGGAGATTTCTCGATTCAGACGATAAGCAGTACATTAAAGAGCCTCTTTCCGGATGGCGTCATCGGACGCATCGGAGGCGATGAATTTGCATTACTGACAGAGTATCCGGGAGAGGATACGGAAGAATTAAAGGACCGGATTTATCACGCTTTCCGCGTGTTTAATGAGAAAAGTAACAAGGCATATAATGTCATGGTATCGGTAGGCTTTTTTGTGATCGAAAAAGAAAGTGAGATCGAACTTGCGGATGCGCTGGCTTTTGCGGATGAAAAATTGTATATTGAAAAACAGAAGCGACCGAAGGTGGTAGCAAAGGATGCTGCGGAAGTATAGTATCCGGTAAGTGATGGCTTTGATTTTGACATGGAAATCCCATATACGTTCATGAATTGTGAGCGTATATGGGATTTTTTGCAATCATGGGAACCTCCTTCCTGTGATACCCAACCGCTGCGCGGGGATGCACAGCTCGCGGAGATGAACT
>OWJS01000501.1_pt1 | contig 14773 bp, 16 predicted proteins | sample 1732961 | NCBI WGS metagenome assembly OWJS01 (sample SAMN05065774, study PRJEB22554) | human gut metagenome | biome: ENVO:2100002; feature: ENVO:00000062; material: ENVO:00002003 | host: Homo sapiens | place: USA
CCGTCCCGTCTGGCACCGCCCGCCGCCCCCGCGTCACCACAGCTGGCACAGCCGCGACTGGGCCTGGGTCTGGGGACCGCTTGCCGCCGGGGCTCTCGTTTACGGAGCCGCTGCCGCACTGCGTGACGATCCTCCCGTGACAACGTACGTTATTCCGCAGACACAACCCTATCCGGGCAATTCGTCAACCACCACCACGACAACAACGACAACCACGACAACGAATACGGTTTTCTGGTGCGAAGCCGAACAGGGCTGGTGGCCGCAGGTCAGAGCCTGTCCGACGGGCTGGAAAGCAATGCCTGCGCCTTAAGCGCTGAAGACGTCCTTCATCCAGCCGGAAACGGCGGCACTGACTTCCTGCGGGCACTCAGTCATCGGCCAGTGTGCGCAGTGAACCGCCTGAATGCGGGCCAGAGGCATCCGCGCCACCCAGGCAGCCATCGCCTTTTCATCGGTAAAGGTCCCGGAAGAAGCGGCAATCACCAGTGTCGGACACGTAATCGACTCCGGCGCGGGTGTGCGGCGCCCCACTTCCAGAAGGTCTCTTAAGTACGGTGCGAGATGGATGTACTGCAGGTCGGCCTTTGCCGACGAGTACTGCGCGATAAAGGCCTTGAGCTCGTCACCTCCGCGGGCAATCATTTCACGGGCCTTGCTGTCCATGGCTCGCAGATCCTGCGCGACAAGGCGTCTGGAAAACCCGAGCGAATTCATGGCGCGCGTCACGGACTCTGCAAGCCGCAGCATCGGGAGTTTGCGCTTCATTGAACGGGCCTTGGAGGTGAGTGCTTCCGTCACCAGGGGATCCAGAAGCACAACGCCCCTTACTTTTTCCGGATAGTGCGCCGCAAGGTTTAGGGTGACCTGGGCTCCGAGGCTGTGCCCGATGATCACGGCTTTTTGCACACCCACGGCCTTCATCACTTCAGTTACATCCGCGCACCAGTCCTCAAGCCGCGCCTTCTTGCGGCAGATGCTTGCGGCATGACCCCGCAAATCCATGCGGATAAAGTTCCAGTCGTCCCTTAAGTCCGTTGTATCGAGAAACTCTTCCCAGCGGCTGCCGTTACTTGCGACACCGTGCAGCAGAATCACCGTACCCTTCGCAGACGGTTTTTTCGCCGCAAGATACGACCAGTGAATGAGCGCAGCGCCCAGGGCAAGCCTGTGGCGCTCCTCGCCGGGCAGCAGTCTGTAGGCTAAAAGTTCGGTTTCCTGATTGTCGCGGGAAGGCATGACTGAAGAAAAAATTCCGGATGAAAGTGCCGGCAGCCGAAAGTACCGCCGGCCGTCAAACCGTCATTTTCCTACAGCTGACTTCTTTCGGGCAAGCCTTTGGGCTGCAGCCAGCCGGTAGAGCGTGCGCTCGGAAATACCGAGCCGGCGCGCCAGCTGCGCGCGGCTGCCGGAAAAACGGTTCACGGCCCAGCGGATATAAAGATCGTTTACTTCCGCAACAGGCCGTATACCGGCATCGGGCTGAAAGAGGCTGTCGGCTTCATCGGCGGGTTCCTGCGTCAGGCTCAGCATCTCAGGCGTTATGCAGGAAGCGTCTTCTGCCGCCGCACGGCGCGCCGCGGCAAAAACCGTCTCCCGCAACTCTCGGATATTGGCCTTCCAGCGGGCCCCTGTCAAAGCGCTCAGAGCCTCCGGCGACACATCCGCCGTCCCCTCCCCCTGCCGGCGGAAGTCACTTAGAAAGTGCCGCACCAGAAGTTCCACATCATCGCGCCTTGCCGAAAGCGGTTCGATAAACACCGGCACGGCTTCCGCTACCAGCGTTTTCTGCGCTTCTCCGAAAGCGGCAAAGGCGCGTGAGGAAATCCCCGCACTCATCATCCAGCGAAAATCGGTTACCGTAAAGCCCTTCACACCTTCGTACTCTTCCCGGTGCAGCACTTCGCAGAGCCAAGACAGCACCGCCCCATCGGCTTCATCGACGCGTTCGAGAAAAAGCGTGCCGCCCGCAGCCTGCGCAAAAAGGCCTGTCGCGCAGCCCGCAATGCCGCCCGAGACCTCGCCGGCAAAAAGATCGTGCGCCGCGCGCACCGTCATGCCGGCCAGATTGATTTTCACAAAGGGGCCCGTGGCGCGCGGACTGTTTTCATGCACGGTGCGTGCGGCAAGTTCCCGGCCGCTGCCTTCCTCACCCCAGAAGTAAAGCGCTGAATTTCTCTGCGATACGGAGGCAAGGCGGCTCACAATGCGCCGAAACGCCGCGCTTTTTCCCACCATAACCCCCGCAGCCGCGTCCGTGCGGTGCGGACGGATCCGCTCAAGCCAGTAAAGCACCTTGCCGTCAGAGGCGGTCACGGCGCTTGTGATAACCGTATAGCGGTGTTCGGCGTCGTTGGCAAAAATTGCGTGCACAGCCGAGGCTTCCCGGTGCGTCTCGCCGGTTTTGTCCAGGGGACAGGCCAGGCCGCACTCCGGGCATCTTGCCGCCCGGTGCAGTGCCTCCCAGCAGCGTCTTCCTTCAAAGAAAACCGCCCCGAATTCGGCTGTATAGGCGGCGTTGACGGCCGCCACCGTCTGATCCTCCGGCCGGATAAGACACGCCGGTTCATCAATTGCCGACAAAAGACAGTCAAGTTCGGACGCTACCGCCATAAAAAACCGCTCAACAGGAAAAGGAAAACGCCGAGCGGACCCGGCGGGCTGACAACCAAGTGAAACTCATTATGCCAAATATGTCAGTTTATGTCCGATTTTGATGATTTTTGGAGAAAAACTATCCCTTCCCGGCATATTTTCTTACCCTCACGCAGGGCCGCTTCTCTAAGATACGCTCGTCAAGAATCCCTGCGTATACGAAAGTTGGGTCTTATGTCTGAAACCACCTGTTCCGCCGCCAAAAAGCCCGGACTCGTTTTGGAAATCGCCGTCATCCTGTGCTGCAAACTCACTGCCATCTTCGGGCTGTGGTACTTCTTTTTCGGCCCGGACAAGCGCGTCGAGCAAACGCCTGAAAACGTCGCAACAGCCCTTCTGGAACGTGCGCCGGAATCTAACAATTCAACACAACAAATCACTCCGAGGGAGCAGCAATGATTTCTTCTGAACTCGTTGATCTGTCGCGGCTGCAGTTCGCGTTCACCTCCATGTACCACTTCCTGTTTGTCCCGCTTACGCTGGGGCTTTCATTCATGCTGGTGGTCATGGAAGCCTGTTACGTCGTAACCGGCCGTGAGGTCTACAAAGACATGACCCGTTTCTGGGGCAAGCTTTTCGGCATTAACTTTGCCCTGGGCGTTGCCACCGGCATCACCATGGAATTCCAGTTCGGCACGAACTGGGCCTACTACTCGCACTACGTGGGCGACATCTTCGGCGCCCCGCTTGCGATTGAAGGTCTGATGGCCTTCTTCCTGGAATCCACCATGGTCGGGCTCTTTTTCTTCGGCTGGAACCGTCTGAGCAAGGGCGGACACCTTGCCGTCACGTTCCTGATGGCCCTGGGCACGAACCTCTCGGCGTTGTGGATTCTGATTGCCAACGCCTGGATGCAATACCCCGCGGGCAGCGAATTCAATTTCGTGACAATGCGTATGGAAATGGCCAACTTCTGGGAAGTGGTTACGAGTCCCTGGGCGCAGGCCAAGTTCATGCACACGATTAACGCCGGCTACATGACGGGCGCCATGTTCGTTCTGTCGATTTCGGCCTGGTACCTCATCAAGGGCCGCGATATTGACTTTGCGAAGAAGTCGATCCGCCTGGCAGCATGCTTCGGCTTTATCGCCACGCTTCTCACGATTCACATGGGTGACGAATCCGGTTACCTCGTGACGAAAAATCAGCCCACCAAGATCGCTTCGATGGAAGCCATGTGGGAAACGCACGAAGCGCCGGCTCCGCTCTCGCTTTTTGCTCTTCCGAACGACAAGACCCGTTCCAATGAAATGGAAGTCTCGGTTCCCTGGCTTTTCGGTCTGATGGGTACGCGCAGCATCTCCACGGAAATCGAAGGCATCAATCCGCTTGTTGAAAAGGCTCAGGCCCGCATCATCAACGGCCAGCGTGCCGTGGGACTTCTGGAAGAACTCCGCAAGAACCCCTCAAGCCAGAACCTGCGTCAGCAGTTTGAAGAAGTTCAGGCTGATTTGGGTTACGGTCTGCTTCTGAAAAAGTACACCGCTGATGTCTCCAAGGCCACGCCCGACCAGATCCGCACCGCGGCTCTTTCCACGGTGCCTGCCGTGAATCCGATGTACTGGTCTTTCCGCCTGATGGTGGGCTGCGCCATTGCAAGCCTTCTCATCTTCCTTCTGTGCGCCTGGTTCAGCATCAAGAACAACATGGTTGAGAAGAAGAAGCTTCTGTGGCTCAGTCTGCTGGCCATGCCGCTGCCCTGGATTGCCTGCGAAGCCGGCTGGTTTGTCGCCGAATACGGCCGTCAGCCCTGGACCATTTACGAAGTGCTTCCCACGGATCTCTCGGTGTCTTCGCTTTCCGCCGGCAGCGTTCTCGGGTCTCTCATCGGCTTTATCGTCCTTTACGCGGTACTGCTTGTGGTTGAACTCTGGCTCATGGTGCGCTTTGCCAAACTCGGTCCGAGCTCTCTGAGCACCGGCCGCTACTTCTTTGAACGCAAAGCCTAACCGGATGGAGAAATTACGATGATCGATTATGAAATTCTGAAAGTCATCTGGTGGCTCTTTATCGGGGTTCTCCTCGTGGGCTTTGCCATCATGGACGGCCAGGACATGGGTGTGGGGTCTCTGCTGCCCTTCCTCGGCAAAAACGATACGGAACGCCGCTGCATGATCAATTCGGTTGCTCCCCACTGGGACGGCAACCAGGTGTGGTTCATCACCGGGGGCGGCGCCATTTTTGCCGCCTGGCCGATTGTGTACGCAACGGCTTTCTCGGGCTTTTACTGGGCCATGCTCATCATTCTCGCGGCTCTGATCTTCCGCCCCCTGGCGTTTGACTACCGCAGCAAGCATGAGCACGACACGTGGAAGAAGTCCTGGGACTGGCTGCTCTTTGTGGGTTCTGCCGTTCCCCCGATCATTTTCGGTGTGGCCTTCGGCAATATGCTGCAGGGTGTGCCCTTCCACCTCGATGAAACGATGCGTCCGATTTACACCGGCAGCTTCTTCGGGCTTCTGAATCCCTTCGGCCTTCTGTGCGGTGTGGTCTCTCTGCTGATGATCGTTGCCCACGGCGCCAACTACCTGGTTTTAAGAACCGAAGATGACCTGCAGCGCCGCGCCTCCGTGGTGAGCACGCTCACCTCCTTTGCGACGGTTGTGCTCTTCATCCTGGGCGGCATCTGGGCTTACTTCGGTGTTGACGGCTTTATTGCGACCGCGGGTCTTGACCCGGCCGGTCCCGCCAATCCGCTTGCCAAGACCGTTGACGTTTACGCCGGCGCGTGGTTTGCGAACTTCTCGTCCTACCCGGTTCTGTGGCTTGTGCCGCTTGTTGCCGTGCTCGGGTTTGTGGTCTCGGGCATTCTTGCCCGCGGCATGAAGGGCCTTGCGGCGGTTGTCAGTTCCGCGGTGGGCCTGCTCGGTGTGATCCTCACGCCCCTGGTTGCCATGTTCCCCTTCATCCTGCCGAGCTCGACCGATGCGCGCTCCGGCCTGACGATCTGGGACAGCACGAGCTCTCAGCTCACGCTTGAGATCATGCTTGTTGTTACGCTCATCTTCCTGCCGATTGTGGTCGCCTACACCACGTGGGCTTACCGCACAATGTCCGGCAAGATCACGTCCGACTTCATCGCCAAGAACGATCACAACCTGTACTGATCGGTATGAACCCGGCGGCAGAAAGGCTTTATGACTGAAGCGCTCTGCCGCCGACAAACCCCTTAACCGGAGGATTTGACATGATCTACTTTTACTGGGCTGCCGGTCTTGGCTTCGCCCTCGCGATTTCGATTCTCATCTCCGTGACGATCGACAACCGCGAAGAAGAAGACAACAAGGCTTAATGCCTTACAAGCACTCTGCCTGCAACAACGTCAGAAAAGGAACAAACGTGCGGACTCTGATGCGAGTTTTAAGCTTTCTTGCGGCCGCGGCCGTGATGTGTATCACCGTGTTTTATCCGCGGCTTATTGCCGAGACAAGCACGTCTGTGCCGCACGGCTTTTTTGTTCTCATGATGATCGGCATGAGTTTCTGCTGGGTGCACGGTTTCGGGTTTATCCCGCAAAACCGTGCCCTGCGTGTCTGCTTTTCGCCCGTCGTGGCCTGGCCGCTGATTGCCCTGGGCATCTGGGGCGTGTTTCTGCGATGACGGACAATAAAGCACCGTCGCTTTTTGAACGCATCGGCGGGGCTGAAACGGTGAACGCACTGGTTTCAGCCTACTTCCGGGAGCTGCATACCCAGCCCCGTGCCCCAACCCTTTGCGGCTTTTACAGTAAAGCAACGGATCACTATCAAACCCGCATGGTCGAGTACATCACGGGTTTTTTGGGCGGCCCGGGGCTCTATCAGCAGGCGCACGGCCTGCCGATGCTGCGGGAACAGCACTGCCGGCTCACGATTGATGACGCCATGCGTGATCAGTGGTACGGCTGTATGCAGGCGGCCATTGCTGATGTGATTTCCGATGCCGCACTGCGCACTCAGCTTGAAGCGGCCTTCTGGCGCATGGCCGACAGTCTCAGAAACGCGTAACGCGCCTCAGAACACGGGTTCTCCTCTGCGCATCAGGCATCCGATGTGCAGTTCCAGATTGGTTTTATCGTCGGCAATCCACACCACGCCGTCCTGAACCGTAGCTGCGAGGTGCATACTGCGCGTGCACATTGCCGTGAGTTTTTGGACTTCTTCGTCACTTATCGTGCGGATCGTGAGCTTATCGATCTTGCCGAAATCACCCTTATTGGAAAGCCACCAGGGACCGGTTTTTGCCTCATCGTAGGCAAGCACCACCACATCGTCGCTTCTGCCCGCCGCGCGCCTTAAGGCCTTGTTGTCGGGATTGCCCACATCGATCCAGCGGCCGATATCCCCCGCATCATTGGTTTCCCACAAGTCCGGTTCGTCTTCGGCGGAAAGTCCCCGGCCGAACTCCAGCTTTTCATCCGCGTAAAGGCAGAAGGCCAGAATCCGGACCATCATGCGCTCTTCGGTTTCCGAGGGGTGCCGCGCCACGGTAAGCGACCGCGAGCCGTACCAGCCGCGGTCAAGATCGGAAATATCAAGTGTTGCCTTATAAATCGTTGCGCCGAGCGCCATTTTTAAACTCCTGCACCCAGTAAGGTGAGTGTGAGCGGCACCGTGGCCGCCGACACAAGCGTAGAGACGAAGATGGAATTACTCGCGGCCCCCTCTTCCGAGTTAAATTCGTTACTCATGATGTAGAGGTTGATGGCCACAGGCAGAGCCGCCAAAAGCGTTGCCGCATTGGTTTCGAGCTCCCCGAGACCGATGAGGCGGCAGAAAAAGAAAACAAGCGCGGGCTGCACCGCAAGCTTTAAAACCGTGATCAGCGTGCCTTTGGGTAAGGAGGCCTTAAACGAATGCTGCGCAAGGCCCATACCGACCGCAATCAGTGCCGCCGGTGTTGTGGCAAGCGCCACCCAGTCCACCGTCTTTTGCGCAACCTGCGGCAGATGCCAGCCCGTCATACCCCAGCACGAGCCGATGATGATGCCGAGAACAATCGGGTTTTTAAAGATGTTGATGAGGGCATGCACGAACTTCCGGGCGTCGATTTTCCCGCCCGTTTTTCCGAATTCCACACAAGCCGTGGCCGCTGTCCAAAGCAGCAGAACGTTAAAAATAATGATGAGCGAAATCGTGGGGATAGCCTCGGCGCCGAGGCTCACCTGCACAATGGGAACACCGAGCTGCACGTTGTTGCCGAAAATGCCGCCCATGCCGGTAATGACCTGGCCTGTGCTGTCCTGACGGAAAAAATATTTGCCGCAGTATTTGCCGAGCAAGAAGACGACGACACATGAGGCAAAAAAGGCAATGAGCACCTTCCAGTCCACGGGCGGCATCTCTGAGAGCCCGCTCATGATCTTAAAAAGAAGGACCGGCATCAGAAGCTTAAAAACAAACTTCGACAGTGCCGAGCTCACCGCTTTGTCAAAAAGCCCGATTTTGATCGTAAACCAGCCCAAAAACACCAGCAGAAAAAGCGGAGCGCAAAGCTCAAGATGATGCAGAAAGATCGACACAGCCGCTATCCGTAAGGGTTGAAATCACAAAGAAAATCCGGAAAAGACGTGCATTATCGGCCCAAACGGGGCCGGGCACAAACTTCAGGCCGTAAAAAAGCCGCTTCGGCAGACTCATTTTCTGCGCAAAGCGGCTTTATACGTTTGTCAGATCGCCTCTGACGCCTCAGGCTTTATCAGTCGAAGCGGTAGACGAACTGAGCACCCACGAGGATGGCGTCAAGCTTATTAAATTCGCCGAGCTGCTCACCCGTTGTCTTGTTGTAGAGGCCCTTATCACCGATTCCCTTGAGGTACGCGAGACCGAAGTCACCCTGCAGTTTGTTATTGACGTGCCAGGTGGCGCCCAAAGAGAGCCACAGGCGGTCAGTATCCGGAATCGTGGCGCTGCGGTACTTGTCGTCATCAACCGGCGAGATTTCATAGCCCACACCGCCGCGGACCGTGACTGCATCATTGATCGTGTAGTCAGCACCGAGCGTAAAGAGCCAGGAATCTTTCCAGTGATACTCCTCTTTGTGAGTGTTGCTGCTCGTCGGGTTTCCGGCCATTTGGCCAAGTCTGCCAAATGCAGAACTGGTGATCGGCAACGAATCAAAGCTTGCCCAATTTGTCCAACGAACCAAGCCTGACAAACGCAGAGCCTGAGTTGCTTCCCATGTCCCGGTCAGTGTCACAACATGCGGAGCAGACATTGTGGCTTGCCCATCATAAGTACCCAGGTTATAACCCTTGCCGCTCGTGTTAGCAGGGATTCCCAATTTCGGAATGCCATCCGGACCGGTTTTCATCCCTGCCTTAAACGTACCGTCTGCGTGGTGATTCACCTGAGAGCGATAAGCCAGACCGAAACGCAGCGTCTCCGTGGGCTGCCACATCACGCCGAGGTTTCCGCCCCAGGCCCAGCCGTCAGCAGACAGACGACCATATCCCGTAGCACCACCAACAGGAACACCGCTTTCGAAGTGCGCCGTCACATACTGCAGCGACATACCCGCACCAATGGAGAGCTTGTCGTTTACCTTCCAGGCAACGTTCGGATTAAAGTCAAAGACCTTCACTTCAGCGTTCATGCCGTGGTCGGCAAGTTCCCAGTCGCGCTTATATTCAGTCGCCATACCGAAAGGAACCGTGATACCGAAGCCAAACCACATGTCTTCATTCATCTGATGCGTGAAGAACATGTTGGGAATCGGCACACCGTGCTTGGCACCGTTATCCGTATCTCCTTTATTCGTCTCAACATCGAGATCGAGATAAGCCATCACGGAACCCATCTGAAACTGCGTGCCAGGCAGAAGAACCATACCGGCGGGTTGTACCAGACGGCGGACAGATCGTCACCCACGATACCGGAGCCGGCGTAGGCGCGGCCCAAACCCGCCACAGACTGTTCGGTGAGCATAAAGCCGCCCGCGTAGGCTGCGGACGTGGCAGCCGCCGCAAGCGTGAGTGCTGCCGAAAACTTGAACATTGCGTTCTTCACAGGAATTCTCCATTGGGCACCGGACTCATCCGTTTTACGGACAATGCACCAGCGTCTTCTTGTTATTGACGGCCGGTCTCGCACCGGTCCGGTAACGTCTGTCCTGACCAAAAAACATCTGCTCGGGCAGGCTCTTTTTCAGGACACAAAAAAACAGGTTGGCATTTTGCTGCCTTCCTGTTTTTTCAGGGCATGAAATGTATGCGGATAATCCCGCCCTCTCCCGCACAGACTAATCCGTAGAGATGATGCCTGCGGTTTCCTTTGTCAGTTAACCGGCATGGGCTGCGCGTTACTTAACCGGATCCAGCCCCGCACGATTCTGTAGCCCACCCAGATTCCCATGACGATGAAACCCACGGTCCAGACGGCAAAGCCGATCAGAAGCCAGGAGAGGATGAGCCCCGTAAAGGCCACCAGAAGCGTCCAGGCCATGGCGTACCAGAAGGTGCGGATCTGCCAGGAAAAGTGGCTGTCAACAACGTGCCGCGGGCTTCGCTGCGCATCACGTAATTTAAAACCACCGCCGCAATCGAAGGCCAGCCGAAAAGAAATGCGCCGATGACGGAGGCTCCGGTCACGATTCCGATGATGACGGAAACGGCGTGCAGGATATAAACGATCTTGGCCACCGTCACAATTGAAGAAGGCGGTTCGTTGGCAAAGCCGTTTACAACAACCGGTTCACGCGGCGTCATATCCATTGCACAGATCTCCCGAAAGTCCGAAAAGCACCGCACCGGGACTGCAAAGAGGCCGTCCCGGCCGGTTTCTTCGCACTCTACAACACCGGGCACACTTCAGGTATGCGGGCTGCCTGAGAATTTTGAAAATGCCTGTGACTGCCTCAGCTGATCGACACCCGGCGTTTGCCGTCGTGCTGCGCAAGAAGATGCAGATGCCGGCCGATCTCAGCCTGTGAGTCGTAAGGTGCAGCCCCTTTTTCCGGCACTACTTTCGTGTAGGTGCCGTCGCCCGCCAAAACCCAGGCATGGACGTTATCGGCAAGCTGCGCCTTCACAATCTGCTCAAGGATGTTGTCGCGGATATCCGGATCGAGCACGGGCGCCAACACCTCAATGCGGCCGTTTAAGTTACGGGTCATCATGTCGGCGCTGCCCACGTACATTTTCTCTTTACCGCCGTGACGGAACCAGTAGACGCGGGCATGCTCCAGAAGTTCTCCGACGATGGAGCGCACGGTAATCGTGTCGGAAACACCGGGAATGCCGGGCCTGAGCGAACAGATGCCGCGCACGATGCATTCGATTTTCACGCCCGCGCGGCTTGCCTTGTAAAGAAGGGCAATGATGTCGGGGGCAACGAGCTGATTGCACTTCAAGATAATGTGGCCGCCGCCCTCTTTCATGTGCAGCGCAATTTCTTCCTCAATGAGCGCGGACATGTTGCGCCGCAGCAGATTGGGCGAGACAAAAAGCTCACGGTAGTTTTCAATAAAGCCGAACCCGGTCATGATGTTAAACAGGTCCTGCACGTCGTTGCAGATCGCGTCATTGGTTGTGAAAAGCCCGAGATCGGTATAGATCTTCGCGGAAGCCGCGTTGTAGTTACCCGTGCCGATATGCACGTAACGGCGCATGCCGCCGCCCTCGCGGCGCACAACGAGACAGAGCTTCGCGTGGATCTTGAGTCCGGCAAAACCGTAAACAACATTCACACCCGCTTTTTCGAGTTCCTCGGCCCAGTTGATGTTCTGCTCTTCGTCAAACCGGGCCTTGAGTTCCACCACAGCCGTCACCTGCTTGCCGAGGCGCCTGGCCTCAAGAAGGCTCTTTACAACGGGGGACGCTCTGCCGCAGCGGTAAAGCGTCTGCTTGATGGCAACGACGTCGGGGTCAAGCGCCGCCTGATGCAGAAACCGCAAAACGCAGGCAAACGAATCGTAGGGGTGATAAACCATCTGATCGTGCCCGGCGATCGCCTCAAAGACGCTGCCTTCGGCGTCAAAGGCCGCAGGAATTCTCGGATGCATCGCCGGGTACTTAAGCCCCGGCTTATCCAGGGCCATCAGTCCCATGAACTCAGAAAACGCAAGCGGCATCTTTGACTTAAAGATCTGGCTCGGATGCATGTCAAGGTGCTGCACCAGAAATTCCTGCAGGCGCTTTGGCATGCCGCGCCCGAGTTCGAGCCTTACGACCGAGCCGAAACGTCGCTGCTCGACGTAGTCGCGCACGGCCGACAACAGGTCATCGGCTTCGTCTTCTTCGATTTCACCGTCGGTGTTGCGGGTGACGCGGAAAAGACCGGAATTTTTTACCTTGTAGCCGGGGAAAAGCTGCCCCATGCGGCGCACGATCAGGTCTTCCACCAAAAGCACCTGATTGGTGTCTTCGGTGACGGCAAAGGTTTCAGACCCTTCCTTATCAGCATCGGTGAGAAACAGAAACCGCGGCAGGTTGTTCGGGCACTTCACACGGGCAAAACGGACCTTGACGGGGGCGGAAGCGGCCACGGCCTCAAGTTCCGCGACGATATTGATGCTCGTGTTGGAAATCATCGGGAAGGGGCGGCCTGCGTCCACGGCCTGGGGCGTGAGAATCGGAAAGATCTGCTCGTCAAAATAGCGGTTCACACGCGTTTTCTGACGCCCCGTAAGATCCTCGTACTTCACAAAGCGGATGTCTTTTTTCGCCAAAGCGGGCTTTAACTCATCAAACCAGAGTACTTCGGCGGCATCGAGCATCTCCTGCACACGACGCCGGATTTCAGACAACTGGCGCGCGGGCGGCATCTGATCGGCGCCGGTGGGCGCCACACCGCTTCGGGCCTGGCGCTGCAGGTTCATCACCCGCACCATGTAAAACTCATCGAGGTTATTAAAGAAGATCGCAAGAAACTTCACCCGGTCCAGAAGCGGCACACGTTTGTCCATGGCCGTCTCAAGGACCTTGCGGTCAAATTCAATCCAGCTGATTTCACGGTTGATGTAAAGCCGGGGATCTCTTAAGCCCAGTGCTGAAGCGTCTTTCAGAAAGGCCGCTTCCCTTTGTGCCCCCGGCTGTCCGGCTGCCCCTTTTTTACCTGCCGGCTTTGTGCGCGCCGCGGCTTTTGTTCCCGTCCGCTTTTTTGCTTTTCCGCTCTTTAGAGCAGCCGGCACCGGACCCGCCCCCTCTTTTTTGACGCTCCCGGCTTTAACGCCTTCTTTTTCCGACACCGCTTTTTCCTGACTCATGACGCAACACCGTCCGGCAAACACTCTGATAAAAGGCAGAAAACCCGCTCCGCCCGCGATAATTTTTCAATGTAGCACCGTATTGCAACAATTCTGTGACACAAAACAATTTCTTTTGTATCAACACAAGACTTTTCGCCCTCCGTCTTTGCACGAAGACATAGAAAAGCGTTTCAGAAAACGTAGTCTTTTCCGATATCGAGTACACTCTGCGGCAAACTGTCGGCGGCCGCCCGAGTCCCCGTGCGTCGCGTGTCCCGTGTCAGCACCGTTGCGGCCGCCCTCTTATGCGTTAGGAAATCATCATGCGAATTCTTCTCGTTGAAGACGACGAAATGATCGGAGAAGGCGTTGTCGACGGGCTTAAGGCCGAAGGCTATGCCGTTGACTGGGTGCAGGACGGCAACTCCGCCCTGATTGCACTCAGAACAACCCCTTTTTCGCTCGTGATTCTTGACCTGGGTCTGCCCGGCAAAGACGGCATCAGCGTGCTGCAGGAAGTTCGCTCGCAGCGCATGCACGTGCCGGTTCTTGTGACCACGGCGCGCGACACGGTCTCCGACCGCGTCAAGGGCCTTGATGCCGGTGCCGACGACTATCTTGTCAAGCCCTTTGACCTTGACGAGCTCTCAGCCCGCATCCGTGCCCTTTTGCGCCGCTCCGCCGGCCGCAGCGAGCCCACGATTGAGCGAGGCGAACTCGTCATCAAGCCGGAAACCCGCGAAGTCTTTTTCCGCGGCGAGCCGGTACTGCTCTCCTCCAAGGAGTATGCCCTTCTTGTGGCGCTTGCCGACCGTCCGGGCGTTGTGCTCTCGCGCGGCCAGCTCGAAGAAAAGCTCTACAACTGGGATTCCACCGTGGGCTCCAACGCCATCGAAGTGCACGTGCATCACTTAAGAAAGAAGCTCTCGGACGGCGCCATCAAAACGGTGCGCGGCGTGGGCTACCTTCTTGAGACCTAGTCAGCACGCAGCTTCGGGACCTGCCGCATCATCATGCTCAGTATCCGCGGAAAACTTGTTCTGATGCTTGTTTCAGCGCTCGTCACGGCGGGCGTTGTCGCATCGGTTGCCACCTATTACTCCACCCGGATGGAGTTCTCGTCGCTGTTTGATGCGCAGCTTAAGCACACGGCGCTTGAACTCATCGAAGGCGGCAATATTGAGGTTAACAGCGTGGCCCTTATCGGGCAGGCGCCGCAGCAGCAGATTTCCGTACAGGTCTACGATGCCGCGGACAACCGCCTCTACGTGGCCCGCAGTCAGCATCCGTTGCCGGTTGCGGAAATTCCGGGCTTTTCCACCTTTACCGATGAAGCCGGGCACGAGTGGCGGCAGTACGCCGCCGCTGTCGGCACACGCATTGTGCAGGCGGCGCAGCCCCTTGAGGTACGCTCCCGGATGGCCGCTTCCGCCGCTCTGAGAATTCTGCAACCGGTGTTGCTTTTCATCGCATTTCTTGCGATTGCCATCTGGTTTGTGATCGTGCAGGTGCTGCAGCCCTTAAGTAAAACCGCAAGAGCTGTTGCCAAGCGCTCCCCGTCGTCTCTGGATCCGATTCCTTCAACGGGCCTGCCCTACGAGCTCAGAAGCCTCGTTAACGCCATTAACGATCTGATGCGGCGCTTAGGCGACAGCCTTACCGCGCAGCAGCGCTTTGCTTCTGATGCCGCACACGAACTCAGAACGCCGCTTGCCGCGATCAAGCTGCAGGCGCAACTTCTTGCGCGCGCCAAAACCGATGAGGACCGCGCCAAGTACGCCGGACGCCTTCAGCAGGGTGTGGCCCGCGCCACAAAACTTGTCGAGCAGCTTTTAACCATTGCCCGACTTGACCCGGACGCCTCCCAAAAACCGATGGCGCCGGCTGACCTTGCCGCAATGGCCAAAGCCGTTGCCGAAGACCTTACCGCACCGGCCGAAGCCAAAGGCATCAC
>OWJS01000502.1_pt1 | contig 14748 bp, 24 predicted proteins | sample 1732961 | NCBI WGS metagenome assembly OWJS01 (sample SAMN05065774, study PRJEB22554) | human gut metagenome | biome: ENVO:2100002; feature: ENVO:00000062; material: ENVO:00002003 | host: Homo sapiens | place: USA
AAGGGACTATTTGATTAATTAATTAACGTGTCCAATTTTTATTGGACACTAATGATCGGCAATATAACTTCAACGCAATTTTTCTTAGAACCATATATCCTGCATATAGTAGGCTCTCTGTAATTTTTTGCTCTTTTATAACTTTCACATCTTCTAATTCCTTGTATTGCCTTATCTAAAATTTTGTATTCTTTCAGCTTCTCGCAACAAAATCTTACCCTTCGGGTTGGAAATCCTTTCTCTCTAATAAGATTCATAAAAGATTTTGATGGTCTAATAATCTCTACATTATTCTCAATGCAATGCGCAATGGTTCCTGGAGGGTCAATAGTAGTACATCTATATATAGCTCGATATTTAATACCTGCTAATTTCGCGAGCTTAAGTATCACATCAGAATCTTTTCCCCCCGAATAGCAAAGCTCAACGACTTCATTCTTGCATGTTGATTGTAGCAATTTTATCGCCGCTTCTATTTTTTTTGTAAACAAATCTTCCATATTTTTTTGTTTTAATCTCGGTCTTATCGCAAAAACACCAAACCATATTATTCCTCCAATTTTACACCGAAAGGAGTACCATCGGCAAAGGTGTAAATATCAAACAAACGCTCAAACAAAACAGAGCCACAACTAAACATAACCCCATCGTTATGTACATAGTTTATTACTGTTCGCACATTTCGTTCTTTTTCCTTCACCCACCCAAACGGCTGATGCTTTTGCATTTCTTTCCAGCACTCTTCTGCGTTAGCAAATGGGCGGTCCTTAGGATATTGCTCTGGTTTGATGCGATATTCAAGACTATTCACACACCAAATTTCATTCGTTTCGGTCCATTTGTTCGGAATGTCTACAACACCTTTTAGACGGTCTGGTTTTGTCCTACACTCAATTACCTTTCCTTCGGCATAAGCTTGCAGAATAGGATAAAATTCTTTAGCTTTATTTCTGTCCATGATCAATCCTTCAATTTCTTAATTAATAAATTACTTTTCTTATTAAATGGTTTATAACCACTACGGAGATACCAATCTAGAACAAATCTATCAGATTCATCTTTATTAAATTCCAATCCGATTGTCTTCACTCCATTTTGCTTAGCCTGTTGCTCTGCGAGTTGTAATAGGTGTTTTGCAACGCCACATCTTCTATGGGTACCATCAACAAAGAGTGCATATATTAGAGCATCAGCCTTTCCGAAAATATCACTAACATAAAGCGGAATGGATATTTGGACTGAACCATGGCTCTCCTCATCGGTTATTAAAATTCTGATTTCATCCTTCCATGTCTGCTTTTGTATCATGATCAATCCTCCAACTCTTTAAGTGCTTGACAAAGTATTTCGTCTGCATCATCAAGCAAATTGCTATCTCCCGTATCATTATACTCGCTTATTACACATTGTGCTGCAAATATTAAATCCTTAACTTTTTCTTTGCTCATTGCTTATCCTCCTTGTAAGGTGATACATCTTCATCGTCTTGTATTAAACAACATTCTTTGAAGACTACTCCGAAGCCAAATTCTCTATCTGAGTCAGGAATTATTTCTTCTACAGTATCTATGTAATCGCCATAAATAGTATGAACAATAGCTTTATCTCCAATTTTCAGACTATGTAAATCTATCATTTTTCTTCTTTTTTACCTCTCCCTGTTGCCAAGGAGAGAGTGGTTTGTTACTCTGTTACAACTTCCCAGTCTTCCGCAAATACATCAGACGAAGAAGGAACCCATGAGTCTGCTCTGCCATCAGGATTGATAATCAACATCTGATTGGTGTAGTCAATGTGAGGATTCTCACGGCCCATCAAGATGTTCTTGGCAGACTGAGGGAGTGACTGCATATTAGGAATGATGTCACAAGTAATATGAGAAGGAACTTGCTTCACGACAAATAAACCTTTGCCATTCCAACCATTACGTCTTACCGCAAGACCAGCCCTCAAAGCTTCTATTACCTCTCCGAAACTCATACCTTTGACTTCACGATATGCTTTTTCAAATACATCTTTTGGAGACCAAGAGTCATAAAAGCTACCATCTGGATTTGTATACCTTACATGATAACCGTCTCTCCACTCATGGTTGTCACTGTTTTTACGTGCATAGCCAATATACTCTGCATCAATCTCGTTCATTGGTCTGGCTTCAACTACCTTAGTGCCAATGTACTTCTTTAAATTTAAATTACATTTATCCATATTACTTATATTTATATCCCAAAGGGATGGTTAGTTACTCAGTTACTTCAACGAATTCTCCGTTTTTTAGTTGATACCAAGTATCAGCCTTGATATTATTTCCATCAACGTACTCTGTCTTGACACATAATGGAACTCTCCGTTTTTTATCGTCATTCCATTCCCATTCTGTAAGCGTTATCCATGATCCAACCTTTGCTTTTGCTTTAGATTCTTTTCCAGCGCACATAATAACGGAGTCTTCTCCTGTGCTGTAAATCTTAGCATAGTCACCGCTTGAACCAATCTGAGCATAGTAACCGCTTGAACCAATCTGAGCAGAGTAACCGCTTGAACCAATCTTAGCATAGTCACCGCTTGAACCAATCTTAGCATAGTAACCGCTTGAACCAATCTGAGCATAGTAACCGCTTGAACCAATCTGAGCAGAGTCACCGCTTGAACCAATCTGAGCAGAGTAACCTCCGTTATCATTCTTCGCAATATCTGTCTTAACCTTTGTTGGTGAGGTAATATCTTTCAGCCACTCGACACCGACCTTAATGATGTCTGCCAGCTTCAACTCGGCCTTAATCTTGATATGCGAAGAGCAAACCTTTGTTGAATTTCCTTCTTCATCAATTTTACCAGACTGTTCTACTTCTGCAAAGCGAGAGCTAAGCATATCGTAGTGGTCCCATACTTCCATCGGAGACTTACAAGCATGAAAACCTCGATCGCAACACTTGATTTCTCCGTCCATTTCGTACTCTTTTCCAACTTCGTATTGGAATCCTCGGCATTGCATATTCTTGTCGAATGCCTTGTACGATTTGATTACTTTTTCACTCATATTCTATCTATTTATGCCCGAAGGCTGTTAACCAATAAATATATCAAATTAATAAATGATAATATAAAAATGACTACACCTAATATAAAAAGAATGACACCTATAGTAGCGAGCCATTTATCTTTAATCAAATACAATCCGAAAATAGCCATAAATAAGCCCAAAAACATTACCATTATTAATGCTAACACAATACCTACACCTCCATTTCTGAGTTAAGTCCTACTTATCCTTATCTTCGTCATAAGGACACTTAAACATTAAAGGGCAAATTCCACAAGGTGTTATCTGTCTTTCTTTACATCTACTTCTTGATTTGTAGCTCATACCTTTATCTGTTTAAAGATAACATTCTTGTGGTCTGAACGCTCATCAGCAGAACAATTTCCTACGCAAGCTATATCATCAGAATTAAAGAAACAGCCTGTGCAAGGCATTTTGTTCTCATCGTGTTCAACAACTTTAATAATGAATTCTTTTCCAACTTTAAATTCTTTCATTCTTATCTCCTCCCTTCTTTGGAACATACTCATCTAACTCATCGTTAAACTCATAGCAGTCTGGACAATAATGCTTATCACCAATTTCTATCCATTCACTTTCCATAGCTTGCTCTTTTGCAGTTCCTTCGTCCAACCAAGCCACAATGCCATTAAACTCATCAATGAATGTCTTTCCGCATCTGTCACATACGACAGAATACATAGTGATTGGCTTAATCATTGCTCACCTCCTTTCCATTCATCGGTTGTACCCACGAGGAGCTTAGTCTGGTCGTTATAAGGAAGGATAATTAAGTTAACCAAATCTTCATCTATAGACATACCCATTGGAGTAGCACCATACTCATCAACATAAGAAACGAAACTTGCTTGCCATATAGAGCCTTCACAATTCCGTATCTTCCAAATACATTTGTCGAATGGCTTAAACTCGCACTTTGGCTTCAAATCAACAATGGCTTTCTTCTCAGCATCCCAAGCTTTGCCTTTCTCTGCGAGAGCTTCAAAGAGTTGTTTCTGCTCTTCTTCTGTAGATGGACGAACTGTACAGAAGTCTTTTTGACAATAACTATCATCATTAACAATAGCTATGTTTCCATCGAGGTAAGCATGACAGTAATACTTTTCGTCATCTTTCCGCCTGAAGATAAAGATAAGATTATTTCCAATTTGAGGCGTAATGCTAATAATATCCCCATCCTTGAACTCAGGATGAGGTTTCTCAATCTCCAAGGTCTCACGATTGAGTTTACCGCCAAATAGCTTTTCTACAACAGCTATGTAGTCTTTTACTTTGTCTCCATCGTGCAAAGCTTTAAAAACTGATGTCTTTAGAAGACCTGCGTCGGAATATATTGTATCGCCAAGTTCAATCACATATCTGCCAGTAAATTCCGTATATTCGTCATTATTGAATTTCTCAAAGAGTACTTCGCTACCATTATTGCTCACAAGCACATCCCCTTTCTTCCAAGCAAATTTAGACCAGTCACGCATTTCTTTTGAGGGAAATAAAAGACATTCTCCATTCATACAGAATCTTCCATCCATATAAAAGTGTTTGTCTGTACATGAATATAATACCTTTATATCTCCAAGTAAAACACTATCGTACTTTACTTTGCCAAAGATAGGAGTGTATAATTTAGTACCCTTTGGTTTATCTTTAAGTATCTCTGCTATGTTTAATTCTTCTTTCATAATTGTATTGTTTAGTTTTTGAAAATTGCGTCCAAGATTTCTCGGAAGTTAGGATTGTCGATGACAGCTTGAGCATCTTTTTTGTTCTTAAAATAGACATCGTTTCTAACAGAACCACCACAAAATTCAATATCATATTTTTCTCTAATAGTATCGTACCAAATACAAAATTTTAAGCTATCTGGGTTTTTCCAATTAGGCTTCCAATCTCCATTGTAGTACTTAGCTATATTCATAAGCATATCTATAGCATTAATTTTAAGTCTATTACGAGGGGTAACAAAATTAAAAGTAGGATATTTGCCTACTGAATCTTGTATATCTTTATAGGTCAATTCTTTCTTATTGAACTTGATAACGCCAGCATTAAAGTCGCAATTCTCTATATCTATCTCCATCCCTTTAGGAATGTTGATAGTAAGTTGATTATCTTTTATTTCTTTGAAAATTACATTTTTGCCATCTAATCTTGATGTACAACTACATCTTCCTACTACTGTTTCTGTGGCATCACATTCTCCACTAAAAGCACAGTTATCACAGATATTACGTAGTGATTCTATTACCTCATAAGTTTTCCCTTTAAACTCAAAGGTTTCTCCTATCTTTCTTTCCATAAGCTAATTTCTTATTATTTCTTAGTACAAGAAGAGTTGAGTTGTAAAACCTCAGTGATGAACATAAGCACATTATCGCCGCAGTCGACAACCTCATGTTTATATTTCTCTGCCTCCTCGATGAAGTGATGCCGAGACTCGTTGAAACCACATACCATAGAGCCTTCAAGATTGGCAAAGAGGTAATTGTTCGAAAAAGCACGACAGCATGGGCAGAGATTGATTCCGGCTGCACGAATAGTGTTTCGTATTGGTTCGTTGTTGACACGAAGAAAGACGAATTTGCCTTGTTTAGTAGCCACCTGCTTACGAGATAGGCAGAGATACAAAGACACAGATAAGAGGCATGTGAAGATGATAATTAATAAAGCTACGAACATTGTTATTGATTTTTATTTGTTGTTTTTATTATTCTTTTCTGGGTAAAGAACCTTGTTGACGTTCATTTTGTCGATATTGACACGAGGGAGTTTGTGGGTGTTAGGATCGAGACCATGTTGCTTGCAATAGTCTATCCATGCGGCTATACCATGCGGCTTTGCTGCATCACGCAAGCGCTCCTGAGCAAGTTTCTTACTACGCTGCTCATCCTCGTAACGGGCACGCTCATTAAGAAGGTCGGCATCGAACGCGATTAGTGCCTTCATAACGTCCTGAGGATTAACGACAGACGTGTCGCCATCATGATTATAATGAACAAGCTTGCCGTATTCGCCATTCGTAAAAGCCACGAAAGCATAATCAAGTTCTGGGACTGTCCAGTAGTAGAACCGATTGCAGATACGGACAGCGAGAGTCTGTATCTGATATTCCTCAACAATGTCGAATGCACCGAGATAATGGAACACCTCTATAAGTCGGCTCTTAACCCAGGAAACAAGCCTACGAAGGTCGTCCTTATTGCGACGGACAGCTGCAATCGTTTTCGATTGTCCGCGCGATATAGCATCACTGAGTGATACAGGCTGTATATATACGCCTCCAGTTTTAGCTATTTCCGAGGATTCTTGCCGCTTTGGAAGCGAGTCTGAGGGATCGTTGTTGCTCATTGTCTTGTTGCTGAATAATCTCGTCATTCCAGCACTCACCGTTGAGATAGGTGAGTGGGTCTTTCTGAAATTGTTTGTCTTTTATACTTTTAACGTAAGCAGGAGTAGCAGCTATGCACGCTTCTCGCTGTGAAGAAGTAAGTCGAAGCCATTTCTGCTGCGCCTTCTTCTTTCCGCGCTTCTTGTCGTAGAGAAGCCACCATCGCTCGAAAGATGCGAGGTCGTCGGAGAAATTCTGCTCCTTATAATACTTGCCAGTACGTGCGAACATGGCACCGGCTATGAAAGCTTCGAGGCGTGCGTTATCGTCTTTGGCATAACGAGTTGCCTCTTGTCTGATTTCTTTTGGTAGTATCATATCTTGAGAGTTTAAAAAGGTGACACATTATACCCAGCCTTTGCTGGACTCAACCTCACGCTGACAATACTTAACGGCCAGTTCGTCCTCCTTGTCGGGTATCATGATTTCCCGACTTTCCGCAAAGTCGATAACACCACGGATGACGGATGAAGCCTCTGCGGTGTCGAGAAGCCCGAGCGGCTTGAACTTAGGATAACCCATCTTATCATATTCTCCCGTCATGAAAATATGAGGAGCCACATTCTTTTGAATTTCAGAAAGAGTCTGGTAGAACGTCTGCCCGAGTTTGGAAGAAAGGTACGTGATAATGAATGCGAGATAAGCTTTCTGCATATCTGTAGCGACAGGGTGGAACTTTCGGATTTCGAGCGAGTAACCTATCTCCTTAGCCTTGTCGATTTCTTTCAAGGCTTCCATATACGTGCGTAGGTTGTTGAGATTTGAAAAAACAGGCATAGTGTAAAAAAATTAAATTAAATCGAGAGTAAAGCCTTTGGTGGCATAGTAAGTTGGAACGCCAAGAACCTGCTGGAACTTGTTTACAGCCTTGCTTGGCTGCAGGTGGCGCGAAGATCCATGAATAAGTATTATTTGACGGGTAGAATTGTCTACCTCGCACTGTTGCAAGAACTTAACGGCATGGTCGAGGCTCATGTGAGACAAACGAACGCGGTCCGCCTGGCTGACGGACGTTTTACCGTCGTTAATAGCCTTGTTGAGTAAACTATCCTCGTAATTGCACTCCATTAAGTAAGTGCGGCAATACTTTATTATAGTGTGCAGATTGTAGCAATCTGTAGCGAAGAAGATAGAACCGAAGTCGGGGTAGAAAACAAGATAACCGTAATTGGCAACATCATGTTCTACTGCGAAGGGAGTAACCTTAAACGAGCCAAAAGAGTATGTTTTCCCTGTGTCCATTTTGTCGGTATGATAACGATTTGCTACATCTTCACAAGAAGATATGTCGATACCTGCAGAGAAATATTCGGGAATATACTTTGCGTGATCGCCATGTACGTGCGAGACGATGCATCCAACCACCTTGTTCGTCTGATAACCGATAGCCTTCTTGACCTCACGAATGGGTCTGCCAGCTTCAAGCAGCAGGATTTCTCCTGAGGCTGCTTGAAGGGCATACGCATTGCCTTTTGACGATGAACCTATAACAATGAGTTTCATATTAGCTTAATTTGAAAGGATTTGGATTGGCTGATTGCGGCTGTGATACTTCGTCACCTGGCTGTACAATTTCGCCAGTGGTTGTGTCGACAGTAGCAACTTCCTTTGCTTCGGCAAACTGCACATCTCGCTCATTTGCAGAAGACACAGCAGGAGCCTCGTCAAGATTAATGATGTCGTTAGACTCTATTGATAGCTCTCCCCATTTAGAAAGGAGGCGGCGAATAACAGTCTTGAGTGCCATAGACTCGAAGTTGGAGTACCAGCCAACGCCATCGCCAGAACCTTCTGCGGCTTGTTTGAGGGCGAGTTTCTTAAGACTCTCTGCTGTTGTTTTGTCGCTGAACTTGACAGTCGGGCTGTACTGCTTCGCATATATGCAGACCTCATCGAGCGTCATATAAAAAAGCTTAGACAATCCGTTCTTCATGCGGAAGTAAGCGAAATAGCCGACTGGAACGTTTGATGAACGAACACCGGATAGGTCTAATCGACCTGTAACCTTATCGTAGCCTGTCAGCTCACCCTCGTACACTACATCAGAGTTGATGGTTTCATATTTGCCCGTTCGCATTGCCAACTGGAGATAACCTCTCGTTCCTACGACAAGTGTAGGTGTCATTATGCCTTTGTTCTTGAAAGGAAGAATGTAACACTGCCCCAGCTGCTTGTTGAGTGGAAGATGGAGAGATGCTGCTTTTAGCGCCTCTGCCATAAGGTCGGTAGGCTTGCACTGCATTAACTTCTCATCAGAGGAGAAGAGTTCCATCAGGCTTGTGCAGAACGTTCCTTTGTTCTCACGCAGGGTGTTCTGTAAAAGAGACTGATAATAATTGTTGTTCATCACGTCCTGAAAGGACTTTACCGCCATTGCCTTAGTTGAAGGCTGCTTTGCTACTGCTGTTCCTGTCATTCCTGCCATAATTTTTATTTATTTAGAAATTTAATTAATTCTTCTTTTGTTCTAAAACATTCCAATTCTTTCCGCATTGGAAAGATTGGGAAGTGATAGGTGATACAAGGCTTTGCCGTGCCGTGTTGCTCAAACTTGATGCAGGAGATGTTGGCACGGACAATCTTGTATCCGTCAAGGATATAGACAGCATCACCTATGTTGTATTTCGTCTTAATCTCCATCTTCGAATATGTATTCGAAGTTAGATGAAGGAGTGACGCGTAGGCGTATCTGCTGTCCTCCACGATAGATAGGAGAAAGGTTGCTCTCACACTCATCAAGGACGATAGGGACGGAGAGGCCAAACTTCTCGGCTACTGTGTAGGCAATGTCAATACCGGCATTAGCCTTGGCTGCTGTATTGAGGCTGCTGTAAGGTACGCCATCGTGATAACACTCACAGGCCTGCTTCCGTTCGCCTTCGAGAGTTGTCCTAAAAAGCGAGAACTTAACATAGGAGAAATGCTCGTTGACACGTTCTTCGAGGAGTTGGCAGGCTTTCTGCTGATAATCATTAGCGATGTCAAGTTTCTGATCGATATCATCGAGCTGGCCCTGATACTTCGCCTTGTCGTCCTGTGCATTAGAAATGAGGGTGGAGATGTGGTCATAGGTCTCCTTTACGGCAAGACGAGAAGAAAGACTATCAACAGCCTGCTGCTTCTCTATCTGCTGTTTCTTCAGATCAATGAGAAGTTGAGAAATGTCTTTCGTAGAATCTGATGGCTTGTTGAGTTCATCGGTAAGCGACTGTAGTTCCTCGGATGCCTGCCTGTAGTTCTCGTTGGCTGCAAGAAAATCGTCTGACGTGCGCACATTTTCGGACAGTACAGATTTGAGATGTATGTCAGCCTGTTTCTTCGCTTTCTGAGCTTCTGTGAGTTGGTTGGTGGTAGAGCGGCGTTCCTCATCGGTATTCTCGATGAGTTTCTTGATGTCGGTATAACGCTGCTGCAGGTCACTAAACTCTTTCTGAAGTTCTTTCTGTCTGTCGGCAATATCCTTATTGAACCTGTCGTGAGACTGCTGTTTTAATTCTGCCACCCTATCGAGCGGCAGAGGTTGTCCGCAATGTGGGCACATAGAGTCGGCATCGTCCCACTCCCATTTCATCTGAGATATAGATGCAGAGCGCTCGTTGAGCTTACTAACCTCAGCCTCGCACTCTTCCTTATGTTTGTTGGCCTGGATTTCGGTGTTAGTGAGTCCTTCCATCTTCTGCTTCAACTCATCGACCATTCGGGTAGCTGCTGAGGATGCGGATCTGGCTGAAATCAAATCCGACTCGTGCTTTGTCGCCTCTTCATTGGCAAGGTTTCGTGCAGAAGTGGTCATCTCGTCAATGCGCTTTCGTGTGAACTCTATGCGACGACGAAGTCCCTCATTGCGCACAGAGTCTGTTGCGCCATTCTGTGCAAGATTAATCTTTTCGCTAACCCCCTTGAGGCTCTTCTTCGCCTCGTCAAGCTCTGCAGCCAGCTTTTCCCAGTCTTCTGCCTGAGGAAGTGCGTTATTGAGTTCTGCGAGACGGACAGGAACCTTGTCAAGATTATCCTGTACCTCCTTACGTGTGTACTTGAGGTGATGGATGAAAGCTTCGAGTTCTCGTTTCTTCAATTCCTCGGTAATGAAGTCGTATCTCGTATTGCCTTGCGTAATGTCTTCCTGAGTGACTTCCGGTACAAGAGACTGAAGGAACTTGCGCTGTTCCTGCCATGACATAGAAGTGAAGGCCGTGGCAGAAGAACAGAGCCGAAATGTCTTCTCCGGGCAGATATTTTCAATCGCCTTGCGGTAGTCGCCAGCTGTCACCACTTCGCCATCAATGAAATACTTGTAAGTATTCTTGACCTGCTCACCCTTCCATAAATCGGTAAGCGTGCGCTTGAAGGTTGTCTCCTCGCCATCTACGCTGATAGTAAGCGAAGCCTCATGCGGAATCTCACGGATGATTTGATGGTTGGAGTCGTAGGTCTTGATGTCGAGCGCATTGCCAAACTTGTCAGTACCGAAAAGTACGTAGTAGATGGCATTGAAGATTGTCGACTTACCAATACCATTGCGCCCACAAATGGTAGTGATGTTGTGATAGAACTCTATCTCTGCGTTATCAATTCCGCAGAAGTTTGACAGAGTGACTTTTTCAAATCGTATTGTTTTCATATTATTTTAATGTAATTAAAATGTCGTTGACAGTCTTTGAAATTTCTATCCTATTCTTCTCAAGAAGATGGTTTAGATTTTCGGAAAGGTCTCTTTGTACGGCTGTCCTTAGCTGAGCGTAAAGAACACCGCGAGGAACATGATGCTCATCTTGCATCATACTGCGAATAAGATCAAGTAAATATTGTTGCATATTCTTTTGAATAAAATCCCACAAGGTGAGCAGGAGGACTATCCAGTGCCAGCTGTCACCAAGTGTGAAACAAACAGATAATAAAAAATGAATAACAACCACTAATTGCAGTCTTATAGTGAAAGGCTTCTCTCTAATAAAAGCCTATCGACTTCTTTTTTGTAATAAGCAATCATTTGCTTTAGCTCGAACAAAGACCAGTTTCTGCTTTCCTGTCTCGCCCGTACTTCTATCAGGTCAACACGCTGCTCACCGATAGAGCGGACAAGCGCCCTGCGGTACATCTGAATATTACCCTGATTGAATATATTGCAAGCAACACACTGCGGTCGGCAGTTGTCTTCTGCAAACCGGGTAGACATATATCGCCGTGACATATAGTGTCCATTTTGAATATCTTTCCAGAAGAAAATCTTGCCGCAAGATATACATCTGCAATATCCGTTCTTGTCAGAATTCTTGAGACGTACGTAATAGCTGAACCACTTGTCTAATTCCTTAATTAGAGCAGGCTTGCTTAGTCCTGCTTTGGCCTTTTTCTTCTCCTGAGTCTGCTTAGCCTGGTTCCAGGGCGCACGTTTGATAGGCGTACGTCTGAGGGGCTTGTATCGTTTTAATGCCATATACCTTATTATATATATAGAAATTAAAGGGTGTCATATATTCCTTCTGGCTTCCCGAGATCGGCAGACATGTTCACTATCTTTGCATTGTAGACGTGTATCATGCGATACCTGTATTCGAAGAGCTTGAGATTGTCGCTCTTGTCGGATAATAGCTGTCGGTATATATAGTCAACCTTATCTTGATAATATCTTGTTGATGATAATCTAATCATATATCTAATCGCTTTTGCGGTTAATTAAAAGCCAGTCTACCTTCGCAGGTAGACCGACAAGAAAAACAATATTCAAAGCAGCCGCTTCTGCATAAAAAATATAAAGATGAATAAATTTATAGTACGCAAGAGCGGAATCGAACCGCAGTGACACGCAGAAAAGGAAGATTGTTTATATCACTCTGCGATAAACACTTGTCTCCTGTTGACGTCTTGCGCTGCAGGCATCATGCGCTACCATGAAAATTAAGGGGCATTCCCACCATACCATATATACATAAAATCGCTAAACAAAAAGTCAAAGAGCAATCGAGCAATCACCACAACAACTGGCGCTTTCTCAAGTTTGCGATTAAAAAGGAAGGCGGTGGTATGATGCTCGCCCGCAACATCTAATTCTGGTTAATGGACTATACCGCCTACCGCCTTACCATGAAAACGCAAATAATAACTTGCCAACGCAGGAGGATTCGAACCTCCGTCTCTCACCTGCTTTTTAAAGGGCTTATCGCAGGAACTTCACTACTTATCATTCACATGGCTTATAACAACATTATAAAAAGCCCTCGCTCTAACCAACTGAGCTATGCGTTGATATCTTAAACCTCATCTATCTTCACAGACCAATGAGGAAATGAATACACCTATTCTAACATCTAACATTAATACCACAAATGGGACAATGGTGTTCGTCTATATAACACACCTATATATTGAGAATAATGATTATGTTCGCATCTTCATGACATCTTTACCCTCAACGCCGCCAAATTCATTAATGGCTGCTTCTCGGATTAATGAAGCCAGTTCGCTATTGGTATGATACCTCAGAGCATTGTAGATTGTTGACTTGGATGCTCCGAATTTTTTCATCAGCGTAGGAATTTTTCGCTCGTCCACGAAAATTTTCCGAAATCTTACTATCTTTATCATAATTTATTGTTATTTTTGCAGTGTAAAACTAATATTGCACGAATGCAAGTGATTAAATACGGGTGCAAATATACTCAAACTTGTTTAAATGCGCAAGTATATGGGTAATAATTTAGTGAATATTTAGGAATGTTTACGTTAATAAACACTTATGGGTATGGAAGAAATTAGAAAAAGAATTAATGAAGTTGTGTATGATAAGCACCTCAGCAACAGGGCTTTCTCTGCTATGGTTGGTATGAAGCCTACGTCTGTTAACAACTATCTTAACGGCACGAAGACCTGTACGTTAGAACTTATCGCAAGAACCCTCGAGGTATTCGGGGAAATATCGGCAGAATGGTTGTTGCGTGGCGAGGGTGTGATGATCAAAGGCGAAGTGAAAAACGATGATGCAGTCAGGAAAGAACTTGCTGATGTAAAAGCGAAGCTACTGGTGCAGGAGGGTATCACGAGAGAGTTGCGTGATATTCTATTGGAGAAAAGTAAGATTGATGCAAAAAGAAAGGCAGGACTGGAGAAATAACCAGTCCTGCCTTTCTTTTTTAAAGTTTCCCCTCAAGCTTATCGAATGCTCCTCGGATATCTTTGTTAAGAGTCCTTGCATATCTCGTTGTCTGACGCAGAGTCGTATGGCCAAGGACTTTCATTACGACATTGATTGGCATACCTTTTGAGAGGAACAGGGTAGCTGCCGTTCCTCTTCCCATGTGGCTCCTGAGATTACTCACTCCAGCCATCATGCCTATAACCTTGAGATAATCATTATACTTCTGATTACTCAGATGTGGTAATTTGAAATCGTATTTTCTCAAAATCTCCATAGCCGGAGCGAGCAGTTGGAAAGAAAAGTCCGTGTCGGTCTTCGTGCGGTGTGACTTATAGACCATCTTTTTCTCCTCCTCCTCGCAGGCGCTGAAGTCGAAGGCCATCAAATCTGAGTATGCAAGTCCTGTGTAGACTTGAAATAAAAATAAATCTCTCGCCCTGCACAGGTGCGGAGTATTAAGGTGCAGCTCTTTAATTTTTATGAACTGGTCTTCTGTTATACAGTCAACGTATTGTTTTTCCCCTCTGTTTATCTTAAACGGCAACTTCGTATATGGGTTGACATCTATCAGTCCGTCTACACAGGCGTCATTAATAAATAGTTTCAGATACTTGTGATAATCGTAGATGGTGGATGCTTTCTTGCCTTGCTGGTGCAAGAACTCATCCATAGCTCTTATGTTAGCTACGTTGCAGTCGGAGAATAGAGTTATCTTTCCCCAGGAGCGGAGGAACTTTGTAAACACGACATACCTCTTCTTTGTATGCTCGCATACATTCCGCTCATTAGTCCGCTTTTCGCAATATGCTATGAAGTCGGTCTTGTCGCAGACTTCATTCTGCATAAGGGTAGGTATAAGGTCGAGATCTGTAATGCCTTCCTCTATCATGCGGTCTGTGATTTTCTTCACACGGAGATAGAACGCATGAATAGTTTCGTTCATAAGGTCTGCGTCCTTGCACTTCGACAGCACCATCTTTTTAGTGTCTGACCAGTTGTTAGGAGTTACAAGAACACCTGTTGACATGTACTTTCTCTCGCTTCCGAAAGACACACGAATTTCTACCGAAACAGCCTTTTTTGTCGTTCCTCGCTTCAAGCGGTTGTGAATAATGCTGTCTCTTATACACATCTGACGCTGCCGACGATCTTACGCGTGTAGAT
>OWJS01000507.1_pt1 | contig 14695 bp, 8 predicted proteins | sample 1732961 | NCBI WGS metagenome assembly OWJS01 (sample SAMN05065774, study PRJEB22554) | human gut metagenome | biome: ENVO:2100002; feature: ENVO:00000062; material: ENVO:00002003 | host: Homo sapiens | place: USA
TACGAGAAGCGGAACTTTTACGATTCCAACGAAGCAGGACGTGAAGACCTTTATATGCCTATAGCTTGGAAAGGAAACGTGGAGCAATATGCTGGGCGTTTGCATAGGGAATACGCAGGAAAGAACGAAGTGCGTATTTATGATTATGTGGACGTTCATGTCCCACTTTGTGACTCTATGTATCGTAAACGGTTGAAAGGGTATTTAAGAGCAGGATACGGAAAGTATGTGACATCATCCACACTTGACAAAAATCCTCAAGAACTGATATATGAACGAAACAATTACGAAGCGACATTTCGGAATGATTTGGCAAAAGCCCAGTACTCTGTCATCATCGCTGTCCCCAAAATAAAGTTTAAATACAAGCCCGTTATAATGTCAACACTTGCAAACATTATTCATAATGGTGTTACTGTGGCTGTACATATCAAAGAGGAAGGGGCTAATGAGATAGAACTTAAAAATACAGGAATGGATGTGGTGTGCAACAAGGAACAAACTCTGCAATGCGCCATCATAGACAAATCTATTGTCTGGTATGGGAACATAAACTTCTTTGGTTACAATTCGGAGACAAACAATGTTATGCGAATCGCTGACCACAAAATAGCCAACGAAATGATAGAAATACTATACTCAGACACTGCAAATGATGTAAATGGAGGTTAAATACGTTAAATCTTCACCTTTTTTGTATCTAAACAGAATCCATATTGCCACTTTTCTACCGTTTAGAGCGTATAATACTGATAATCAACTAATAATAGATTTCGTGGCTGTAGTTCTCTTACTGCAACTACATTCCATGATGCAACGAACAATCATACGCTTACTTTAGGTGATTATGCTTTCAGAAATTGTGCGACTTTACCAGAGGTGACTTTTCCACGGCAACTTCTTTCTGTCGGCAACTATACTTATGCTCAATGCCCTTTGTTGAAAACTCTGACGTTCCCTGCTATGTTGGAATCCATTGGTAACTATGCTTTCGCAGAGTGTACAGGTTTGACACAATTAACCTTTAAAGACTCCGGTAAATCTGTAAAACTTGGCTATGGTGCAAGGTCTAATTCAGGTACTTCGTATTTAGATAATATGCCATTGTTTGGAAATAGTAGTTTGACTTATCTCTATATTGGACGAAATATTAATTACACAGCTGGTGAAAAATATGGCTATTCTCCATTCTACAATCAGTCTTTCTTGACAGATGTCAGATTCTCACAATCAGGAACTGTGTCCTATTGTAAGGACTACCTCCTTTATAAAGTCAATAATTGCAAGACATTGACGTTGCCTGAGAGTTTGACCTCGATAGGAAACTGGACGTTTAGAGGAATGGCTGCACTTGAAAGTATTGTTATTCCAAATGCAGTAACTGAGATGGGCACGTATGCCTTTGCTGATGATACCTCTTTGAAATCGGCAAAGCTATCCACGTCTTGCCCTTGGTTGAAAGAAGGATTGTTCTCAGAATGTAATACCTTGCAATCTATTACGATACCTTCTGTTGTAACAAAGATGGATGGATATATGTTTACCAACTGCAAATCGTTGACTTCTGCAACCTTTGAGGATGGAACTGATTTGATAGAGATGGGATATGGTGCAAGTGGAAAAGACTATGGCCTCTTCAGGGACTGTCCTTTGAAAACCCTCAACCTTGGGCGTTGGTTGTCTTATAATACCGAGAAAGCTTCAAGATCACCTTTCTATTACATTTACAAATTGAAGAACTTAAACATTGGCGAGAATGTCAAGGTCATCGACAAGTATATGTTCTCTTATTGTACAGGTCTGGAGACTGTATATCTGCCAGATAATATCACGTCTGTCAATCTTTGGGGATTCCGTGGATGCTATTCCTTAAAGTCGGTTCGTTTGAGCGAAAAACTCAGTCAGGTGGGTGATTATGGTTTCTCAGGATGTACTTCACTTGACAATGTAACTTTCCCTGCAAGTATGACCAGTGTGGCAAGCAATAGCTTCTCTGATTGTACCGCTTTAAGAAAACTCGACCTCGGTCAGAATCTCTTGATTATCGGTCCGTCGGCTTTTGAGAATGACAAGGCTTTGGAAGGCATCGAGATACCAAGTACTCTCTATGGTTTAGGTGTTGCCTCATTCAAGAATTGTACCAGCCTTCCATACGTGGAAGTGAAGAGCATCAGTTCTGTAGGTAAGGAGGCGTTTATGGGATGTACTGGCTTGAAGTGGATCTCTTTGAGCGATAAGACAACCTCCCTTGGTGAGAACTCATTCGCAGGTTGTAACAACATTGCTTATGTGAAGTCTTACGCCACTACTGCACCAGAAGGTTTGGTTAATTTCCCATCAGAGGTGGTTGCCAATGGTACTTTGTTTGTGCCAGAGGGCTATGAGGATGATTATACCTATTCTGCTACTTGGGAGGATTGGATGAACATCAAACCTCTCACGGAGAATGTGCTCGTATCTTCCATCACATTGAGTCAGAAGGAAGCAAATATGAAGGCAACTGAGACCTTGCCTTTGAGTGCCACCGTTGGTTCTGAAAATGCTGTCAATAAGAGCCTTATCTGGAAGAGTTCCAATGAGGCGATAGCTACTGTTTCTGAAGAAGGTGTGATTACTGCCAATGCTGTAGGTAATGCTACCATTACTGCTATTGCTGCCGATGGCTCTGGTGTCAAGGCATCTTGTGATATTACGGTCGATCCTACTTTAGCAGAAAGTATCTCGCTCGACCAGCCATCGTTGACATTGAAGAAAAAGCGTACTGCTAATCTCGTGGCAACCATATCGCCAGTTACGACAACCAACAAGAGTTTGACTTGGACGTCTGACAATCCAGAGATAGCTACAGTGGACAACGAGGGAAATGTAAAGACCCTTACTGCTGGCGAAACGACCATTAAGGTAAGTGCCAATGATGGTTCTGGTATCACAGCTGAGTGTCATCTGACAGTGACTGCTCCAAAGGCAGGTGATTCCAACGATGATGATGAGGTGAATGTGGTTGATGCAGTCAATACCGTCAACTATATATTGAATAAAGTGGTTGGTACCTTCGAGTTTGAGGCTGCCGATGTCAACAAGGATAATCATATTTCGGTTTCTGACGTGACAGGTACCACTGCCATCATCCTACAGCAGCCATTGCAGGCGAAAGAAGCTATCGCTATGGCAAAGGGTATGAATGTTTCTGATAAGAATGAGAATTACATCGTTTATTCTCAGCCAAGCAAGAATGCCATTGATGTAGCTTTGGATGTCAATAGCAACTATACGGCTATGCAAGCTGATATTACTATGGCAGAGAACGTAGATGACGTCAACTTGAAATTGGATGATGCAATCGCTTCTACCCATCTATTGACTTCTTCTAAGTTGGATGCCCATACATTGAGAGTGATTGTCTATTCTTTGAGCAATAGTACTTTCATGGATGGCAGGGCTATCTTTACTTTAACTTCTAAAAAGAGTGTCAATCCTGCGGATGTTCAGTTTGAAAATGCTGTGGCTTCCGATGCTGAGGCTAAGGGATATGGCTTGGACGCTCACTTCGACCAGACAACTTCTATTGCAAGTGTTTCTGGTCAAGACAAGGATGTTAATGTGGTAGCCGATGGCATCGAGGTGTCTGGCGAAAAGGGAATGCTTGTCTGCATCTATAACACTGCTGGTATGTTGGTTGAGTCACAGCGTTTGGAGGCTGAATCCATGAGTATTCATTTGACTGCTGGCATTTATCTCGTGAAGTTCAATCATCAAGTCGTGAAAGTAACCGTAAAATAAAATGTTATGATAAGACTTCGAAATATATTCTTTCTGTTGCTTTTGATGTTGTTGGCTTTGCCGATAGCATCAAGAGCAAAGGATGTTTTCTATATACAACCGTTCAATATTGTTCCTGGTGATACGAAGACGATTTCACTGAACCTCGATAATGCAAATGGTTATCGTGGTTTTCAGACAGATATTGTGTTGCCAGAGGGGTTGAGTATTGTCAAACAGACCAATAATAGTTTGGCGATTTCTCCGACAAGTCGTGCTTCCTCCTTCGCATTGAGTTTTAATGAGATAGGCGATAGGACGACTAGGTTGTTGTGCTATTCCGCACAATATGAGACGATTTCAGGGAATAGTGGCGCGCTTGTCAATATTCAAGTGAAAGCTTCTTCTGATTTCGCTGGTGGTTATGTGCAATTGAAGAATACTATCTTCTCCAATGAGAATAACCAGGATGTGAATATGGATGATTCTCAGGTGTCGGTTCAGACCAAGGAGCAGAACTTCATATCTGTTGCTGATGATGAAGTGACGGCAGGAAAAGGAAAGGCTTTTGCTTTGCAACTGACAAATGAAACGAGTTTGACGGCTTGTCAGTTTGATGTGGCTGTGCCAAGTGGCTTGTCTTTGGATTTGGAAAAATGCAGTGTGACTGGGCGGTGCTCATCTAGTCATCAGTTGACAAGCAAAGACCTCGGAAATGGAAGATACCGTTTTGTCTGTATGTCAATGGATAATACGACTTTCGTTGGTCATTCGGGGACAATCTTGAATCTATGGGTGAATGCTGAGGCATCAGCTAGAGACCATAAGAAAGTAAAGGTAGAGAATGTTGTGTTCTCGGATGCCAAGGCGCAGACTTATCGCTTTGAACCGATATCATTTGATGTGAATGTCTCGTTTGTGGTTGCTACTTCCATTCGTCTTAGTGAGAGTTCACTGAGCTTGCAAGTAGATGATTCAAGAACGCTTACAGCTACAGTATTGCCAGAGAACTGTACGGATAAGAGCGTTGTCTGGGAATCTAGTAATGAGCAGGTAGCAACTGTTGATGCAAATGGCAAAGTCATTGCTAAAGCGGAAGGTCAATGTCAGATTATAGCCTATTCTGCAGATCGCTCTGTGAAAGCGGAGTGTGCTGTTACTGTAACGAAAATTCCTTTGACAGTAAGAGTAGAAGATGTTTCTAGAAAATATGGTGATGAGAATCCTCAGTTTAAAATCTCATACGAGGGATTTAGGGATGGGGATACAGAGACGAGGCTTACAACCTCTGCAGTAGCTCAGACAGATGCTAATCTGAAAAGTGCAGTGGGAGATTACGAGATTATTTTGTCGGGTGCAGAATCCAATAAGTATTCTTTTAATTATGTTGCAGGTACGCTTACCATCACCAAGGCTCCTCTCACCATCTCAGCAGGTAACTATACCAAGAAGCAAGGTGATGCCATGCCTGCGTTCAAGGCAAGCTACGATGGTTTCAAGAATGGCGAGACGGAGAGTGTCTTGACGAAGCAGCCAGTCTTCTCAACCGATGCAAATGAGGCAAGTTCTCCTGCAGAATACGCTGTGAACGTGAGTAGTGCCGAAGCTGAAAACTATGAGATTAGTTATCAGCCTGGTACTTTAACCGTGACCGAGGCTGATGCCGTCATCATCCGTGCCAAGAACTATACTCGCCAGTATGGTGATGCCAACCCAGTCTTCGAATATGAGGTGGAGGGTGCTGCATTGGAGGGTACTCCAGAGCTTACCTGCTCTGCCGTAGCCAACTCTCCAGTCGGTACATATACCATCGAGTTGAGCAAAGGCAGCGTGAAGAATTACAATGTCCATTTCGAGAATGGAACTATGACCATCACCAAGGCTCCTCTCACCATCTCAGCAGGTAACTATACCAAGAAGCAAGGTGATGCCATGCCTGCGTTCAAGGCAAGCTACGATGGTTTCAAGAATGGCGAGACGGAGAGTGTCTTGACGAAGCAGCCAGTCTTCTCAACCGATGCAAATGAAGCAAGTTCTCCTGCAGAATACGCTGTGAACGTGAGTAGTGCTGAAGCTGAAAACTATGAGATTAGTTATCAGCCTGGTACAATGACCGTGACAGAGGCTGATGCCGTCGTCATCCGTGCCAAGAGCTATAGTCGACAGTATGGAGATGCTAATCCTACCTTCGAGTACGAGGTGGAAGGTGTGGCTTTGGATGGAACTCCTGAGCTTGTTTGCTCTGCGGCAGTTGGTAGTTCAATTGGTACATATACGATTGAGGTAAGACAAGGTAGCGTGAAGAACTATAATGTCCATTTCGAGAATGGTACGTTGACTATCACAAAGGCTCCTCTCGTTATTTCTGCTGGCAGTTACACCAAGAAGCAAGGTGATGCCATGCCTGAGCTCAAAGCTAGCTATGGTGGTTTCAAGAATGGTGAGAATGAGACCGTTTTGACGAAGCAACCTGTCTTCTCAACAGAAGCAAATGAGTCTAGTTCTCCTGCTGATTATGTCGTGAATGTTAGTGGCGCAGAGGCAGAGAACTATGAGATTACCTATCAGCCTGGTACATTGACCGTGACAGAGGCTGATGCCGTTATCATTCGTGCCAAAAGCTTCAGCCGCCAGTATGGTGATGCTAATCCTATCTTCGAGTACGAAGTGGAAGGTGTGGCTTTGGATGGAACTCCTGAGTTTGTTTGTTCTGCAGCAGATGGTAGTCCAGTTGGTACATATACGATTGAGGTAAGACAAGGTAGCGTGAAGAACTATAATGTCCATTTCGAGAATGGTACGTTGACTATCACAAAGGCTCCTCTCGTTATTTCTGCTGGCAGTTACACCAAGAAGCAAGGTGATGCCATGCCTGAGCTCAAAGCTAGCTATGGTGGTTTCAAGAATGGTGAGAATGAGACCGTTTTGACGAAGCAACCTGTCTTCTCAACAGAAGCAAATGAGTCTAGTTCTCCTGCTGATTATGTCGTGAATGTTAGTGGCGCAGAGGCTACAAACTACGACATCACTTATCAGCCTGGTACATTGACCGTGACAGAAATGCCAGCACCTATATTGTCTGTTGTCAATAAAGAATTGCAGATATCAACAGAGTTGGCTGATGCAATCATTTATTATACATTGGATGGTACGAATCCTGATGAAAATTCAAAGGTATATTCAGCCCCAATCAGTTTGTATGCTTCTTGTATGATCAAGGCTATCGTTGTAAAGAATGGTGTGAAGTCAAAGATTGCTGAGACGGAATACCATGATGCACAGTATCCTGATATTGTGAAAGTGGGTGACTTGATTACCGCAAATATTATCAATAATGGTGAGGAAAACTTACCAATGTTGTTTAGTGTGACAAGTGTTTATCCATTTGAAGTAACTTTGCTTAATAAAGAGGAATATGTCGAAGGATGGAGAAACGAACAATTGATAGGCGATATTGAAGTGCCTGCTTTTGTAACGTCTAATGGAGTTTCTTTTGCTGTTAAGAGCATTGGCCGACGTGCTTTATGTGCATCGGGAAAAGTGACTTCTTTGAAACTAAATGAAGGTTTGGAGTATATTGCTCAAGAGGCTTTGAGAACTATAGGCAGAATAAAAAAATTGGTAATACCTAATTCTGTAAAAGAGATAGGTTCTGCTAATATTATAGATGACATGAACTTGAATACTATGGTTTTAGGAAAGGGAGTAGAAATACTTCATTTCAATGCTTTTTGGAGTACAAACGTCCCTTTGAAGGAGATTTATAGTCTGAATCCTGTACCGCCAGTATGTGGAGCCCCAGATATAACTTTTGAGGGAATGCCAGACGGTGTAACCTTATATGTCCCTATCGGCAGCAAGGAAGCTTACGAGACAGCTCCTGGTTGGAATCATTTCGCAGGACATATAGTAGAGATTAATCCAACTGCTATCAAGCCGGTTGTAATATCTATCAAGGATAACACTTCATGGTATAACCTACGAGGAGTAAGATCCTTGGAGAAGCCAACTGCTCCTGGTATTTATATTCATGGTGGCAAGAAGGTTATAATCAAGTAATGTCTAAGACTTCTCTTAGAACTTATTGGTCGTAATATTAGTAAATCGGCAGCTCCTCTCATCGTGGGGGACTGCCGATTTTTTACCCAAATCTATGTTTTTGAGTGAGATTTGGGTAAAAAATCGCCCTTTTGGCTCACAAGAGTCAAGCTCTCGCTTATCGCTTGTTGTATTTCGTCAACGCTGCCTTCACCATCTTACCCCAAGGCTTGACGAGGTCGGGAGTCCAGTTGCCCTTTGCCTCTGCCCTTGGCAGAATCATGGAGCAGGTCTCGTCCTTGTCAGAGATAGACCAATTGACCCAACTTACCTTGTTCTTCTCCATGACATCGAGCCATTTCTGATACTCGTCTGGAGCAAGAGGACCATTGCCGGAGGCTTCCATGCCAGCACATTCTGACACGAATACAGGAAGACCGCCCTTGACAGCTGCTTCCAACTTGTCGCGCAAGTAATCCTTGTGGGTGGCTGCGTAGAAGTGGAGCGTGTACATCACGTTGCTCACGCCCTCGATAGGACTCTTTGCCACGAGGTCGATGTCTTGGTCCCAGTGAGGACAACCCATGAGGATGATATTGTCGGAGTCGTACTTGCGAATCTCGTCGATGATGGTCTTGGCATATACCTTGAGGTCTTCCCACTTGTCTTCCACAGGCTCGTTGTAAAGCTCATAGATGACGTTAGGATATTTGCCATATTTCTGAGCCATCTTGGCAAAGAAAGCCTTGGCTTCTGCCGTGTGCATCTTGTGGGCATGCCAGTCGATGATGACGTATGCGTCGTTCTTGATGGCAGCATCCACCACATTGGTGATACACTTGAGGGCGAACTCCGGGTTCTCCAGGTAGTTGTCCTCAATCTGGATTCCCATGGTAGCACGGATGATGTTGGCATGCCAGTCGTTGATGAGCCACTTCACGGCATTCTTGTTGTAGAAACGAGGCCAAATGTTGTGCCATCCTAGGCTGACACCTCGCAGTACGACTGGATTTCCGTTTTGGTCGCAAAGTTGCGCACCTTTCACTTGCAGTTGTCCCCATTGCTTTACAGGACCGGCTGCGTTGACTTGTGCCATGCACAGCAAGGCGACAAGGAGGGTTAATAGCTTCTTCATCTTTTAACTAGGTTTTTGATTATAATATGTTCTTTGCAAAACTACGATTTTTAGCAGAATTGACCAAGAAAAAGTACAAGTATTTCCCTCTACAAACAAAAAAGGACGTACTTTTGCAAAGAAAGTACGTCCCGATAGTATAAAACATTATCTATTTCAGTAGCTTGTATTCTCTTGATTATCCGAAGAGTTGGATGGTGTAGAGGTAGATGACAGCCGCTGGAATCGCCATCAGCGATGAGTCGAAACGGTCGAGCATACCGCCATGGCCTGGCAGGATGTTGCCGCTGTCCTTCACGCCTAGGGTGCGCTTGAAGAGACTTTCCACCAAGTCGCCCCAGGTGCCGAAGAATACGACGACGAGTCCCAAACCTATCCATCCAGCGATGCTCAAGGTGTGAGCCGTCTCGCCATTATTGGCGAAGTATCCCACGATGGCAGCCACGATGATGACGAAGATGCCACCGCCTATGCTTCCTTCCCAACTCTTGCCCGGACTGATGCGAGGGAAGAGCTTGTGCTTGCCAAACAGCGAACCGCAGCAATAGGCACCCGTGTCATTGGTCCAGAGGAAGATGAACACGCTCAAAGGCAAGAGCATATCGTAATGTACCTGACCATCCACTGCCGAAACCTCGAAAGCCAAGACGTTGATCAGCGAGAAGGGGAGGGCGATGTACATCTGTGAGAGCATCGTGTAAGCCCAATCGTTGATGGCATTCTTGTTGCCCGTGTATAACTCGTAGATGAAGAGATATACGATGGTGAGGATGTAAGGGATGAACACCACGAAGTTGTAGCCCGTGATGCCCGTTCGGAATCCCGCTACGGCAAGGAAGAAATACACACCTGCCACGGTGGAGATGAAGCGATTGACGCTGACATCCTCCGCCTCCTCATTGACGAGTCCGCAGAACTCCCAGATGCTCAGACCTGTGATGAGGGCAAAGAGGAAAACCATAGCCTTCGGTTGCAGGAAGCATGATACCATGCAGCCTACGAATAAGACACCTGTGATGGTTCTTACGATGAGATTCTTTTGTTTATCTGTCATGACTCTTGATATTAATGAGTGTTCTCCTTGTTCTGATTCTCCTCATGCTCCTTGATGGCAGCTTGCACCTCTGGTATCTCCTTGACAGCATCATCGTCGATCTTAGGCTGCTCGTCCTCCATGATTTCCTGTGAACGGCTAATCCAAGGGCGCTTGCCAAAAATCTTCTCCACGTCTTCTGCCATGATGACCTCTTTCTGGATGAGCAGTTCGGCGAGGGCGTTGTGACCTTCCTTGTGCTGCATCAGGATGTTCTTGGCACGGGTGTATTGTTCGTTCACCATCTTCAGCACTTCCTCGTCTATCTTCTTGGCTGTGGTCTCTGAATATGGTTTCTGGAATGAATACTCGCTCTGGTTGTAATAGCAGAGGTTAGGCAGCGACTCGCTCATGCCGAGGTAAGCCACCATGCCGTATGCACTCTTGGTAGCACGCTCCAAGTCGTTCATCGCTCCGGAGGAGATATGACCGGTGAAGAGTTCTTCGGCTGCACGACCACCCATGAGTGAACACATCTCGTCGAGCATCTGCTCCTTGGTGGTAATCTGTCGCTCCTCTGGGAGATACCAAGCAGCGCCCAGTGCTTGACCACGTGGCACGATGGTGACCTTGATGAGAGGGTTGGCATATCTACAGAACCAAGAGATGGTGGCATGACCAGCCTCATGGAGGGCGATGCTACGCTTCTCGTCGGCAGTCATCACCTTGGTCTTCTTCTCCAATCCACCTACGATACGGTCAACGGCATCGAGGAAGTCTTGCTTGCACACCGCCTTCTTGTCATGGCGAGCAGCTATCAAGGCAGCCTCGTTGCAAACATTGGCGATGTCGGCACCAGAGAAGCCCGGCGTCTGGCGAGCCAAGAGATCGATGTCAACGGTATCGTCTATCTTGATAGGCTTCAGGTGAACAAGGAAGATGGCCTTACGTTCGTTCAAGCCAGGGAGATCGACATGAATCTCACGGTCGAAACGACCTGCACGCAAGAGGGCGCTATCCAACATATCTACACGGTTGGTAGCGGCAAGGATGATGACACCACTGTTGGTGCCGAAACCATCCATCTCGGTGAGGAGTGCATTCAGAGTGTTCTCACGCTCATCGTTGCCACCCATGGCTGGGTTCTTGCTACGAGCACGGCCTACGGCATCAATCTCATCGATGAAGATGATGCAAGGAGCTTTCTCCTTAGCCTGACGGAAGAGGTCGCGAACACGAGAGGCACCGACGCCGACAAACATTTCTACGAAGTCGGAACCGCTCATGGAGAAGAATGGTACCTCTGCCTCGCCTGCTACAGCCTTGGCAAGGAGGGTCTTACCTGTTCCCGGAGGACCTACCAGCAAGGCTCCCTTTGGAATCTTACCACCGAGGTCGGTGTATTTCTGTGGGTTCTTGAGGAAATCGACGATTTCCTGAACCTCCTGTTTGGCACCCTCTTGTCCGGCTACGTCCTTGAAGGTGACACCGATGGCGTTTCCCTTCTCATACATACGAGCCTTGCTCTTGCCGACACTGAAGATGCCGCCTCCCATGCCACCGCCGAGTCCTGTGCCCATTCTGCCCGACATCCACATGATGAAGAGGAAGAAGAGTAGGATAGGGGCTACGCTGACCAGGAGGCTGATGAAGTCGTTGCCCTTCTGGTTCTCGTAGGTGTAGGAGTGTATCTTGTGGGTCTTGACCATCGAGTCGAGGTACTTGTCCAGTTCTTCTACAGAACCAAACTGCACCTCCACGTAAGGTGAAGGACCTACGTTCTTGGCACTTGTCTTATAGACATCACGAATGTTTTTCGGATTGATGTAAAGCTTGATCGTACTCTCCGTCTTATTGGCGACGACGCTGAGCACATATCCTTTCTCCACATACTCCTTAAACTCTGTGTAGGTAGCCTTCTTGGCTGCGCTACCTCCCAAGGCATCACCGCCACCCGTCATGAAGAGTACCATAAGTCCGAAGAGGATGATGACATAGAGCCAGTTCATATTGAACTTAGGCATCTTAGGTGGTTGTCCACTTGGGTTATTTAAATTGTTACTTTGTTCCATCTCGTTTTTAGAATAAGAAATGTTGTTCCAATATATCAAATAAAAATATTCCTATATATATAATTAAGGTGTAAGCCTAGCAGGCTTTCCACCTTTTCCCCCCGATGGATTAGTCGAGGTCTGGAATCTCGGTGAGGTTGGCATCCTCCCATAGGTGCTCCAAGTCGTAAAACTGTCGTACCTCAGGTTGGAAGATGTGTACCAGTACATCCACGAAGTCGATAGCAACCCATTGATCGTTGCCCAAGCCCGCTACGTTGGCAGGTTTCTCACCCAATTTCTTTCTGCAGAAGTCGCCTACGGATTCAGCGATGGCCTCCACTTGTGATGGGGAGTTGCCCTGGCAGATGATGAAATATTTGGCAATGGTGCCATCTAGGTGGCTCAAGTCAGCTATCACGATTTTGCTTCCTTTTTTCTCTTGTATTCCCTCTGTGATGGTTTCTACTAGTTGTTTTGTTGTGTTCATTTACAATTTCTATTAATTATCTTGTTATTATATGTGCAAAGATACGCTAAATACACGGAAAAACGCCGAAAAACGCTAAAAATTGAGATTTTTTAGAAAAAAGTGCCGAAAAATTTGGGCAATTCAAAAAATAGTAGTAACTTTGCACTCGCAATTAAGAAACGAACAGATTGAGATTGCAAGCTACATTGGGATATGGTGTAATGGTAACACTACAGATTCTGGTCCTGTCATTCCTGGTTCGAATCCGGGTATCCCAACTTGATGAGAGCATCTTTCAAACCGAAAGATGCTTTTTTTTGTTATTGGCAAAAATATGAGTGAGATAGACATCATAACCTCAAAACAGTTTGAGACTTTGTTTAAGGAGATGCATACTCAACTGTTTTATCTTGCTTACGATATTCTGGGAGAGGCGCAAGCTGCCCAAGATGTTGTGAGTGATGTCTTCTTGTCGATATGGAATCAACATCGTGATATTTCACCCGACAAAGTAAGGGGCTATATTTTTGTGAGTACAAAAAACAAGGCTCTCGATAAATACCGGCAAAGTTCTAGATATTCAGAGATTCCTATAGAAGAGATGAAGAATTTAATGGATGTATGTGATGCGTCTTGGAAAATGCGTGAGGAAAGAATCTTGTGGGTGGAGAAAGTCTTGCAGCAGTTGCCAGAGAAAACAAGGTTGATACTTGATTTGTGCTACCGTAAGCGTAAATCCTATAAAGAGGCAGCCGAGATAGTGGGCATTTCTGTAGAAGGAATCAAAAAACAACTGTTCAGGGCTTTGAAAGAATTGAGAACAAAGCTTAAAAAAGAAGGATTCCTGTCCCCCTTTCTCTTTTTCTTCGTCTTTTTATTAGACCTCTAGAGAAATTGGAAAGTTGTAGGAGGGAGAATTTTAGACAGACTTCTTTTATCATAGTATTTCATACATATATTATAATAAGGTATCATGGACAAAGAAAACAATATGAAGCTTGATGCAGATTGGCAAGCTACGACAGAAGAGCAAGGCGACATTCGAAGCGCATTGAATCGCATGGATGTAGAGGCTCCTGATGTGGACATGGCTTGGAAGGCTATGAGCCTGCAAATGGGCTTGCAAGAAAAGGCTGAGCTTCGTCATTCGGATGAGGAAAAAAGTGCTCGCAGCATCGATATGACATCTTTCTTGAAAGTTGCCATATCTATTGCTGCTGTCGTAGTGATAGCCTTTGTTTTCTTTTTCAATGGTAGGAAAGACGACTCGTCTGTTGTTGTGCAAAGGGCAAAGACTGAGTTTTCTTCTGAAACTTCCTCAGATACAAAATCTGTAGTTCGTAAGGACTCTTCTCATGGTGATTCTGAGGATAAGTCTGAGCAAGAGGATAGACAAGTTGCTGCTAATGAAATCTTGGTGGCTGAAACGGGCAGAGGTGAAGACAGACATTTGGTGCTGAGTGATGGTACCAAGGTGTGGCTTAATGCTGAGAGCAGTTTGCTTTATCCTAAGCATTTCGCTGGTAAGGAACGCAAGGTACAGTTGCAGGGTGAGGGATATTTTGAAGTAAGGCATAATGCCAAGTGCCCATTCATTGTAGAAGCAGCCAACTTGATAGCTACGGATTTGGGAACAGCTTTTGGTATTAAAGCATATATCGGGAAACCGGCTCAAGTGACGTTGGTTTCGGGATGTGTGGCTGTCAGACAAAAGGGGGAGTCTTCTTCTTTAGTCTTGAAGCCTAACCAAATGGCAACTTTGTCAGGCGATGGTTTTGATGTCACGGATGTTGATACTTATCCTTTGGTCCAGAGAAAGAGTGGACTTTTTTATTTCCATGAGGTTGCTTTGGTGGATGTGATGAAAGAACTTGGTAGATGGTATCATGTTAAGGTGGTTTTTGAAAATAAAAACTGTCTGCAAACTCAAGTGCATTTCGTGGCAGAGCGTAAGCTTTCCTTGGAGGAAGTGGTTCGACAACTGAATGAATTGGAAGGAATACAGGTTGTCAAGTTGAAACAGGAACTTTTAGTGAGATAGCTTGTGCGGAGAAGTTCCTGTCGTACTGACAACTCATGAGTTTCTGATATATGATTGTTGTTTTATGCGAAAAATATTCGTTATTGATATGGAATAGTTGGCTTTTTGAGTCAAAAAGTAACTTTTTCCTTATTTCCTGTCTCTTATACACATCTCCGAGCCCACG
>OWJS01000508.1_pt1 | contig 14693 bp, 11 predicted proteins | sample 1732961 | NCBI WGS metagenome assembly OWJS01 (sample SAMN05065774, study PRJEB22554) | human gut metagenome | biome: ENVO:2100002; feature: ENVO:00000062; material: ENVO:00002003 | host: Homo sapiens | place: USA
CTCGTGGGCTCGGAGATGTGTATAAGAGACAGGTATTAAAATATACCGATAGATAATACCAATTCATTATTTTAAAGGAAGAGGGGCGGCTGTCGTGATGACACCCGCCCCTCGTTTTTTACCTTTTTACCTTTTTACTTTTTTACCTTTATTACACGTTCCTTCCGTCCGGCAATACGAACCAGCCGATATTGCCTCGCCAGAATTTGCATCCTAAATATAGAGAGTCAAAGGCATCGGTAAAGTCAGTTCTTTGCTGCAACGGCAGATTTTCTTCCGTTTCCGGCTTCTTTTCCTGGCTCTTATCCTTACGGAATCCCTGATAGCCGATACTTACCTCACAAAGCTGCATGGCAATAATCAGGTCGGGATTGTTAAGCTGATTGATGCGGATGGCAGGATATTCTATGCCAGCAAGACCATTATTGATGATGCGGTGCTTCACCTCATGCTTCTCCGGCACACCCATATCTATGCCCGTCACATTCCAACCATTGCGCTCCAGCTCCTTGATAACTGCCTGATAGAATCGCTCATCGGTCAGCGCATACGATGCACCCTGTTTTGCCGTAGCGTCATAGAAGTAAACCACATCACGGTTTACGGCTCTCTTGGGCGCATAATAGCGAGAGAAATCATCTACCAACTCCCTCAGCTTGCGCTCGTTCTTCACATAGAAGCTCTTGATAACATTCACTGCCTCTACTCCGTCACGTTGATATACCTGACCTACCACCAACGTATTGATGTTGGCGTTATAGTCAAATGCGAGATAGAGAGGAAGGTCGTTCACGCAGTCGGCATCCATGCGGCAGTCGTTTCTTTCCGATAACTCCTTCAAATCCGGCTGATAACTTTCTGACGTAATTTTCTTGCCGTCGATGATGCCCGTAGCCTTCTGAGTGCTCCAGTTGGCCATCGTGAGCGGGTCTATTCCACTGTCATTGATATAACCATGGACGTGATCTATATCCAAATTGGAATAGAAACCATCATTCGATTTCTTGATTTTCACGTTCAGTATGCTGACCATGAAGGTATAGGGTGGAAGATCTCGCTTCATCTGACGGATATACTCCTCACCCAGAACGTCCACATTCTCGAGGGTAGATGCTCTTCTTACCACGAAAGCGGAGCGCCTTAACTCTCTGAGATACTCATCCTGGAACTTTTTTGAGCGCAGGAACATCTGCATCTCGAAATCCTCTTCCGGTGTCAGCAGATATTCGTAATCGTAGATGAGTTCGGCATCATCGGCAGTAACCAACTTGTAGTAAACTGCCATATCCACCATGTTCTTGGTAATCTTCTTACCATGGTTAGGCAGAATGCGGAACATACCTTCATGCTTCAGCATTTTCAGCGCAACGGCACGGATCATTGTCTTTACCTCCGCTGGTACTACGTGAGGCGTGTGCCCCGTCTTCTTGGCATTATAGAGCAGGTCGTTATATCTGATAACCTTGTCGGCATAGTCTTCCAGCTCGCCCTGCACCCATCGGTAGGTCTTGCCCTTAAACTTACCCGTCTCTATTTCCAAGTCTAACTTTTCGTCCTCACGCTCCAGCCATGATCCTTTTGCCGTGAGCGAGGCATCACTTACGAAACGTGTAGAGCGATAGAGTGGGTTGTAGTCAGAAAAGTTGATGTCGCCCAGCGGGTGTGTCTGTCCTGATAATGCTGGCATCAACTCCTCATCCACCTTCTTTTTCGGGAAGAACCTGCACTCATCCCCCACACATGCACTAAAAGTGTAACTGTTGGCACTTGCCGTCTGTGAGAGAGAAATCAATGCCCATTGTGCGCCATTGGCAAACCAGATGATGTTTTCATAGCTTTTCGGTTTGAAGATGGAAGGGCGCACATGCTTTGGTGGTCGCCCCCAACCCATGTGAATGCCTATTTGAAAACCGAACATTCGCTCCATTGCAGCCATGGTACCTGGTATGGTTTTCGAGAAACCCTGTTGTCGTGATACGGCTACCCAGGCTCCCAGCATACCCGGCATGGAGTTGCTGGTCATCCATACGTAGGGTGCCACAAGACCATCGGTCTTTCCTGTGCGTCGTGCTGCGATGTCTCTCTCGTCTCGGGCACTCATGTATAGCGATTGCTGTTGAAATCGTGTTAAGTAAATCTGATGTGGTTGCTGCATAATAGTAAAAATGTTATCCTGAATGTATGTTGATTTCAAAACAGAGAAGGCTGCGCCATTTCGAGCTGAATGCGTTTGCAAGCCTTGTCGTAATATTCTTTGTTCAGCTCAAACCCGATAAAGTTTCGCTTTTCGCGGATGGCTGCGATGGCAGTAGTACCGCTGCCCATGCAGTTGTCGAGAACGCACCCCCCCACATTGGTATAAGTACATATAAGATACTGGATAAGAGCTACTGGCTTTTGAGTGGGGTGCATATCGGGATGCTTTTCTTTCTCGAAGTAAAGTACAGAGATAGGATATTTCTCGGTTGTTACTTCTTTTGAAAAAGTCTCAATATTATAGCTGCCATAGCAGGTGTTGCCTTTCGCCTTTCCATGTTTGCGACCTCTTGAATGAGAAGGAAAACCTTGTCGCATTTGAGGATTGTATGTAGGCAAAGCCCGATAGAAGACGGCTATATCCTCATGACTTCTCATAGGCATCTTCTTTGCATTCAGAAATCCCGTAGGTCGATCTTTCTGCCAAATCAGATTATACCGCCAATTTTTAGGCTCAGCCATCATCAGTTGAGCCGTAAACATTCCCTGGCAGAAAAGGATGATAGGAGCGTTAACTTTCGCTATGCGCCAATACTCTTTGAAAAGAGGCTCGATAGGAATAATGTTATCCCATTGCGCTTTTTCGTTACCTCGGTTCAGAACCTCATACGGCAAATCGCAGATAATGCAATCCACGCTTGCGTCCGGAATCTTTTTCATTCCTACCAGGCAATCCTCATTATATATCCTATTTAATTCCATCCTCTATAACTCTATTTTTATCAATTAAACCATTTAAGAATAGTTTCTCCTTTATATCCTTTTTCCCAGATAAACCAGGCATAAGCTGCTGCGCTGCTTCCGAAAGCCTTAAAGTCTCCGTTCATGGCGCATTTTAATCGTGAACTGCTTACCCATACCCTGCAAGGTGGCTGTGTTCTAAACAGATGCCTTCTTCCTTTCCCTTCAAGGAAAGTAAGTTTCAGGAACATAGCAACCTTTCTTCCTTCCGGAACAATCTGCAAAGCCTTTTCCACGAAATCCAAGGCATATCGGTAGGGTGGATTGGTAACAATATCTCCGTTCCATTCTAAGTTATCGATGGAAAGAAAATCTGCAACCTCACCATAACCTCTATCTATCAAATCACGACTGACTACATCGTAGCCGTGAGCTTTCAACACTTCGCTAATATGTCCTTCGCCACAAGAGGGTTCCAAAATTACCCCCCGGTAAACTGTTCTATCTTGCATAGCCATTCCGTAGCAGCAGGTTCCGTGGCATAGTAGTCTTCTTTTTGGCGCTCACCATTTTTGTGATTGCTTGCACCCAATGTCTTAAATACGGCAGCATTGCCGCCTACCCAGTCTTTTGCCATATTTTGATATAATTTCTCATTTCTCCCTTACTCTCCCCACATGCCATTTCTGACACGTCTTGCACTGGTACGCTACATACCCTTGCGCCTTCAGTTCCGGTCTTTGGTTCAGAAACTCCCAGGCAGCATCCTCTGTTTCGTATGCCACCTTCGCCTTCCAGGTATGCTGCTTTCGGGTGTAATGTTCTGGGTCCGGTGTAAAGGGAGGAACCTTATTGTGATAATGATGATCACCTTTGCGCTTACTCATCATCACCTCCTTCCTTTTCGGTATCACTTTCCTCTTCCGGAATATCCATTTCGGCTTCCTTCTTCTCAGCATGATCATCCAGCACCTCTTCCATATACTCCATATAGTCAGGTACCTTTTCATTATGCTCCTGCAGACTTTCCTCTTCGGCAATATCCTGCATATCCTTCGCCGTGAGACCATACTTACGAGCCATCTTCTTCTTGTACTCATCCGTATAGTTCACTCTATCACGCTTCACGATGCTAACATCCTGCGTAATGGCAATGCGGCTCATATCCGGCATCTCCTCAGCGGCATCCTTATCCTCTATAAAGTTACCATATACATTTGCCAGCGCCTGCATGCCCTTATCCACCGCACGGTCGTTGTTCTGCTGCTTGCCTGTACGGATAAGCCACTCAGCAGAGTTCAAATACATCGCTTTATGGCGAGGACTCTCGTCGGTCATAAAGAAGCGGATGATGTGATTACAGACCGCCACATCATTAGTCAGCTCGGTAATGGTACGAGGTCTGATATTGCCTTCTTCGTCAATATCAATATGCAGCGCCATTACCATTTCCTGTGCTTCCTTCACACCTCTGCCTGCCTGCTCCATAAACAGCGCATAGTCGCGCCTTGCTATGTTGCGGCAGGTAGTCTTGGGGTCTATATCGTTGTTCTGTACCCAGCGTTTATAGAACTCGTAGCAGAGCTGCATCCGATACTTCTGTTCCAGTTTCGGAAACATCGTGTCGATGCTCAGCCCATTTGATAGCCACTTGTCTATTCTTTGCAGGGTATTCTGCGTAAGTTGACTCATTATCTAAAATGTTATGTGTTACAATGTTAAATCAATACCAAACTGACCTTCTAGGAACTTCTTGAAATCCGGTTTACCGAATAGCGTGCCGTTCGCCTTTTCCCAATCTTTATTGTTGGCATAGAATACATCACGCGTAAACCATTCGTAAACGTTATCGTATCTGCTTATTGCTGGCGAGTCAGGATGTGTATCTAAAAATTTCTGTCCGGCACGCAGATAAGCCTTGGCTATGCGGGGATGCTTCTGAAACTCGATAAGGCGTTTGTGTCTTGAAGCTAGCGGGCAGCACATACAGCCGAGTCTTCGGGTAACGTCGATTTGCCCCCCCGTATCATAATATACTGGTGCCAGCTTCAATCCTCTGTCGAGAATGAAATCCCTTACGTCTTCATTAGTCCATTCTAAGATAGGGTAAATCTGCTCCACATGGTTCTCTTCTTTCTTTGCACCAAAATATCGGCACTCGGTAGGCTCATTATATCTTTCCTTTCTTGCTCTGCTTTCTTCTTTGCGCACACCGATAACGGTTTTATCGAGGATTTTATATTCCTTCAGAACCTCACAGCAGAAACGACTGAAGCGATTAGGGAACCCTTTCTTTGCGACAAGCTGAAAGAAATTCTCTTTAGGTCTGATAATTTCCACACCCATCTCCTTCACGTGGGCGATAGTGCCCGGTGGGTCGATGGTGGTGTTCTTGTATATCGCCCGATACTTGATACCGGCTTCCTTAGCGAGTTGAAGAATCACATCACTATCTTTACCGCCCGAATAAGCCAGTTCTATATCTCCATCGTACCTTTTCTGTACGCTTTGCAGGAGACGGATAGACTGCTCTATCTTTTTCTGTAATTGCTCGTTTATCATTTTGCGCCTTTTTATTTATTTTATCTGCCCACAAAATTACGAAATCGCCCCTAAATGGTTGGGACAAAAGTTTTTTGTCCCCATCGTAGGGCAAAAATATTCTACCTTTGCATAGTATTAAAAAACATAGGATAACATTAAAAAGAAAAAAGAAATGCAAAGTTTAATTCCAACCCTTACCAGGTTTCTTGCAGCCATTATCGGCTTAGTGTGGTGTACCCTGGAACCATCTCTTAACTACATCGCCGTATGCTTCTTCGCCCTTGTCTGCGATTGCTATACGGCGTGGCGGTGCAACTGCCGCATCTATTCCCGCTATCGGGAGGCTATCAAGAAAGACCCTCGATGCAAAATTGACGGGAAACTGAAATCTAAGAAAATGGCAAAGATGGTGAAAGATTTCTCCGTCCTCATCCTTGCGATATTCTTGGCCACGATGGTAGATACCGTGATACTTGATTTTCAGAACCCTCTCCATCTCGCCAACTATCTTGCCGCCATTTATTGCGGCGTGCAGCTCGTGAGTATTCTCGAAAACGAGAGTACCTGTAATGGGGCACCCTGGGCAAGAGTGATGCAGAAGATTGTAGCCGATAAAACCGAAAGGCACTTCAATGTAAAGCTGAAAGACTTGATGAAGGAAGAAGAGGAGGACAACAAGGAAGAGACTGCTCCGGAAGATGACAAGAAGAAAGAAGATGATAATGACGACTGGATTCCGCAGAAACCTGCAGACCCGGTAATGGGCATGTAATGTGCCAATATCTCTTAATTTCTGTACGCTATCAGTTAATAATGTGTTAAAAACCCTTTGAATTATGACAATATCAGATGTTTTGGAACATTGGGCAACCATCTACAAGCCCTTATCTCATAACCCGACAAGCAAGAAGCTGGAAGACCAGAGTTTCTTCCGCATTCGTGATATTGATGAGGAAAATATCTTTTCCCGCAACGCCAATATAATTCATTCTCCCTGTATGCTCTATCGTGTAGTTAACTCCGGAGAATTGAAATCGGATAAGCAAGCCCTGATTACCTATCAGGTCTGCTTCCTTACCAGACTGAAAGACTCTTCTGCCACATTGGGCAGATATGATGGCAGCAAATTGCAGGCTGCATCGGATGATCTGATGGAGTATTGCGAAGACCTTGCCTCCTATCTCACTCAGCTTCGCCGCACGGGTATCTGTCCTATCACTGGCAGAAACTTCAAGACGGAAGAGCCTAAATTGGGCATAGAGTTATCATCCATTGATATAGAGAGTTTCGCCTATGGTGTAAACCCTCTCTTCCGTGGACCGAGTTGGCTCCTTGTCGATAGCTATTGGCAAACCATCCGTCCGCTCTATAATTTCCAATGCGGGAAGGAACAGAAATACATCATTCCTGCATCAACAGAAGAAGGAAAGGAGGGATAAACTATGCCTATCAGAACCCAACCTATCAAGTCGCCCTTTGCGCCCCTGAAAGAGGTAGCAGGTGTATATCTGAAACAAGCCCTTCTTGATATAGAAGTCGACTTCAACACCCAGAAGATTTATCCGGTAGAAGTATATCGTGGCTACGAGAAGGTGAACAAATACCGTGAGGAACACGGCATGTGGTACTCTACGGGTGAAGGTAAGAAATCCTTTGAGGGTACGGTATATCAAGCTGACGAAAAGACGGGTAGCCTGATGGTAGGAATCCGCTATAACGATTATCTCCGCTATGTGGATATTGGTGTAGGTTTGACGGGCGACCCTCGTGACCCTGCAGCCCATATCACTGCCGATAAGGTGGACCGATCGAAGAAAGCCAAGTTTAAAACCCGCTATATCGGCAAGTGGGACAGAAGGGCAGGTAAGTCTCACCGCCCTGCCATCATGCGAACCGTCCGCAGACTGAAAACAAGATACGAGAATCATCTTGCCGATTACTACGGTTATCAAGGTTTGTTGCAGATAATGAATGCCCTGGAAGGCAAAGATGATTAACCCCTCTCACCCTCGTTCCCGGCGATTCCATCGCCGGTCTCATATCCCCCAAAAAAATAAACATTAAAAATAAAAAGCAATGGCAAAGAATAAAACAGAGGCTATCATCACGCTCAACGGCCAGCAACCGCTCCAGGTATTGAAGCAGTTGCAGGAGGCAGCAGCGGGTATATCCGACCAGTTAGATGCGGCTCAGGCGAAGCTGAAAACTCTGAAGCCGAACACTGACCCATATAAAGCCCTCGTTGCAACCATCAATGATTTGAAGAAGCAGTATGATTTGCTGGCTTCTGCACAGATTAAGGATATTTCTGCCAATGAGCGTTTGCAGAGTGTAGTGGACCAACTCAGTAATACTTCACTCCGCAATCTGCGCCGTGCATTGGGCGACGGCAAGCGTCAGCTTGAAGGCTTGTCAGAGGCAGAACTGGAGCAGGCTAATTCCATCCGCGCGATGATGAAGACAGTAGGCGACCAGATACGTCTGCTGGAAGGAAAATACGTGAAGATACGCGAGGGATTGGCAAGCATCGGTACGCAAAGCGATCAATGGCTCAGTAAGGCTATTTCGCAGCAGAAAGACCTTATGGACTATACCCGACGTGGCACGAAGGAGTATAAGGAGCAGGAGCAGGTGATGCAGATGCTCACCGCCGAGCAGAATAAGCGCAATGCCACCGTTTCTGCCGAAGCTGCTGCCAAGCGTCAGGCTCAGTTCAAGCAGCAGGTAGCATCGTCAAGACAGATGCTTTCATCTACCGACACGATGAAGAACCATTCGCAGACTGAAATCCAGACTGCCATCAATACCCTGAAACAGGCACAAGGTCAGAGTAATATCGGTGGCAGCGAGTGGAAACAGTATGCTGATGAGATAGCCAAGGCAGAGGAGCGGCTTGCAGCGCTTGCCGGTAAGGTAAAGGAAGTAAAGCAGGTAATGTCCGAAAAGGATGCCAAGGACACTATTACCTTTATGGATAGTCATACCGAAGGTGAGGTTCGTGAGGCTATCAATACCCTCAGACTTCTTCAGGCGCAGACGCATATCGGTAGCGAGGAATGGAAAAAATACGCTATCTCTATTGCCGATGCAGAGGAGAGTCTGGCTAAACTCACGGGTAAGGCGAAGGAGGTAAAGGAAGAGCTTTCTCTTACTGAAACGAATGAGCGATTGAAAACTTTAGGCGAGCAGTCTGAGCAGAGTTTGCAGGATATGCTCAGAGTTCTTCAGGAGGCTAAAGTTTCGATGAAGCCGTTCTCTAAGGAATGGGAAGACTTGGCTGCGAAAATCGACAGCGTGAAGACTCGAATGGCAGATGTTGCCAGCAACTCGCCTTTCGAGCGTAACTATGATACCGCTCAGAAGATGGCTCGACAGGATGGATTGTTGGATAAAGAGGGTTCCCTTCGCAATCCGACTAAAAACGACCTGGAATGGTCTAAGAGCTATCTCCAGAAGGAATTGGGCAATACTTCTCCTTTTGAAACTGTCAAGATAGCGGAAATAAAGGAAGCTCTTGGTATGTTGGACGAACGCCTCAGTGCGTTCAAGGATAATGCCGATAAGTCTGCCATGTCTGCTGAGAAACTGAATGAGGTTCTTAGTAATATGAAGACCGCCTCTCTTGATGATCTGAAAGCCGCGTCTGCCGAACTGAATAAGCAACTTGGCAAGCTGGCTCCATCTTCCGATGCAGCCAAGCAGGTAAAACAGCAGTTGCAAGCCCTGGATAAGGAAATCAAGCAGGTGGAGGATGATGTGGTAGATGTAAATGATGTCATCGCCCGCAGCAAAAAAGGCAAGGCTTCTATCGAGGAACTTAAAAAAGCCTATCAGCAGTTACAAGCCGAGTTGAATAAAATCAATACCGGCGACGAGGAATTTAAGAATAAGCAGAAGGCTCTAAAAGATCTGAAAAAGGAGATTGATAATGTGACCGGTGCAGCACAGAAACAAGGTGGTGCTTGGCATATGGCTTTAAAGAACCTTACGGCATACGTGGGTCTCTTCCAGGCATTTAACGCTATTAAAGATACTGTTACTTCCGCTATCAAGAAGAACTTTGAATACTCTTCTTCTTTGACGGATATTCGTAAGGTGTCCGGACTCACGATGCAGGATGTCAACAAGCTGTCTGAGGAATTGGCTAAGATAGATACTCGTACTTCTGTTGATGGTTTGGCTGAACTTGCTTACCAGGGTGCAAAACTCGGTATGGGTAAGTATGGCGTGGAAGGTATGGCTCAGTTCGTAAAAGCTGCCGACCAGATCAATGTAGCCATCGGCGAGGAGATGGGCGAGGAAGCGCTGCCGGCTCTTTCTAAGATGGTGGAGACGATGGGCCTTATCCCGAAGATGGGTATCGAGAAAGCGATGCTTGCTACGGGTTCGGCTATGTTTAAGTTGGCTTCTACCTCTACCGCCACATCTGGCAATATCGTAGAGTTTGCCAAGCGATTAACCGGTGTGAGCCGTACAGCAGGTATTACTACCGACCAGTTGTTGGCACTCGGTTCTGCATCTGATTCTCTCTTCCTGATGCCGGAAGTGAGTGCTACGGCTATGTCTAAGTTTATCGTAGCCTTGCAGAAGAACCATAACCTTATCGAGAAGGATTTGGGCATTCAGCAGGGTACCATCAAGAATATGTATGCTGCTGGTAACGCCATGGATGCTATTGTTCTTGTATTAGAGAAGATGCGTGAAAAGGGCAATATGAATGCTTTGGGCAGTATCTTTAAAGACCTTGGCTCCGATGGCCAGCGACTCGTTACCGCTATGGTAACTATGTCTAAGAACGTAGATGTTCTGAAAGACCATCTTTACGAATCTCAGGAGGCATTCGAGGAGGCGACGGCTGTAACCAGTGAGTACACGATGCAGCAGCAGTCAGCAGCAGGTATATTGGATAGAGCCAATAACCTTTGGGAAAAGGCATTTGTCAACCCTGATGGCGTGGAAAGTGTGAAGGCTATGGCGCAGGCTTGGTACGATATGTCGCAGATGATACTTCAGAGTCCTATTTTTAAAGGTACTCTGCAAGGTGCTCTCTCAATGGTTATCACCTCCTGCAAGATATTCGTTACCCTTTTGCCGCTCATCATGAATTATCTGGTTGGTCTGGGTATTTGGAAAGCGGCTGCATTTATGTGGGACTTCGGCAAGGCTATCTGGGCAGCAGCAAAGGCGCAGGCAGGCTTTAACACTGTTACGAAATTAAATCCATACGTAGCATTGGCAAGCGTTCTTGTTACGATTGTCGGTGTATTCTATTCTTATGCCAATGCCGCAAGCGAGGCAGCAGCAGCTGAAGCTGAGGCAAAGCGTAAGGCTGGCGAATGGAAGAATAAATTAGGCGAAGCTGAGAAGCAGACGGATGATTTGACCCGAAAACTGCATTCTTATAAGGTAGCTCTCGAAGCTGTCAATCTTTCGCAGAAAGACCGCAATACTCAGATTGCTCGATTTAACAAGGATTTCCGTCAGTACATTAACAAACTTGGTATTGAAATCAAGAGTGTGGATGATCTGCGTAAGCATTATAGTGCTCTTTCTTTGGAAATTCAGCGTGCCACTTACTACCAACTCCGTGAGGAGGCAAAGCAGGACGCTCTTCCTAGTTATCAGAAAGACAGACTTGCTGCTGCTAACATGGTTAAGAAATATATCAGTGAGAACGATTTTAAGTATGGTGGTTTCACGGCAAAGGATATTATTCGATGGTTCCAAAAAGGTGCTGATGCTAATGCAGCATACTCTTACTTGATAAAAGGCTCCTTAAAAAATACTTATGTCAATGGAAAGCTGGGTGGAGCAAATAAGGATATTAAGTTCAATTTTAAAACGGGTGAATATTCTTATGACCGCAAAAATAAAAATGGAGCTACACGTGACAGTGATTACGAGTTGTTATCTCGTCTTCGTTATCTTTATAATGCAACAAATAGGGAGCAGAATAAAGAGGATGAAATTAACGATTATTTCAGTCTGTTCGTTCCGAAAGACTATGTTCCTTGGGAAGAGGATACTCCTGGTACACTTGAAAATGATGCACCTGATAAAGATGCGATCAGTGCTGCGAAGCGGGAGGCACGTGAACATAAACAGGCATTGCGCGAGCAGCAGCGTTCCTGGCGTGATGAGTTGAAGCAGAAGCAGGACGAGGCAAGCGCTATCATGGATAACGTGCGCAACTTCTACGAGCGTCAGATTAATGAGAAATTATCCCAGGCAGTAAGTCTCGGAAGAGACGAAACAGAGCAGAAATTCTACATAGAACCGATAAAGAGACGTATGAACGAAGCTCTTGCCCAGGTGCGCCTTGCTATCGCTGGCCAGGCTAACACCTGGGAGGAGTTCAAGAAGACGATGGATAATGATCTTGTCGAGAAGACCGATGAGACTGGAGTAAATCTTTCTCAAAACCTCCTCGCTTCCATCCAAAAGAATAACGTCGATGCCCTGCGTGAGAAGATGGCTCAGTTGGGTAATAGTCTGAACCGACCGATGAACTCCATCACGTCTGAAATCTTTGCCAAGGCTACCAAGAATCAGCAGAACAATATAACGCTGGAGGCTCAACAGGCAGAAGCTCGACGAAAGATAGCCCGAGAGCACAACTATACGGGTGCCGTGCAGCAGAGCATGTACGATGATTTTAATCAGATGGGCTTCGCTAACCCAACCGATTTTGAGTTGGCTGATGAAGAATCTGCAGAAAGACGCAAGAAACACATCATTGCCATGTACGAGCAGGCAAGAAAGCAAATCGCCAACCTTTATACTGTTGATGTCAGCAGTAAAGAGGGTAGGGGATTGCTGATGCAGGTACTCTTTGGTGATGATCCTTATGCGCTGAGTGCCCGCATTCAGAGTGTACTGGGTAATAATGTGGAAGACTGGCGGGTATTCTATAACAAGCTCATCCAGTATTCCGATGAATATACCGAGGCTCAGAAAAAGACCTACGACCAGGCAAAGAAGATTGCCGAGCAGATGTGGAAGATCAACCAGCGTAATCTCGCCAACCAGGAAGCTCTTCGCAAAATGCAGCAGGAAAGCGCGCTCTTCGGCAAGCGAACCAATATGTGGTCAAACCTTGGACTGGGTAATCTCACCGCTGACCCAGAGGTGGAGCTGATGAAGATGAAGATGCAGATGGCAGAAGATTACTATGCCTTTGTATTCAAGAACTCAAAGAACAAGCAGCTCCTCGATGAAGCTGATAAGGCTCGGCAGGAGGCAGAACTTGCATACGTCAACCAGATGGCAACGGCGATGAAGAACCGCCTCTCTCAGATGCAGCAGCTCGTGCAGCCTATCGAAACCTTCGGTGCGAAAGTAGGTAAAGCATTTGCCGAAATGCGTAACGATGTAAGCAGCGCACAGGAAGCTATCAAGAATGCTCTGAAGTCTATGCTCGAATCGTGGGGTAACATGGCGCTCAATGATGTGAATACGCAGATGTGGAAGGCAATCAATGATGCAGGTGCCAAGCGAGGTAAGAAGAAAGCCCAACCTGGTATTGATGCAGCGAGAGCCAACGCTAACGCCAATGCCGTTAAGGAAGATTTCTCTAACCTCGGCACAGCAGCGAACCCGATGTATGTGCGACTGGTAGATGAGGGCGCATCTTATCTCACCCAGCAGCCGCAGTCTAACTTCGAGAATCTGCCTCCGCAGCAGCCGGCTCTCGGTTGGAATCCTGACGGATCACCTATCAATCCCAACAGTCCAGCTATTGTGCCTCCATACGCGCCCCCTGTAACCCCCGAGCAGGCGAATAAAAAAGAGCAGGGTAATGGTGCTCCTCATGCGTGGGCACATCGCAACAGAGACAATGCTGATGCGTTCTATAATGATGCAGCCACGCAAACAGGCGCAGCAGCAGCCGATGCTATCGCAGGTAGCGGTTCCTTCGCTGATGCCGCAGCCGGCATCACTGGTTCATTCATTGGTGGTGTGATGAATACCGAGTTCAAGACTGGCGGCAAAAAATCTAAGGAAGACAAGGAGAAAGCCGACCAGCTGAAGAAGGAGAAGAAGCATCAGAAGGAACTGAGCAAAGAGGTCAAGAAGGGCAATAAGGATCGTGAGAAGGTAACTACCCAGGGTGTTAAGAATATCACGGACGTAACCGATGCCGGAAACAAGGAGCAGAACGAGGGTACAAAGATTGCTCTGAATACAGGTATGGCTATGACCCAGACTGCGCTTACTACCAACCTTGCCGCAACGCAAGCCAATAACGAAGCCATTACCGAATCGGATGCTGCCCGCATGCAAGCAGGAATGACCTTCTCTATCGCTGGTGCCATCGGTAAGTGTTTTGACTTCCTGGGTCCTATTGCGGGTCCTATTGCTGCCGCAGGTGTGATGGCTACCCTCATGGGCTTGCTCCAGTGGGCACTCAACTCTGCATTCAGCGGCGGCAAGAAGAAGAGTAATACCAATACTACCAACACCAAGCTTGTAACCGGTATGCTTACCTACGATTCCGGAAACGTTCAAGACTTGAAGCCATTTGTGGCTGATAATGGCGAGGTGTATTGGGCAAAGGAGGATGATGGCAAGCAGATGCAGGGCGTGAAGATGCTCACGTCTCCAACCGCTACTACCGTGAACGGGCATCCTTCTCTCGTAGCCGAGAGAGGACCGGAAATCGTGATTGGTAGGGAAACTACCCATGCGATGATGATGAATAATCCGGGCTTGCTGAAAGCCCTCGTAAACTACGACCGCAACTATTCCGGAAGAAACTCAGCAAGAAGGGCATTTGATAATGGCAACGTGGGTGATGTCCTTGCAGCAGGCAATGGTAATCTTTCGTCTGGCGCGTCAGCGGCAGACGGACTATTAGCAGCCAATGCAGCAAGCAATGCGGCGCTCCTACAAGCCGTGAATGCGCTCATTCAGCGCCTGAATCAGCCTATCAACGCCAAGGTTAACATGTATGGTCGTGACGGACTGTATGACAGTCTGGATAAGGCTAACCAGTTTATGAAGAATAAATAGAAGAAGGTTTTGTTGATTGTTAGTTGTTAAGTTTTTTAAGTTTATTATTATTATGTTTTTCAAGACTGTTTCGCTGTGAAGCGAGGCAGCCTTTTTCTTTAAATTTCTTTTTGGTCCCATTTGCGGCCAACCTCATATTTTAGTGGGCTTTTGATAACTCGCTGATTTTGTGGGCTTTTTAATCTCAAAAACATATCTTG
>OWJS01000515.1_pt1 | contig 14523 bp, 8 predicted proteins | sample 1732961 | NCBI WGS metagenome assembly OWJS01 (sample SAMN05065774, study PRJEB22554) | human gut metagenome | biome: ENVO:2100002; feature: ENVO:00000062; material: ENVO:00002003 | host: Homo sapiens | place: USA
ACCTCTTCTTTTTATGAGATAAAAACTTATCTCATTCTCAATCACTTATAAAAAATACGTACTTTCTACTTTTAAAAGAGCCTTACTTGATAATGGGCAGGATGCTCCTGAAACTGCGTCCCGACGTAGCTGTCACTGCGTCGGGACGTAGTTGTTGTTACGTCGTGACGTAGCTACTGCTACGTCGTGACGTAATTTCTCCTGCATCGTTGGCGGAAAAACTCTACCTCCCTCTCATATACTGATAGCTTCGATAAGCATATCGTTGTATCTGTCTATCACATCGTCATTGATACTTTTCAGATAGATGCGCGTGATTTTCTCTGAGTTGTGCCCCATACTGTCACTTATCACGCTGATGGGGATGTTCTTCTCCTTGGCGATGGTAGCCCAGGAGTGGCGGGCACAGTACATCGTTACTTTCATCGGTATGCCGATGCGCCGGGTGAACTTCTGTAAAGCCTTGTTCACCCTACATTGGCGGTAGTGATACTGTTTCCTGACATCGGTAACTACGTTCTGGTTTACGATACCCAGCAGATGCTTGCCGTCGAGTGAAGGGTGGCGGTCTGCAATCTCTTGCATGCAGGGGCGCCATGCTACTCTCAGTTCTTTACCCGTTTTCTTTCTCTTGTATATGAGCTGCCCGTCCTTAAGGCTTCCTTTTTCAAGAAAGGCGATGTCAACGAACGACATGCCTCGGGTGTAGAAACTGAAGAGGAATAGATCTCTCGCCAGTGCTTCCTCCTCGGTGACGGTTGTTGCAGCGACTATCTGATGGATGTTTTCCGCTGTAAGTGCTCTTTTGGCAGTCGGGGTGTTCTTGGTAAAAGAGTGGGCGAAGGGTTTGCGGTCTTCCAGCCCATATTGCTCCAGGGCTTTGTTGTAGATAGCTCGGAGACGCTTCATGTAAAAAGAGATGGTGTTCAGCGTAAGACCGTTCTTTCTCAGATAACTCTCGTAATCTTCCATGATGAGGCTGTCGAGTTGGCTAATCAGCAAGTCTTTCTCTTTCCGGAATTTCATGAAACTGCGCAAGGTGCACATATATATATCGGCAGACCGGTATTTGCCATTCTTGTAGAGTCGCTGGGTGAGTTCCCTGACATATTCGCCCAGCGTCGGACCGCCATTCATGTCTTCTTTGGCTATTTGCTGCGCATCATGTTCGCTACCATTCTCTATGACATATCCCAATGCGTTGTTTCTGTTGTTTACTTTGATGACGATTTCTGCATCTTGCCGAATAAGTTCCTGTAGAATTTCTATTCTTAGTATCATTTTTATGTGAATATTATGTTGAATGAAGTGCTTTGTTGTATAACAAATTAGTAAACAGCCAACAAAGTTACGATTAATCTCTGGATTACCCAAAGCTTTTTCCGATATTCACATCTCTATGCCAGTATATATGATAAGGTGTAGGGACTCCAGCCAGTTTAAGTAAGCAGATGAAATCATGTACGTCATTTAACAAGTTCATACGTTTCATTGAGTCGATAGATATGACTGCGTTGGGTTAAAGATACGACTGCGCTGGGCGGAAGATATGACTGCGTTGGGTTAAAGATTCGACTTCGTTGGGTGGAAGAGTCAATTTCGTTGGCTGAATAATATGACTGCGTTGGCTGAACGAAGTAGCTCTGTTAGCTGAATGAAGCACTTGAGTTATCAGAATGAGGCACTTGGTATAATACGATTCGCTAGTCTGTTAGGCGTTCGGGGCTTGCTGCCCAGCCTTTATTAAAAGTAAAAGAAGGTGCGTCATATACTGATGACACACCCTCTTCTCTGGATATTTATACCTCCTTCATGTTCTTTAGTTCCCAACCCTCAAATTGCATGATGATTTTATGCAGTTGAGTCCCCTGCCTTAGAACTTCTACTCTTGGGGCTGCAGCATATCGGTTGACAGATATTCATAATATTGCTTGCGCACATTGTTGTTCGGAATTCCGAGTATAAGCTTTGCTCCTCTCGTAGCCTTGATGGTAAGCATGCCATAATAAAACAGCAGGCTTGGAAATACCTGCGGGTCTGTTATCATTCTTGCAGGGAAGGTGTCATAGAGTGTAGTCACAATCTCTCCTGTCTCGGCAATCGTGCGAATCACGCCCTTTCGGTCGCCATCTAGCTTGTCGAGCTGGATGAGCTTTTTCATCTTGTTATAGTCGGTCTTGGTGTTAGGGTCTATCATCTCTTCAGGTCCCTTGCCAGAACTCAGATAGTTGCGCAGATAATAGAACACCATATCGCAGTTGAAGATCTTACTTTGAGATGTCAAGGCACTCTTCGAGAAGCAATAGTTATCATACCAGGGTTTCATCTCGTTAACAATGTCATCAATGTTGGCATTGGCTGCAATTTCGCCCTTTTCCTTATAATAGTTGAACATCTGATAGACATCTTCTGTAGAAAAACCTAACATCTGGTTGAATTGCTTCTTGGTGGATATATGCCATCCGATGTTGAAACCGCTGGTCACATCATCGAGCGTCACAGGACTCACACCCGTCATAAAGATACGTTCAAACGAACCTTTGAATTTCTTGAAGATATCACGATAGAAACCCTCAGCATGGGTAATGGCACGATACACTCCTTCACCCTGCTCGTTGAGCACTGTGTTGGTGAAGTTGTCATATTCGTCAATGATGAGATAGGTACGAAGATTCAGCTTCTTCGATTCGTCGTTGATAAGTATCAACTTGTCTACGGCGTCTTCCGCCTCGAAGACCTTCTTTACAAAATCCTCCGAATAGTATTGACGGTAGACATCCACAAAACTATCCAGCTTCACTTTGCAATAACGGTTAAACTTGTCTTCCAACTGGTCGATACGTCCGCCTACTTGCGAAAAATCAAGATAGAGAACCAGATATTTGCCTTGAAGTGGAGTAGGATTCTTGCCAATCCACAGATTGCCGAACAGATCCTTGAACTTATCCTTCATGTTACAGTCATAATAAGCTTGGAGCATACTGATGAATACGCTCTTGCCAAAACGGCGAGGACGGATAAAGAAGAGGTTTACCGCCTCATCTTCCAATGCTGGCAAATACATCGTCTTGTCCACATAGTAATTGTTTTGCTCTATGATTTGTACGAAGTCATTGCGTCCATAAGGTATTCTTTTAGTATCTTGCTTCATATCTCCAGTATTACTTGTAATTTTGTGCAAAGATACAACTATTTGGGAATAATACCAAAGAAAAAAGGATTTTTTTCGGTAATCTGTAGAAAACAACATTCCTGGTAGATACTCATACATTCGTATCTAGATGGTCCCTATATATAATAAGGTGTAGGGCCGCCAATCTCCCCTATATATAATAAGGTGTAGGTTTTATATGGGCAAAATGGAGAAAAACAGGGAAAATGGACGGGTTAGAAGCCCAATATGGGGGCTATTTTATAAAAAACATAAGAAAATTAGCCTTTTTTTGAAAAAAAATGCTCAAAAACTTGCAAGTTTCGAAAAAAATACTTATATTTGCAACATGAAAAATCTCCCGGCTGGAGATATTCCATATACAACAAGAACTGAGTGGCGACAAAAAGCCACGACATATAAGAACAATAAGAACTTAGTGGTTATAAAAAACCACACTATATATAAGAACGATAAAAAATAACTTTTCTAAGAGGACCTTTGAAAGAGAACGAAGAACTTTTCTAAGAGTGCAGACTCTTTTCATCAAACGGGACTCTTAATTCGATATAGAGAATTAATTAATAACTTCCTGCCGAAAGGTTAGGAAAATCGTATAACTTTATAAATTATTACCGTATGAAAAGAAAGTATTTTAGCGCGCTGCTTATGGGTGCATTGACAATTGCCTCGGTAAGCACATTTACTTCTTGTAAGGACTACGATGATGACATTAGTAATTTGCAACAGCAGATTGATTCTAATGCAAAAGCAATTGAGACCATTCAGAATTTGATTAAGGGTGGTGGTCTTGTTACCGGAGTAACAGAAACTAGTGATGGTATTACTGTAAAGCTCAGTGATGGAAAATCAGTCACTATTTCAAATGGTAAGGATGGCGCTCCTGGTACTGCATGGACTATCGGTGCCGATGGTTACTGGTATGAGAATGGTAAAAAGACAGACAACTTGGCTCGTGGTCCTCAGGGCGAGAAAGGCGAGAAGGGCGATCAAGGCGTCAAGGGCGACAAGGGCGATCAAGGCGTCAAGGGTGACAAGGGTGATGCAGGCACAAGCGCATCCGCAGCATCTTATGAGTACTATGTTCCTGATGCAGAATCTGGTTACTTCGATATCTACAAGGATGGCAAGAAGGTAAGACGCAGTGACGTTCAGTTTGTTTCAGAAACTCCAAACTCTATCACCGCTACTTTGGATAAGCAAAACTTGATCCTCACAGGTGTTAAGGGTATTTCTGGTGAAAAGGTCGTTATTTCACTTACCGGTGATTTGACAGGCTTGGTATTCATGCCAAATCTCTACTTGGATGGTATTGAGACTTTGACTTATGACTACTTGCATGGTGAATACTTAGAGCATAAGGACAATTTGACTGGTCTTAGCCGCTTGAATACTACTACTGGCGTGGCTAAGACAATCAAGGGTCTTGATAATTATTTGCCAGACAGATTGGATAATGCTACAGCTCAAGATCCTGCTGCTGCAGTTTTGTACAATTATGGTCCTGCTTGGGGTGTTAAGTATCACATGAATCCATCAAATGCTGATATGGCATACGAGGATATTACGGGCTTCAATCTTCTTGAGCCAACAATCTTGAATTATCATACTCGTGCTACAGCTTCAGTGCTTGGAAATATTACTTCTCCTGAGTTGAATGATGCAGGCAAGGCTCTCTTCAATACTTCTAATGGTATTGTAACAGCAGGTTTGAAGATTCAGCATCCTGAAAAGTTGGAACCATTCCCAACTGTTAAAGATAAGAATGAGACAGCTAATACGATTGCTTTGCAGGCTAAGACTGCTGCAAGTACAGTAGCTGAAGGCAAGGTTACTTCTGATTATGCTTTGATTCAGCCACAGAAGGCTTACCTCGAGGCTTTGTACTGGAGATTGAAACCTCAATATGCTAAATTAGGTGCGTCTAATACCCGTATGGGTGACGAAAAGGGTATTCCTACAGCTAAGTACTTCGGTACAACTGCTACTGATGCAGCTGCTAAGGTTCACGTTTATGACTCACCTCAGGAGGCTTTGGCAGACCCAGCTGGTGCAGCTCTCGAACTTTACTATAATAGCGCAGAGGGTATTGATATTGCAAGCTACCTCGGACTCCATATGTTGGTAGAGGATGTTAAGCAGTTTACTCCTGGTACTACTACAACTCCTAATAAGCTTGGTGTAAACCTGAAGGAGATGTCATTAGAGGAAGGTAAGGAATGGGGCTTGACATATCAGTTCAACCTCGTTGAATACAAGGTAGACGGTAACGCAACAATTGATAGCCGTTATGCTAAGTGGGTTAACAAGGATGCTGGTGTCCTCCGTGCAGGGAATGTTGATGCAGAGGGTAACCCTACTACAACAGAATCTTCTACAGCTATCGACCGTGAGCCATTGGTTCAGGTTCTCGTTAAGCGTGGTGACCAGGTGGTTTTGGATGGTTACATCTTGATTCACATTACACGTCAGAACCCAGAGGTTGCTCCTAATAAGACAATTGACTTGTTGACACAGGATGCACAGTTCGATCTCTGCCATGATATTGATAAGTTGAAGACTACATGGTCTCAGTTCTCTTCTATTGTATTGACACAGGGTCTTGAGAATATGACCAAGAAGGACTTCGATGAGCAGTATACTATTGATAAGAAGGGTAATTTCGGTAACGATGCTGCAGGTAATACAACATTGGATTTGAAGATGTTCAAGGCTGCTCCAGAGAAGGGTGGTACCTACGATGCTGCTGATGATCTTGGTAATATCGAATACTTCCCTAATACAGAGGGTACAACTAACCATGCGTTTAAGTGGCACTTGACTGCTGCTGATCTTGAGAAGTTGACTCATGATCAGGCTAATCCTGTTACTGTAACTCGCTATGTACGTTACATTGGTAATGCAAAGGCTAAGTATCCTTACATCTATGTTAAGTTGACTTACAACTTGTCACGTATCAATAAGAACCAGCCATTCGGTGAGTTGATTCCTGAGTACTGGAAGGGACTTGATGGTTCTGAAAATGGTAAGGAAGCAGTTATCTTCGATGTTAAGGAGCCTACAAATGGTGGCGATATCGTTGGTATTAGCCGCAAGGTTACTTCTACTTTGAAGGGTAATGTTGCTAAGTTAGTAGGTACTCACAAGTATTACTTCGTTCCTGAGCCTGTTGTTGTTGGTGGTTATACTATCACTCCACAGAGCAGTGCTACTGATACCAAGTGGAACAAGTTGTACTGCAAGTATATCTCTGGCGACTCTCACGTATTCTGCAAGGATAAGTTGCAGGAAACTCTTGAGGGTTGTGCTATTGACTACGCAGATGGTGCATTCATGAATGAAGATCTCTATGCAGTAAAGGGTACTTCTTATGTTAAAATTGCAACATTGGATCCTGCTACCAGTGAGATTACATTGGATAAGAATCCAACAACAAAGGCTGTATTGAATGCGATTGGTTATGAGCCTGCGAATGCTAATATCCAGAAGGAGCTCCGCTCTTGGGTAGGTGTTGTAACTGAGAATACTTGTGGTGTAGCTGAGTTTGTTAAGGATGGTATCTTCCTGACATCTTGGGAGCGTCCAATCAACTTGATTGATGTTGCTACAGAGCCACGTATCGATGCTAACACCAATGGTAACGTTATCTACGCTCTTGATCTCTTCAAGTTGTACGATTGGCGTGGATGGAATACTGAAACAATGTCTGAGGCTGGTTGTGTCGCTAACCAGAGTAATATGTGGGGTGACCACCTCTGGTTCTGGGGTTACTACAATGTGAAGTCTATCACAATCGATACTACACCTGCTAACGTTGAGACAACTCTTGGCGGTGGTACTTGGACTACAATGGATCAGATTAGTAAGGATGTTCAACTCTTATGCGGTAATAAGAGTGGTGTTGCTACAGATCCTAAGGAAAGTAAAAAGGTAACTTACACCAACGATTTGACTTCTTACAACTCTGCAAGTCAGAATGCAGCTTTGACAACCTTCATGGAGGCTAATAAGGCTAAGTTCGGTACTATCTGGTACTACAACAATGGTGGTAACGTAGAGACCTTCAAGGTAAGAGTTCCTATCACTATCGCTTACGAGTGGGGTGAGTTTACTACTAAGGTTGAGTTCACCATCAAGGGTACAATCGGTGATTAAGACATTTATTGAAAAGGAAATTAATAATTAAGCTCTAATTAGAGGGTGTGCCTAAAAGAGCGGCGCACCCTCTTTTTATTTAAAAATGTGACGGGTATGAAAAAAACTATATTATATTCTCTCTTGGCTATATTGGTCTTCTCATTATGCTCATGCGGTGAGAAAAAGAAAAGTCGCGAACAGCAGGTTGATGAATTCAGAAGCGAATTGACTGAAGAAGATACGGCTGCTATGTTGAAACTGTGTGATGATGCCATGGCGCAACTCAAGGCAAAGGATTATAACGCAGTGCTTGCCAATTTGCATGAATATACCGATTCTACGCAAGAAGTAAAACCTCTCACAGAAGAAACAAGAAAAAGATATCTTAACAAGTTTAAGATGTTCCCTGTATTGGATTATACACGCGTATATTACTCATTCCAGTTGCAAGGCTGCAATGATGTGAAATATGATGTTACCTTTGCAACGGCAAAACAGGCTGGAACCGCTGAACCGGCAAAGACTGCTTATATGTTCAATCCGGTGAAAGTAGACGGCACTTGGAAACTGTGTGTAAAGACGGCTACTGACGAAATAGATATGAACATGCGCTAATAAAACATTTAAACTTACCTATTATGAAGAAATCATTGTTTGTCATATTACTGGCTTGTGTGTCTGCACCCGGTTGGGCTCAGATACAGCGCACTGCTGTATTTGATTTCAGTCAGCCACTCAGCCTTACTCCTTCCATAACTCCACCTGAAGGTAATAGTAATGAAGTTCCCGTTACTGATAATGTTTTCTCTAATGGCGACATCACTATTGATTTTGAGTGGGGTAATCAGGGATTGGGTACATCCATCTTAAATTTTACTAATCGCTATACTAAGGAAGTCACCTATTATCTCAAAGTCAACCAGCAGGCATTGATGAAAGTTCATGCGCCTGGTATTGGACGTCTAGACAGAGTCTCTTTCTCTGCAGGTAGTATGGTAGGTGATCTTCGAGTGACAGACGATGAATTAGGAAGTCAGGATGATGGATACAAGACATGGATTAATGATAAAGAGCAGGATATCCATGACTTAATATACAAAAACAGTTTTTCGAATGCTCAATTGAAAAAGATTACGGTACTCTATACCATGCCGTCTACCATTCTGACTGCTACAGGTGATTTGGAGGATGGCAGTGTTTTAGAGTACTTTGAAAACATGCATCTTACATTCGACCGCAACATGCTGGTTAAAGATGCATCCAAAATCACACTCTCTGATGGAACGGGCAGCCAGACGCTTTCTGCTACAGTAAAAGACAATGTGGTAACCTTATCTGCTGCTAGCCAGATAGCAAAGAATGGTACATATACACTTACGGTTCCTGCAAAGAGTTTTGTTGATAAGGAAGGCTTTGAGAACAAGAAAATGAAATTCTCTTTTGTCATCAAGGCTCCTTTTAGTCCTGTTTCGATTACTCCTGCAGCGGGAACCATTGAAACTTTACCTCTTACTATTGCCGTAGACTTCGGAGAGAAGGTTGGATATGTAGATGAGGCTGCCAGCGTGAAATTACTGAAAGATGGTAACGACTATCTGACAGCAAAGGCTGTCAAGGCATCTGATACGAAAGTTAATTTTGAAATACAGGGCGCTGCAGGTGCTATCTCAAAGAAGGGTACTTATAAACTTATTGTTCCTGCTAATGTAGTTTGCAACGACAAGAAGGGCGATGCCGAATGGGAACGCTACAATAAGGCTTTTGATGTAGAATATGTTGTTGTCGGTTCTGCCGCATATCTGAAAGCTCTGAAATTGTTGCAGAATAATTCGGTGGGCTATCCTAAGGTTACCAGTGCCGCTTATGTTGCTTTGAACGAAGTTGTCGGGAATGAGGCATCAACAAATGCAGAATTCAAGGCTGCTATTGATGCTTATTATAATGAAACGGATGTTCTTCTTCCAGAGAACAAGAAGTGGTATAAGATAGCCAGTGTAAATAAGAAGAATGAACGAAAGTATCTTGCCGTAAGTAACAATCAGGTTCTGTTAGTAGACAATATTGATGAAGCTTCAGCTTTTGAGGCGTTAACCTATAGTGGATTCTTCACCTTGGGTGATGCTGATGACAATATGCTGAATGTCAATGGAGTGACAGCTGATGCAGGGGCAGAAGTAAGCAAACTTAAAATTGCCAAACTGGATGGCTCTGCTGTTCAACTCGAATCGGGTGATGTCTTTGATGCCGACAAAGCATTGGGTACATTCTCATTCAAGGGCTCTTATCCATCAGTAACGGGAAACTCTAGCGTTGCTTATGCTTTGTGTAATCATGCAGACAATAAATATCAGACTGAAGCAGATGTTGTTGCTCCATATTGGCAAAGCAGTCTGACCAGTGCCTTCGCATTTGTTGAGGTTGAAAAACCTGCAGCAGCTATCAAGACCGTAGAGACTGCTTACAAGTTGACACCTGCAATAGTAGAAAGCAATGCTGATCTCCTGACTCTTTCTTTTGATGGGTTGAGTCATGTTACAGTAATGAGTGATGCCGATGCCTACATCACTGATGAGAAGGGTGAGCGTGTGAAGAACGTTACCTTTACTCCGGTAACAGGAAAAGACAATCAGTTTACTGTTGCGTTGACTGCCTTGGCAAAGGCTAGCTATCAGTTGGTAATCCCAGAAGGAACCTTCCATTATGAAAAGAATAATAAGGAAGTAAAGACGCAGGCTATCAAAGAAAACTTTACAATAGGAAAGGGCGGCTCTCCTGAAGATCCAAACCTTCACTACGATTATTCTATATACCAGCAGTTGCCTAATACATCTGTAACTCAAAAGGATGTTGCATTGAATGGATTCATGATTAAAAACATAGGATACTATGATGGTTTGGTTGCTAATCCTGATAGAGAAGTGAGACTTGCTGTTTACGACAACAACAAGACGATTCGTACAGGACACTTTGAAAGCTATGTAGATCCGGAAGATCCGTCAACGCCTACATTGCTGTTAGTCTTTGATACACCGATAAGAGAAGGTGAATTGAAAGCCGAACTTTACGCTATAGTAATTTTGAAGGGAACCTTCGGAGATACAAACTTTGGAAAGTTCCTTGAAGACAAGACCACAACCCAAGCCAGTGACTGTCATACAAACCCAAGAATGACGATTTCAATCGAAGTAGACAATGATAAGGCTACTGGTATCGAACAAGTTGTGAATTCTACTGAGAAGAACAATGTAATCTATGATGTCCAAGGACGTAAGGTAAAGCAGATGAACCGTTCTGGTATCTACATTGTGAATGGAAAGAAATTCGTCAAGAAATAAAATTTAATGTAGAAAGTTATGAAATCAATTAAACTGCTCATGGCAACAGCCATGTTAGCCATCGGCTCTACAGCCGCTATGGCACAAGCATCCTACACAGATAAGGATGGAAACGAATATCAGTTTAAGCGTCACTGGTTTCTGGATGTTCAGGCTGGTGGGCAATATACTTTAGGTGAGGCAAGCTTCTCCGACTTGCTTTCTCCTAACTTCCAGGGTGCCATCGGCTACCAGTTCTCTCCTGTTTTCGGACTCCGTGGTCAGATAAATGGTATCTGGAGCAAGGGCGGATGGAACGGATACAAGGCTACCAAGGACGGTACTCCGTATACCGCCAGCTACAAATGGAAATATGTAGCTCCGGGTGTGGACTTTATGTTCAACCTCTCTAACTTCTTCTGTGGCTGGAACCCGAACCGCGTGTTCAACGCTACTGCCTTCGTAGGTGGTGGTATCAACTGGGCAGGAGCTAACCAGGAGGTAAACGACCTGGCTGCCAACATCAAGAATCAGAACAACTATCTGCTGGAGTATCTCTGGCAGGGAAAGAAGGTTCGCCCATACGGCAGAGCCGGTATCGACCTGGAATTCAAGGTAAGCAAGGCTGTGAGCATCATGCTCGAAGGCAATGCCAACATGATTTCTGACAAGTACAACTCTAAGAAGGCAGATAACCCTGACTGGTACTTCAATGCACTGGCAGGTGTACGCATCAACCTGGGCAAGAGCTATACCAAGAAGGCTAAACCGGTAGAGGAACCTGCTCCGGCACCAGCTCCTAAGCAGGAATATGTAGCTCCTAAGCCAGAGCCTAAGCCAGCTCCTGTAGAGAAGAAGGTAGAGGAGATTCGCCGTGACATCTTCTTCACCATCAATTCTTACAAGATTGCTCCTTCTGAGGATGCTAAGATCCGTGAGGTGGTTGACTTCCTGAACAAGAACACAGAGGCAAAGGTTGTAGTAACCGGCTATGCTGACAAGGGTACAGGCAATGACGTCATCAACGACCGCATCGCTGCCAAGCGAGCAGCAGCTGTGGTTTGGATGCTGACAAAGAAATATAATATACCTTCTGAGCGCATTACAGAAAAATCTAAGGGTGCACGTGTGCAGCCTTTTGCAGAAAACGCAAAGAACCGTGTAACGATCATGATCGCTAAGTAGTACGGTAAGTTTATAATGCGACAATCAATTATTTTAATTGGTGGCGGGGCATCCTCAGGGGTGCCCCGTTTTTCGTTCAGCTATCCCTTCCTTCTCCCGCTCATTTTGTTATTTTTTCACCATTTCTTGCAGTTTCTCAATATTTTGTTGTACCTTTGCAACGTATTAAAAAATAAGCGATTATGGGACGAGCTAAAAGAATACCTTACGGAGTGTCTGACTTCATCGACATCATTGAGAGAAATCAATATTATGTCGATAAGACCATGTATATACCTAAGTTAGAGGATGAGCCTGATGCCTTGTTCTTTATTCGCCCTCGCCGTTTTGGCAAGAGTTTGTTTATCAGTATGCTGAGGGCTTATTATGACATCAAACGTAAAGATAAGTTTGATAAGTTGTTTGGCAACCTTTGGATAGGTTCGCATCCTACAGAAAATCAGGGAAAGTATCAAGTCTTGTTTCTTGATTTCTCCAAGATAGGAGGTTCGATAGATCAATTGGAAGAAAACTTCAATGCCTATTGCAATGAATGTATTGATAGCTTTATCGAAACTTATCAGGAGTATTATCCCGAACGAGTAGTGGAAAGTGTGTTGAAGGCAAAAACTGCTGCCAGAAAGTTGAATGCCATTGGGATTGCTGCAGAGAAAAAGAATCTTCCACTTTATCTTATAGTAGATGAGTATGACAACTTTACCAATGTTGTGCTCAATGAGCAGGGGGAGGAAGTGTATACGGCTCTTACCCATGCCAGTGGTTTTTATCGGGAGATTTTCAAGGTGTTTAAGGGAATGTTCTCTAAAATCTTTATGACAGGCGTAAGTCCTGTTACACTGGATGATTTGACCAGTGGATTCAACATAGGATGGCATATCTCTACCAAGCCTGCCTTTAATCAAATGCTTGGTTTCTCTACCGAAGATGTAAGAGAACTCTTCACTTATTATAAGGAGAATGGGGAGATTCGTCCTGATAGTGATGTGGAGGCTATCATAGAAGAGATGAAACCATGGTATGACAACTATTGTTTCTCGGAAAGTGCCTTGAAAACTCAGAGTAAAGTTTTCAACAGCGATATGGTATTCTATTACTTACGCAATTATCGTGAGACTGGTGAATCTCCTAAGCTGATGGTGGATCCTAATACCAAGACAGATTATGGCAAGATGAAGAAATTGCTGCAGCTTGATAAGCTGGATGGCGACCGTAAGGGTGTTCTGCGTACCATCATCGAGAATGGAGAAATAATAGGTAATATTGAGGAAAGTTTTCCTGCCAAATTGTTGGTAAGACCACAGATATTTATCAGCCTTCTGTTCTATTATGGAATGTTAACAATAAAGGGAACACGCGGAGACCAGCTGGTGCTTGGCATTCCAAATAATAATGTTCGCAAGCAATACTATACCTATCTGCTGGAGCAATATGACGAAGTCTGTGCGGTAGACGAAATGAGTCTTAAGTCTTTGTTTACCGATATGGCTTTTGATGGTCAATGGAAACCTGCGCTGGAGTTTATGGCACAGGCTTATGCCAAGGTCTCTTCCGTTAGAGATAGCATAGAGGGTGAACGTAATCTGCAAGGTTTCTTTATGGCATATTTGAATCTGAACAGTTACTATTATACGATGCCCGAATTGGAATTGAATCATGGATATTGTGACTTTTTCCTGTTGCCAGACTTGACTCATTACGATACCAAGCACAGCTATATTATCGAACTGAAGATGCTGTCAAAGAAAGATTTTGGAGCTATGGCTGATAATGGCAGACAAACCAAGGCGGAAGAGCAATGGGAGCAAGCTGTGGAACAAATAAACCGATATGCCGATGCTCCAAGAGTAGAAGCCTTGCGTCAAGGTACCAAACTCCATAAGATAATTATGCAGTTTGAGGGGTATCAGTTGAGGAAGATAGATGAAATTGATTAAAGAAGATAAGCATTTTGTCTCTTAAACTCTGGGTTTTGGTTAATTTTACATCTTTTTTTCCTCATTCTCAATATTTTGTTGTACCTTTGCACAAAAATAATAATAAATTGCAAGAAAATGGGAAAGATTATATTGACGGGCGACCGTCCTACAGGTAAACTTCACCTGGGTCATTACATCGGCTCTCTGCAGCGCCGAGTACAACTTCAGAACGCTGGCGACTTCGACAGAATGTTCGTTTTCATGGCAGATGTTCAGGCTTTGACTGATAATGCCGACAATCCTGAGAAGATTCGACAGAACATCACAGAGGTGGCTCTTGACTATCTCTCTGCGGGCCTCGACCCACAGAAGTGTACACTCTATATCCAGAGTATGATTCCAGAGTTGGCAGAGTTGACTACCTATCTGATGAACCTCATCTCTGTATCTCGTGTTCAGCGTAACCCAACCGTGAAGACAGAGATCAAGATGCGTAACTTCGAGGCAAACATTCCTCTCGGTTTCTTCTGCTATCCTGTGAGCCAGGCAGCCGACATCACCGCTTTCAAGGCAACAACCGTGCCTGCCGGTGAGGACCAGGAGCCTATGCTGGAGGTAACCCGCGAGTTGGTTCGCCGCTTCAACCAGACTTATGCACCTGTTTTGGTAGAGCCGGAGATTCTGCTTCCAGAGATTGCCTGCTGCCGTCGTCTTCCTGGAACTGACGGTAAGGAGAAGATGAGTAAGAGTCTCGGCAACTGCATCTACATGAGCGATGACGAGAAGACCGTTTGGAAGA
>OWJS01000516.1_pt1 | contig 14520 bp, 10 predicted proteins | sample 1732961 | NCBI WGS metagenome assembly OWJS01 (sample SAMN05065774, study PRJEB22554) | human gut metagenome | biome: ENVO:2100002; feature: ENVO:00000062; material: ENVO:00002003 | host: Homo sapiens | place: USA
AATGTTAAACTAACATAACCCATGAAGGGACTTTTTCAGTGCCCTCCCTGGGCTAGGAGCTTCTGCCCTTTCAGGGCGTGCTGCTTCTGAAGCTTTTGGGCCTTCACTCGGCTTCTGACTTTTTTACTTGTTTCTGCGCATCATAGAACCTTACTTCCAAGGTTCGCCTCAAATCATCGCGACGGTCCATATTCAACTTTTTGCGGATATGGCAACGCTGGCTGGTGATATTTGATTCACTCTTATTGAGTTCTGCACAAATTTCCTTTAAAGTATGCCCCTGAAGAATCAGCTTGCATATTTCCTTTTCGCTGAACGTAAGACCATCACAAACCTGATCCCATGCCACTCTATTCAATTCTTCATTATACAGATGTTCAGAAGCATGGGTAATAATCTTCTGCCGGACATCAGGAGTCAGACGCTTCATCAGACTTTCTGCTGCTTCCGGTTCATTATCCTTCAAATCGGCAAGCATATTCAACGCCTTGTTTTCAACCCGAGCCATCCGTTTCGGCTGGCGCAACCCCTTGGTTACAATACTCATATTATATACTGCCACATAAACCAGCATCATGAAACCCAGGAAAACAGCCTTCATACTGAACAGAGCTGGCATAAGCGGAGTGCTGAACAGGTATATCAGCAACATCGGTATCATACCCACCGTGATGATGGCGCAAGTCTTATATAAGGTTTGGCTCAACGCTGTAATAGCCAGGATAAAGACGACAAACAGGTTGCAGATAACGCTCAAATCATCATTAGCAAAACCGAAATTGATGCAAAATACGCTATCAAGAGCCAGTTTGGCGAACATCAGAAGATAAAGAGAAGAGATACCCTTCACGAAAGCTATCTTCCGTTTCCAAATCAGAAGCTGCAGGATGCAGAACACGAATGTATGCAAGCCACAGAGGCTTAAACCATAAGGTTCTTTCACCAGCAGAAAGAGCATTATATGATAAGGTATGATAATCAGCTCGCTTATCGTCAGAAGTAGAAAGGCGATAACGCGTCGGCGGTCTACCACACCACAATATTGAGGGCATAAATGATGCTCTACCCTCACAATCACGTTTACAATGTCATTCTTCAGTTTCATTTCGTATTGGTTATTTTCTTAAATCTTATTTTTACTTTCGTAAGTCAAACGGCTCTTTTTCTTGGAGATTGCCATTTTTTAGGGAATTATTGATTCCGGCTGCAAAAATACAAATAATATCAGAAAACCTTGTTCAATTATCCGAAAATCGTACAACTTTAACGATTTTAAGCATAAATCAGTGTACTATTTTGCTAAAAATGGCATTTTTCAGTATTTTTCAGTGCTTAAAAATTTGGCTGTATCCAATATTCGTTCTACTTTTGCACCCGAAAACCAACGATATGAGATACAGATGAACTAAAAAGTAAGTTGAAAGTAAACTGAAAGGAGAAAAGGAACAGTTGAAAGTAAACTTTAGGAAACATGAGTTCTCAGTAGATTCAGGTATTGGTGATCATTATAAATATAAAAGAGTATACGAAAGTAAAAGGTGATTCAAAATCACTCAATGTATTTAAAAAAAAGAAAAGTTTAATTGAGGTATGAAGAAAAGGATTTTTATTGCGTTAGTAGCACTCGGCAGCCTTATCTGTCCTGCTCTAGCGCAGGAAGCTGCGGTAAAGACCAACTTGCTGTATGATGCAACGACAACCATGAACTTGGGTGTTGAATTCGGTCTTTCTCCAAAATGGACACTTGACGTATCCGGAAACTACAATCCTTGGACGTTTTCAAAGAACAAGAAATGGAAACACTGGCTCGTTCAGCCAGAGGCCAGATACTGGTTCTGTAACAAAATGATGGGTTCATTCATCGGCTTCCATGCCTTGGGTGGATCTCACAACATCGGTGGCATGGATCTTGACTTCAAGTTCCTGGGCACTGATTTCTCTAAGCTGAAAGACTATCGGTATGAAGGATGGTTTATCGGTGCAGGTGTAGCCTACGGCTATGCTTGGGCTCTCTCGAAACATTGGAATCTGGAAGCTGAACTTGGTGTAGGCTATATCTACTCTAAGGCAGATAAGTTTAACTGTGCTCAATGCGGAGATAAACTTGAAGATGACAAGGCACACAACTATGTGGGCCCGACGAAAGCAGCCCTCAACTTAGTGTATGTTTTTTAAAAAGAATCAGAGATGAATACATATAATATAATAGGTAGTATGTTCGGAGCCTTGCTTATCGCTCTTCCTATATCAGCCGATAATACCCAGCAGGCTTACAAGAATCTGAAAATCCAGAATAAGGCAATCAGAAAGGTTGGCAACCAGGTGAAAGTGGCTATGGACTTGAATCTCGACCAAATTCAGCTTGCCAGCAACAAAGGTCTCATCTATACCCCAATGATCCTCAACGAAAAGGATACGCTCTTCATGCCGAGTGTTGAGGTGATGGGTAAAAAGAGATATATTTACTATCAGCGTAACCAGAAAACGGCTACGGCAAACCCACTCATCGTGGCACTCCGTAAGAACAAGACAGCACAGACGCTTCATTATGAATACGCCGCTCCGTTCAGCGACTGGATGAAGAACTCAAACTTCGCCATCAGCAATGATGCCTGCGGTTGCAACCAGCAACTTCTCGACGAAGGTATTCTGAATCCGGAAGGACGTGCATTCTCTACTCCGAAGAATCTCTTCAACGCTTATGTACAGCCTAAGGCAGAAGCCGTAAAGGCAAGAAAGGAGAATGGTTCTGCCCGTTTGAACTTCAAGGTGAACAAGTGGGATATCCTGTACGATATGGGCAACAATGCCAACGAACTGAATAATATCCGCAAGACACTCGATCTCGTAAAGAACGATTCGGATGTTACCATCACCAAGATAACCCTCCACGGCTATGCATCACCAGATGGCGGATATGCCAACAACAACAAGTTGTCGCATAACCGTACACAGGCGCTTTTGAAGCATATTCTGAAGACCTATCCTATTTCTTCAAAACTGTTTGCGGCCACAGCTACAGCAGAGGACTGGGCGGGAACCATCAAGTATGTAAATGAGAATGAGATTCCTCAGAAGGAAGCTGCACTTGAGATCATCAGCAGCAACATGCAGCCAGATGCCAAAGAGAAAGCATTGCTCAAGAAGGCACCTCAGGCTTATCGCTATCTCCTGCAGAATGTATGGCCATCACTTCGCCGTACCGACTATACGATAGAATATGATGTTCAGGCATTCAATGTAGAAAAGGCTAGAGAGGTTATCAAGACCCGTCCTCAGAAGCTCTCTCTCCAGGAGATGTATCTGGTAGCCCAGACTTATCCGAAGGGTAGCGCCGAATTCAACAATGTTTTCGACATAGCTGTAAGAATGTTCCCTGAAGATAAGCTTGCCAATCTCAATGCAGCCTCAGCAGCCATCGAACGTGGCGACAAGGTGAGTGCAGAGAAATATCTCCTGAAAGCTGGCGACAGCGCCGAGGCAAACAATGCCCGCGGTTGTCTGGCTTCCATGAAGGAAGACTATCAGACAGCCAAGCAATACTTTGAGAAAGCTATTGCCGGTGGTTTGAAGGAGGCGCAGGAAAACCTGGATAAAGTTAACCAGGCACTTTAAAGTAACTATTTACTTTCTATTTATATAAGTATAAGATAAAAGATGATGTAAAATACGATCTGTTTTCAGCGGATTGTGCCAATATGTGCGAAACTTAATTTTGAGAATAAGAATTAATTAAATATATTGTATAACTTTTTTTGTATTAAGTAAAAAGATTATGAAAAAAATGAATTTGCTCGTAATGAGCTTGATTTCAGCCGCAGCTTTGTCTTTCACTAGCTGCAGCAGTAATGATGAATTGGATGGTAACAACGCAGGTCAGAACAAGGTAGACAAGTTCTACATGACTTTGACCGTTCAGACTCCTACCAGCAATGGTACAAGAACTGCACAGAAGAATCCTCATGACGCTTCAAAAGAGGAATCTTATGTAACAAGTGGTACATTCTATCTGGTTGATGCAAATGGTAAGATTGCAAAATCAATCACAATTGATGAGAAGGCATGGGCAGATGCTAAAGTTCCTCAGCAAGGTAAGGATGGTAAGACAACACTTCAGATTCCTGTTGAAAATGTAACTGCAGGTACCAAATACAGCGTATATTTCTTAGCTAACGCGACAAGTGCATCACCACTTACTGATGTTTATACATCTGACTTAGCTAACAAGTTTGCTAAAGCATACTCTGCTGATAACAAATTTGCAATGTTCAACCAGAACGATGCAGAAGTAAAGGCAAACAGCCATACTGTTGTTTTCACATCAGACAACAAAGACGCAAATTCTGCAGCAGAGGTTAGCGACATCATTAAGATTGATCGTCTTACCGCACGTATTGACGAGCCAACATCTGAGGCAACAGAAATCAAGGCTTACGCTGAAGATGCAGAAGCTACAGAAGCTGAAAAGATAGCAAATGAAGATGCAAAAAAGGCAGTAAGCAAAGTAGCATTAACAAGTTATGCAATCTCAAATGTTGCCAACAAGACAAATGTTATGCAGCAGTGGGATGATGCAAAATTCACAAACCTTTCTATCCCAGAAGGTACCACTTACTTCCAGCCAACATCTGAGTTCGGTACAAAGACATTGCTCCAGAACTATGACTACTTTAATGCAGTAACAACAGAAAAGTCACATAAGGACTATGTCTTCGAGAACAATAATGAGAATGCTGCAACTTCTATGTACTTCGAGTACACAGTAACTCTCAATGATGACTTAAAGGCTAAGGCAGACTTCTCGGATGGTACATTCTATCGTTACAACAAGGTCATCTATAGCAACATCCAGGACATCATCAACACATACAAAGATGTAAAGGCTATCTTTGATGGTAAGGACGCAGCCACAGTTGTTGCTGAATTGAAAGCAGCTAAAGATGACACAACAGATCGAGAGGCTAAGTTGGATGAATTCCGCAAGAAGTATGATATCGAGGTCTTCAACGAAGGTAAGACATACTATGTTCAGAAGATCAAGGATCAGTACCTCGGTGTAGAGAATACTATCCAGCGTAACAGCATCTACCTGTTAAATGTAAAGAACATATTTAATGTTGGTGCCCAGGTTCCTAATGGTGGTCCAGATGATCGTACATTGTACTATCTCGATGTTGAGGTTTCTGTTAACCCTTGGGTTCTCAACAACCAGGACGTTAACTTGAAGTAATATTCCGTCAAACCAGACAGATAAAATATAAATACTTATATATATACCAAGACTCTCGGGGGAACAATCCTCCTCCGAGAGTTTATCAACCAAACGTTCGTTCTGAAAAGAACGAAAACATTCTTAAAAGATAACTAACATTGCCGCCCATGTATAAAAGGCGGGAGATACAAAGACGTGCCGTCATACCCCCAACCCGAAAGACTGGCACTTTTCATCCTTAGATAATAACGATGCCGAAGGCAACGAAACAGAGAGCTGATAAAGCAAAGATATTCGCTACCTACGGCACTCTCTATATAAAATAAGTAAAAGTAAAAGATTATAAAAGATAAAGAATATGGCACATTTCCTCAACAACAAATGTTGCAAGCTGGTTTGCATCTCAGCCATCGCACTCACTTCTCTTTCATCATGCATGAAAGACGAAATCACGAGCTGCCCTACAGCTAAGTTGTCGCTCAAATTCGACTATACTTATAATGTGAAAGAGGCTGATGCTTTCTCTGCTGAGGTGAAGAACCTCAACGTTTATGTATTCGACAAGAACGGTAAGTTCGTAGATAACTATACCGAGTCGGCTGACAAGTTTGAAACAGGTCATAAGATGGAAATCACAGACCTGCAAGCAGGCAAGTATACCTTCGTCTGCCTGGCTCGTGACAAGCAGCCTGCCGCAATGGGAACAAGAGCCGAAGGTGATGATGAGACCGAGTTTAGCTTTACTAAACTTACCCCAGGTATCTCTACCATCAACGACCTGCAAGAGGAAATGGGCAAAAAAAACGCAGAAGAATCCGTTAACGACAAGCACTTCACAGCCCTCTATACCGCACAGGACTCCCTCAACTTTGATGGAGAAAACGATGTGCAGGGAAAATTGAGTCTGATGAAGTGTACCAAGACATACCGCGTGGTGATGCTTCCATTCGAACCCGACCAGGAAGGATTCACAGCCGAAAACTTCGATGTAGAAATCAAAGGTTCCGCTGCCCTACTCGACTATAAGGGCGACAAGGTAAAGCCAAAGGCAATCACCTATCTTCCTTATGAGAAGAAACTGGTAGAAAACCACAGCGGCAAGACCGAGGTAGAAGGCGAAGACGTAGAAAAGGCGCTGGTTTACGACCTGTCATCATCACGTATGTTTGAAACCAAAGATGACAACAAGAGCCGTGCTGCCGACGGATCCAGCCAATATGATGACAAGCGCATCGTCATCACAGACAAGCGCATCAACAAAGTCATCTTCAACCACTCCCTGCCTTGGTTCCTCTCACTCTGTGCCAGCGACCGCTACGGCAAAGACTGGAGCGACCAGCAGTATCTGGACCGTCAGGACCATTACACCCTGGTATTCTACGTGCCAGCTCCAAGTTCTACCTACAGCATGGATGCAAGAATCAAGGTAAACAACTGGGTTCTGAATCTTCAGAATGCCGACCTGGGAAAATAAGAAAAGAAAGAAGTATAAGTAAAAGAAAGAAAACATGAAACGCTATCAATCTACTCTGACCAAGATGACACGCCCAGTGTGTATGGCACTCGCTGCTTTGCTCATGGTAGGCGCAATGGCATCCTGTTCAGAGAACGAAAATACAGAAACAGCTCCAGGCGACAATGCCTATCTGAGCCTCAGTTTCTCTACCGGCACCGGAAACAGTACCAGAGCCGGAGAAAGCCATACGGAAGATGTGCTCGCAGATAATGAAAGTAAAGCTGACCCGAACTCAGAGAGCGACATTCACAGCATCAAGGTATGGGTGTTTCAATCTGGCACAAACGAAGATGCCAATCCTATCGCATATAAGGAAGAAGCATTAAAAGATATTAATGGCAGCTACAATTTGCAGCTACGTTTCTTAAGAAAGATAGCAGGAAAAAAGGTAGAAAATATCGACCTCTACATCCTGGCTAATTCAGAAAGTACCAACATACAAGACAAGTTGAGTAATAAGGATTTCAGCAGCATCACCCGCAAGGAGTTGCAGAATATCCGCTTTGACTCTACTTTTGGCATTCAAGATGATGGTAATCCACAGAACACAAAAGTTCCTGAAACAGGTCTCCCTATCTCTCGTGCCATCACCAACATTTCTGTAGAGAAACATGTTGGAACAACCGAAGCAGAGGCAGAGACCAAAGGCATCAAGATTCCTCTGGTTCGCGCTGTTTCGAAACTCCATTTTTACTTTGCCCGCAAATCGGGTACTGATGCCAATACCAACACCAGTCAGGTAAAGGTAATAAGAATAGAGGTAGAAGGCAACACCATTCCTACTGCCAGCTATGTTTTCCCCGATGAGGCAGAATATAAAGAGAATGGTTACAACCAGAACGTAACCAGCCAGAAATACGACAACGCAGGTACGACTTACGTACCAACCGCTCTGAAACTGGCAGGTGTAGAGAACAAGGATATCAGGGAAGTGGATAATCCTGAGAGTTTCATCAAAAAGAATCAGTCTGCCCAGGAATATCTGGATGCTTTTAAACAGGCAGGCATTGATTCTCACAATCTCTGTTATCTCCGTGAGACCAACAAAGCCATCAAAGGCACCATCTGGTATTCATTAGATGGTGGAACACCCAAGAGCGCGACCTTCAATATTCCTTCTGAAGGAAATGCCATCAGAAACAGAGAACTGGTAGTTTACGGTTATTTCCTCAACGGACAGATGGGCAAACTCACCGTTACTCCATCTATTCAGGAATGGCAGGATGGAGGAACATTCGATTTCATCGATGCCTCTACGAATGTTGAAATCCCTGACAGCGGAAAGACAGACTGGGGCTACAAGGTATATTACGGTTTCCCTAAACGCGGACCGATGATTACGCTCAAGGATATCGATACCAAAGGTAAGCCTTGGATTCTCCAGACAGACAACCCGATGTTCGGATTCGTAGAATGCGATAAGGATGGCAATTATGAGGAAAAAGAACCGGTTTACGATCCAATCATTACAGACAAAAACGATGGCAAGAATCCAGTAGGAAGCACCTACAAGATAAAGGATTTCATCATCAATCAAAGTGGTGAGAAGAAGACACTCTACTTCTATGTCGTGCCAAAGAACAGACTGGATCTGGCAAAGCCACATAATGTAAAGGCGCAGGTGTTCCTGACCAAATATCCAAACGATAAGTTTATCCTGAATCCAGGTTTCAAATATAAAGGATGTAAGGAGGGCAAATTCGCCGGTAAGGATATTCACTTTGAACAAGTTTTATAAAGACAACAGAAAATAACATTCATCATGAAGAAGTTATATATAGACATAAGATTCGCAAAATGCATCTTGGCTCTTACAGCAGGATGGCTCATGGCAGGATGCTCGGCTGAAGACGAACTGGGAAACGGTTCGGCTGCACAACAGTTGAGCATGACTCCCATGGTCAACGACCTGCAGACCACAAGAGTGAAGGAAGAAGAGAATCTTCATGAAAAAACTCTGTCTTCTCTTGACTTTAAGATGTTCGAACCAACAAATAATGGTGATTGTAGAATCGACTGCCAGTTTAAAAGTCCGGCAGAAAAACAGAAAGAGGTATTGGCTTCGGGCAGCTGGAAATCGAAACACCAGCTTGATGAGAATAATACTTATCCTTACTATGCAGTAGCCAATGCAAAGGATAATCTCAAGGGTAAGGACCTGGCAAAACTTCTTGCCAGCACCCAGCAGGATGATGATATCTGGATGCCAGCTACCATGGTAAACGACAAGAAATTCCTGATGAGCAGCCAAGGTGAGTATACCATCACCCAAGATCCGGAACAGAATATTCCGGTAGAACTGGTGAGAGCGGCTGCCAAAATCAAGCTGAACATCTCTTCTACGGTGAAGGATTACCATATTAAAGAAGTAAAGTGGAAGTTCATCAATTACAATACCAATACAGCTATCTTTGCCGGTCAACCAGCTCGTCAGAATATCATAAAAGATAATCAAGAGAATAAGGCTACAGCAGAGAAAGACGAAAAGGGTAATGATATCTGTAAGGTAACAACTTACAGCTATTCCACAACATGGAACGGGAAAGATGATATGCCACAGTTTGTTGCAGATGTAACTTTCGAAAAAAATACGGATGCAAAAACAACCATTACCAAGAATCTGGTTATCCCTGTGCGTGATCCGCAAGGCGAAAAGAGGTTAGACCGCAACTATATCTATACCGTCAATGCCGTCATCAAATATCTGGATACCAATACGCATATCGATTACGATGGAGATACAGGTTATCTGAAATGGCAGATTGCCAAATGGACCCAGGGTGAAGATACTTATGTGAAGGGAGATAAAGCAAGTTTCCTCGTGGTATATCCTACCCAACTGGACCTCAAGGATCCGATGGATTGGGATAAAGATAACTGGTGCATCGACTGGTTTGCATCCAGCCCTATCGGTCAGCAACCGGAAAAGAAAGGATATTACTTTGATAAATATGGTAAAAAGAAAGTGGATGACAACCTGGCTGGTCAGATTATCGGCCAGCCTGACACAAGCGTTGGTGACGATAACCGAGGAAAGATTAATATCCATGGTAACAAACCAGAATATACCATCAGCTACATCAACTTCCTCGTAAAGACCGAATCCAAATCTCAGAAAGTGAATCTAAGGAAGTACCCTGCCATCTATTCACTCAATGTAGCGAATGCAGAGGCTTTTGACAAGCAGAACACGCAAAACAGACTTTACACGCTGCAGTTTACCACCAACCAAGGCATCGGCGGTTACGCGATAGCCAAGCCGCAACTCGATAGCGAAAACAAGTCTACAGACAAGACGGTTTCCCCTGCCTTGATCATGGCATCTGCCGGACATGGCAACAAAACGGCAGATAGCTACGAGGCAGCAAGAAGATACTGCCATGGTTACAGCGAGACGGCAACAACGCTAAAAGGCGAAACGCTGAACATGCATGGCTGGCGACTGCCTACCACAGACGAGGTAACGCTGATCAAACAGCTGGCAAGCCAGGACAAAGTGGTAGACAAACAGATTCTCAGTAACGCATACTACTGGACCCTGGATGGCACGAAGGCAGCCTTTAATGATAATGGCGCACAGGAAGTAAACAGCACATACGTTCGCTGCGTTCACGACCTCACCTTAGAGGAAATTGAGAAAATTGAAAACCAAGGTATAGAATAACAGAAGGTAAGCAAGATGAAAAAATATAAATTATATATCGGAATCATGACGGTCCTGTTAACAGCAATGTTAACAGGCTGTTCTGACAACATACCCGACAATATGACTTCTCCTACCGAAGCTAACGAAGCAGAAGAAGGTTACTATACGGCAAGCTTCAACGTATCCATCCCCAGCTTCGAGCAGCAGGTTACCCGAAGCACCCTGTTTACGAATGAAGGCATCGGGAAAAACTGCGTCAAGCTGTTCTGCTTCGATGAGGAAGGTCAGTTCGTGGGTTTTGGAAAAGTCGGGGAATTCGGTGAAATCAAAGGTTTCAGAAGAGACGTAAACGGCAACATCATACAAAACGGTGACAAAGATATCGACAATAATGGACAAACCACCCCTCGAAATTTTTCTGCCCAGATTCCCAACAAGACGGCTCGCATCCATCTGGTGGCAAATACAGAAAGCCAGTACAAGACCATCGACTGGGAAAACCAGTCAAAATGGGTGGGTATGCACGAGAATATACTGATGACCACCTTCGAGACAGAGTATGGTGAGGATCAGGCTGCGCTGACCCGATACTGGGGCTACATCAAGGAAGATTCACCTGAGAAGCTCAAGGAATATCTCCGCCAGGATACTACCAAGCAGGATTACATCATCCATCTTATCAGAGACAGAGCCAAGATTTCGGCAGAATGGAGTAAGCAAGCCAAAGATGCCAATTCAAATCTCAAAGACGAGGACTTGACGATGACTGTGGTGAATGGTATGGCATACGGAACGCTGGCTCCCTTCAACAGAGACAGTCTGTTATTCAACCCTACTACAGGAGATGATAAGTGGGAATGGAAGGTGGATTATGTAACTCCTGCCATCAGTAACAAAAAGATGAAAGGTGATAAAAAACAGATGTATAATCCTACCGCAGCATTCGAAGATAGAAACCTGCCTACTGATCCGGCAAAGGTATTGCTGAAATACAACGGACTATGTTACCTGATATACTTGCAGAATCAGGACAATGTTCCTTATGCCATCAAGCGAAATTACGAATATAAAATCATCATCGACAAACTGGACGAAAGCTATGGCAAGGGAAGTTTGGAGGAAGCGCTGAAAAGCGCACCTGTCAATAATCCTTGGATTAGAGTGGAACAATACATTCCGGGAGTGAAGGATGGTAATTATGAACTCGCCATCAACGAGGGCACCTATCAGACCACCAATGCAGCTTCCGGTTCTGAACAATTCATCGAATTCACCTATAAGGGCGATAACAAGGAGCCTACGGATTTCGTGGCTTTATGGACTGAGAACCTGTCATTCGGAACTGCAGCTGCACCAGTGGTTAGCAGCTATAAATATAACGAAGCATCAAAGACCGGTACCGGTACCATTAAGTACAAGCTGGGCACGGTAGACAAGACCTGGCGAGAGGGCATCATACACCTCATCGACAAAGTGCATGGACTCAATAGAAACATCCATCTCTATAGCATCAACGAGGTGCAGTATCAGGTAAACGCTCCTGCCAACATCGGAACAAATGCAAATGCTGAGGCGGAGTTTAAGTTTACCGTTCCCGCCAACTACCCGAAAGAGTTGCTTCCAGTAACCGTGAAGTTTGCATCGGGCGATGTAGTTCCAGAGGGCTGTGACATAGAGTACAGTTCTACAAATGAAATTGGCAAGACTTGGAACAGCTGGTATGTATTCAAGGCTGATAAAGCCGGAACGACATACACCGTGAAGCTGAAAAACGTTCATCAAAACGTTACTGGCAATGCTACCTACTACGTGAAGATGGACAATGCCAACCAAGGAAAGGCCAAGAAGTTTGAATTCACCTATCAGTAGTAAGTTTTAGAAAAGTTTAGTTCATATATCTGTATCGGGGCGCATATCGTTTCAAAATTTAAATGCCCCCAAATATCAATGAAATAGGTAATAAAATAATTATCATTTACTATACAAATAGAATGCGGGAACCAATAAATTAAACTAGACTGGTCGTTGGAACTGTAGTTGCCGAGGTGATCTCACCTTCTATAGTTCCGCGGCTTTTTTTATATAAAAAACCTTGCCACTTTCAATTTTATTTTGTAATTTTGCACCCGTTAGTAATATTATTAATTCCAAAATAAAGATGATGGCAAGATTCATATTCCTCAGTTTCTTCATGCTGGTTGGAGCCTTAGCCCCAACCAAGGCTCAGAACAGTTTCCCATACCCTGCTCTGCCAGACAGTCTGCGCAGCGTAGAGCAACGTGCAACATACCTGAGTGAGCACTATTGGGACAACTTCAACTTTTCCGATACCCTGGAACTGGCAAACAAGGAGATGGCAGAACAGGGCTTTGTCAACTTCATCGATATTCTGGCACGTTTCGACCAGGAAATAGCCCAGAAGGGTATTGCAGCCTTTACAGCCAAGGCTTACCAGCAGAAGCCATCTAAAGAGAAGTTTGAAAGCCTCATAGAGCATTATTATGAGAACCCTGAGTCGCCCATGCGCAACGACAGGGTATATGCCCTATTCCTGGAAGACATGGCTAAATCGCCATACTTCGATGTAACCGAGAAAGAAAGAATAGAATTTAAACTGAAACAGGCAAGAAAGAACTTGCCTGGCACACAGGCTACCAACATCAGTTTTATGCTGGAAGACGGCAAGCCTCATCAGTTGAGCGATTACAGGGAAAAGAAGGTTATCTTATATTTCTACGATCCAGACTGCGAGAACTGCCACAAGATATCTGCATGGCTAGACAAACAGACAATACCAGCCGGCTTCAGTCTGCTCCGCATCGTAGCAGATAACCGCTTGAGCACGATTTACGGGCTCAAAGCCATGCCAACCATTTACCTGTTGGATAAAGAGAATAAGGTGATATTAAAAGACTGTACACCAGAACAGCTCATGGAAGCATTACGGGGAAATGAAAACAGAAAGTAAAACTAGACTGGTCGAAAGAAGCGACATCTGTTATTGAATAAACATATCATTTACTATCATTTACTATCATTTGTCTTAACTTCGTATATTATATATCAACATACCATTCATTATAATTGTAACTTCATATCATTTATTATATATCTGAATTGCATTTTACTATTTATATGTATCTTAATTAGCTCGGGAAGAGTCATACTTCAACTTGAACTCCTCACGGGCGTGATTATTGCGCATGACAACAACCACATAGTCACCATCCTTAACTGTTCCTACCTTGGCAACAAGCGTATAATAACCATACTGACCAGACTTTCCATAATCACCTGTTTCGGTAATGATTAACTTCTTGCCAACCAACTGAGTTGCAAACTTGATATTTGTACCTTGGTCGAAGATTACATTCTTATGAGTCAGCATCAGCTGACCACCCGGAAGAACCTTGCAAACCAACTTCTCATCATTCTCAGCCTTACTGTTAGACTCCTCGCTTACGGCAGAGCCCGCAGTCATGGAATAGCTGAGCAAAGAGAAACCTGACTCATCGGTGGTAACGCGACTAACTGTTTCACCCATTTCATCGTCAGATGCACTGCAACTTACAAATCCTATTGTCATCATAGTCATAGCGATGACCATCATAAAATACTTCTTCATAGTTATACCATTTACTAATTGTTTTCATTATCATTTAAACCAGTCATCTTCAGATTCCAGCCTTTCGGCCATTACCATCCGATGCTTTTAAAAACAAACACCTTTCGGTTTAAATCATCTTTTACAATTACACAAATGATATGTTGGGAGGAGTGATATCATTTACTATTGGTTATCATTTACTATTGCTTATCATTTACTATAGGGCTTATACCCCTCTAACATGTCCTTTTCTTTCGTTTGAACAATGCAAATATAGGAAAAAAGTCAATAGGATGCAAGTTTTCTTAGTTAAATAATGTAAAGTTTTTCATGTTATCGTGCACAATATGCATTACTTGCTGACAGATTGTTTGATTGCGGGAAAAAAGGGGATAAAACAAAAGCGGGAACCCTTTCGGATTCCCGCTCATATCTTGTGTTGTAAAATCTCGAAGATTAGTCGAGGTTAGCCAACTTGTTGTCAGAATGAAGAACATCCTTGATCTTGTGGCTATAGAGGTCAACCATGTACTCACGAG
>OWJS01000523.1_pt1 | contig 14456 bp, 7 predicted proteins | sample 1732961 | NCBI WGS metagenome assembly OWJS01 (sample SAMN05065774, study PRJEB22554) | human gut metagenome | biome: ENVO:2100002; feature: ENVO:00000062; material: ENVO:00002003 | host: Homo sapiens | place: USA
GAATAAGGCTAAATCAGACCATTTTTATTACCGCTGAATAGTTACTAAATCTTTTAATTAACTAAATAACAACAAAATGAAAAAAATTACGTTTCTTTTCAGCTTGCTTCTGACGTTCTTGGGAGTGAGTACAGCGTATGCTGGTGCTGGCGATGTCATTACAGACTTGAGCCAGTTGAGCAGCAAAAAAATCTACACCATTTCTGGTTCAAGAGGTACATTGAAGCAAGGTGAAACAAGTCTAGTTGGTACTAGAAACTCTACGGCTGACGCTACAGATGCCACACAACAATTTGTGGTGCTGAGCAATAATGGAGAATATTTCCTTTTTGCTTATGGCAAAGATCAATTCGTAAACGCGAGTCAAAAGCCTGGTGCTTATGGTAACATGCAAGCTTTTACCATATCGAAAAATGCGCATGATCAAACTAAAAATACTTATCCTTGGCGCTTTACCTTTGATAATGGTAATATGATGAACTTTAATAACGAAGGTTCAGCAGTCGTTATTGATGGTTGGAAAAATCAAGATGGCGGAAATGCTTTTCAATTTACGGAAGTAGGTGACTTGACTGATGAAGCTAAGGCTGCAGCTTTAGATTTTGCTCTTGCTAAATATAATGCAGGAAAAATCTATAGCCTTACTCAACAAGCTGACTATCAAGCAGGATTGCCTTTTGCTGGAAAACAGGTGGATCTTGATGCTTTTAATAATGTCTATAACACTTATGCAGATAAGACATATAGTACTATTGGTGAAGAAGCAGCAACTGCTACAGCCGCTTTGAATGCTGCAATGACCAATTTTACTTCAGGCATCGAAGGAATAACTGATGGCATGCAAGTTATTTTGGGTAACAAATTGCATACAACTCGTTTTGTTTATGCAAAGGAAAAAGCAGGAGTTGCGTGTCTTGGATCTGGCACAGCTAAGGATAGTTATCGTTACCTTTTTACTTTTAAAGCAACTGGTGATGGCAAATTTAAAATCTATAGCAACTACTATGATAAGTATGTAGGTGGTGTTCCTGGAGGTAATAATCAGGAATTCAAATTGGTAGATGCAGCAAGTGCACAAGCTTATACCGTAGAAGCAAGTGCAAAGTTTTTCGGCTTTGGTAATATTTACGATAAGAATACTACAACTACTTCTAGTGGTGTTATTGTGAATGCATTGCATATGGTAAATTGGGATGGCGTAGTACGCTGGGATACTAGTGCACCTGCTTCTGCATTCAGATTTATCCCTGTTACTTCAGAAATTACCAATGCGTGGGATGCAGCTATTATTAAGCTAGCTTCAAATACGAACAATTATATTGGTTCTTATAAAAGCAATGAAAAGGTTGAAGCTGCTGTTACTGCTTTAAAAGCAGCAGATGCTGAAACAAAGGCAAGTGCTTACCGAGCACTTGAAGAGGCTCTAACTGAAGCTGGTACTTTACAACCTATTGCGGGCAAATATTATACAATACAATGTGTACGTGGTATGCATAAAAACCACTACCTTACCGAAGGTTATGGTATGACTGAAGAAACTGATAGCAAAAACTCGCTTTTGGCTTCAGACCTCTCTGCCAATATTATGCCTGCCCTTTGGCAGTTTGAACAATTGACAGAAGAAGGTAAGACAGATCGTTATTATATCAAGGCTGCAAACTCTAACAGCTATTTGAGCAAAACTAATGGTACTGGTTATCGCCTTCGTTTGTTGGAGGCAGAAAGTGCAGACAAGGGTGAATATGTATTAAATACAGATGCTAACATTGTAGATGTTAATTATGCTGTTGCTTTGAATGATAAAGTATCTAATGGATTGGCAAGTTGTCGCAATGAAAACAATCAAGTTGTTGCTTGGAATGGAGGTAACGATGGTTCTTCAAATAATTTCCTTGTTAAGGAAGTTACCGAAATTCCCGTTGCTATCTCAGATGCTCGTTATGCAACATTGAACTTGCCTTGCGCTGTAACTATTCCTACAGGTGTTAAGGCTTACACAGCAACTGATGGTGTAAATGAAATTACTTTGAGCGAAATCGAAGGTAATGTAATTCCCGCTAAGACTCCTGTTGTTCTCGTAGGTGAAGCTGGTTCTTACAACTTTACAATCAACACAGATAATACAGCAGAGGCTATTTCTACAGCCATGAGCGGTACTCTCGTTCCTGTAACAGTTGCAACTGATGCTTCAGCTTACATTTTGAAGAAAGGTGCTCAGGGAATCGGTATGTATAAGATTACTTCAGATACTGATCGTACTATCGCTGCCAATAAGGCTTACATGGGCTCAACTACTGCAGCTTCTTCTTCTAACATGAAGGTATTCAACTTTGGTGGTACTTCTACTGGCATTAACAATGCAGTTGCTGGTAACGCTAAGAACAACGTTTACTATGACCTCAACGGTCGTCGCGTTCTTTATCCTGCACACGGCGTATTCGTAAAGGCTAACGGTGAGAAGGTTTACATCAAGTAATACAACTAAAAAATAGAATAACAATGAAAAAGACATATATAATGCCTCAGTCGGCAATTGTACGTTTTAATGTTGAAGGCATGCTCGCAGCTTCAGCTCCTACTTTGGGTAAGTTTGAAGAAAATGGAACTGGTGGTAGTGATGGTCTTTCTAACGAACGTGGTTGGAGCAGCGAAAGCTGGTCGAATACTGACGAAGACTAAACATCTGAATTCATAAATAATCGCCGCACAAACCTTCGGGCTTGTGCGGCGTTTTCTTCGACTTGCTATTTATCGTATTTTTTGTCAACAAAAAAAACTATTGATTAACTTGGGCAAGTTAATTGATTAACTTTGCCTTTTCTATTGATTAACTCGACCAAGTTAATTGATAGACTCAAAAATGGGGTATGGAATACGGATTTTGCAGATAGAACTGATTCCTTTCTTTTCGGACTGAAAAGGATGAAAAGATGAATGGTTTCTCGCAGCATGAAGGTTTTTTTATCGCGTTCTCCCCAAAAGCAGTCTAAAGTGTCGAAAAAAAGTATGTTAACATACTTGGCGATTTAAGTTAACATACTTGGCGATTTAAGTTAACATACTTGGACATGTTAGCTAAGTTACTTTTTTGAGGAGGTTCCTTTAATTATTGTCGAGTTCTTTTTTTATATAACTCTCTATGGCATACAAGGGGATGTTCTCCATCCATTCTTGGCTTTGAAAACCGAGCATTGAAAAGCGTACACCTTTTAAGTGGTAGGAAGCAAAGTCTTTGCAAATAAAGGCGTGTAATGATTTAGACTTAACATTATCCTCAGCCTTCACCTCAATCGGCAAAATGCGACTGTTGGCTTGAACCACGAAGTCAACCTCTTGTGTCGAATTGTCCTTACTATAATAATATATAGGTAAGGAGTCGAACGACTTTAACTGTTGCAATACAAAATTTTCAGTAAAAGCACCTTTGTATTCACTAAACACATTGTTACCAATAATTATTTGAGAGGCTGGTGTTTGAGTTAAAGCCCCCAATAATCCAACGTCTAACAGATACAATTTAAAAGCATCCATGTCGGCATAGAATTTAAGCGGCACTTTGGCATCGCGTGTACGCTCCACTTTGTGAACCAATCCCGCATCAATAAGCCATTGAATGGCTATTTCAAAATCTTTGGCTCTTGCCCCCTTGCGTACGGCACCATAGATAAACTTTTTGTTCTCGCGAGCTAATTGTGCGGGAATTGATTGCCACACCATGCGCACACGTTGTGTTTGTTCTTCAGTGTGTTTGCTAATATCAGCTTCGTAGGCAGTAAGGATGTTTTGTTGTATGTTTCGCACTTCTGCCAAATTGTGGTTTAAGGTGAAATGTTGCACCGCTTCGGGCATTCCACCCACAAAGTAGTACGAGCGAAGATAATCAATCAGTTTGGGGGCAAAGGTGTCAATCAATGTATAATCGTTGCTCTTGAGAATTTGCAACAAAGGGGCTTCTCCATTTGCTAACAGAAACTCCTCGTAGGTCATGGGGGAGAGGTGTATAATATCAACCTTCCCAACGGGGAACGATTCACCCTTCATATTCATAACCCCCAACAAGGAGCCTGCAACCACTACATGCAACTCAGGCTTGTTTTCGCAAAAATACTTCAGTGAGGAGAGAATGGGAGGTATTTCTTGAATTTCATCGAGAAAGATGAGTGTCTCGCCAGGCACAATTGTTTGGCGTGCAATAGCCGACAAACCCAAGATGAGTCTGTCAACATCGGTATCTTCGTTAAATAGTTGTGCCACAATGTCGTTTTTGTAGCAGTTAATGTAAACCATGTTTTTAAATTCATGGTTCCCGAACTCCTTTAATATATATGTTTTGCCAACTTGTCGCGCACCATACATAATTAAAGGCTTTCGGTGGGGCGATAACTTCCACTGGATCAGATGATTATAGACTTCTCGTTTCATGCCTTTTACATTTTTATGAGGGAATATTCATCGCAAAGATACACTTTTATGAGGGAATAAATCCTTTATGACAACACTTTTATGAGGGAATAATTAGCTTGTGACAACACTTTTATGAGGATATGTATGTATTGGGAAGTCTTTTTGGGGCTTATAAATTATTCCTCACTTATCCTTTCCAACCTCATGCAACCTCCCCTTAAAATACGAAAAAACTTGTTCGAAATGAAACACTATAGGCATAAGATTTTTATGTTGTTGTTTTTTTACTTAAATTTGCAGCATGAAGTCGTCTAAACTTTTATGAAGTTCAAGATTTGCCTTTGTTTTTGAAGCGATTTTTGGCATTGAAGAGGGAGTGTAGCGAGCTACACGACCGATGAAAGGTCAAAAAGCGGTCAAAAAGAAAGGTAAAGATTGAATTTAGAAAAGATAAAAGTTTAAATCTAATCTTCGTCAGAAAAGTTTAGACGACTTCAATAATTGCGCATCATAGGGCATACGCCCTTTAGCGCACAATATATAAGAATCACTAAAGAACCATCAAAACCCAACCACAATATGATTTTGTTTTTTACAACTCCGCAGAAGAGCGTGATTGCCACTCAGGTAGATCACGAACTCTCTCATAACGAAGTGGAAGAACTGTGCTGGCTTTATGGCGGTGCCACACTGAATGAAGCAAACGAGCTGAAAGGCTGGTTTGTTGGACCTCGCCGTGAAATGATTACTCCTTGGAGCACCAATGCCGTAGAGATTACACAAAACATGAATCTCCGCGGCATTGCGCGTATTGAGGAATATTTCCCTGTGAAGAACGAGGAAGCCGATCACGACCCCATGTTGCAGCGCATGTACAACGGTCTCGACCAAGAAATCTTCACCGTTAACATTGAGCCTGCCCCCATTGAGTACATCTCAGACCTCGAAACTTACAACGAGCAAGAAGGTCTTGCCCTCTCGCCCGCTGAAATCGAGTACTTGCATGGCGTAGAAAAACAACTCGGTCGTCAACTCACTGATTCTGAGGTGTTTGGCTTTGCACAGATTAACTCTGAACACTGCCGTCATAAAATCTTCGGCGGTTCATTTATTATCGATGGTAAAGAAATGCCCTCATCGCTCTTTGCCATGATTAAGAAAACCACGCAGGAGAATCCGCACAAAATCATCTCTGCCTATAAGGATAATGTAGCTTTTGCACAAGGTCCCGTAGTAGAGCAGTTTGCACCTGCCGATCACTCAACCAGCGACTGGTTCCGTGTAAAGGACATAGAAAGCGTTATTTCAATCAAGGCAGAAACACACAACTTCCCCACAACCGTAGAGCCTTTCAATGGTGCTTCAACTGGTACAGGTGGTGAAATTCGTGACCGTATGGGTGGTGGCGTAGGTTCATGGCCTATTGCTGGTACTGCTGTTTACATGACTGCTTATCCTCGTTTGGATGGTGGACGTGAATGGGAAGAAATCTTGCCCGTACGTAAATGGCTCTATCAGACTCCCGAACAAATATTGATTAAGGCTTCGAACGGTGCTTCAGACTTTGGTAACAAATTTGGTCAACCCCTTATCGCAGGTTCGGTGCTCACCTTCGAACACCAAGAAAATGGCGAGAAGTATGGTTACGATAAGGTAATTATGCTTGCAGGTGGTGTGGGCTATGGCACCAAGCGCGACTGCCTGAAGGGTACTCCCGAAAAGGGCAATAAAGTTGTAGTGGTAGGTGGCGACAACTACCGTATTGGTTTGGGCGGTGGCTCAGTAAGTTCGGTAGATACAGGTCGTTACAGCAGCGGCATTGAGTTGAATGCCGTGCAGCGTGCCAACCCCGAAATGCAGAAACGTGCTAACAACTTGGTACGTGCCCTCTGCGAAGAAGATGTAAATCCCGTAGTTTCTATCCACGACCATGGTTCAGCAGGTCACGTAAACTGCTTGAGCGAGTTGGTTGAAGAATGCGGTGGACAAATTGATATGACCAAACTTCCTATTGGTGACCCCACACTCTCGGCTAAGGAAATCATTGCCAACGAGAGTCAGGAACGTATGGGCTTGCTCATTCAGGAAGAACACATTGACCATGTGCGTCAGATTGCCGAACGTGAACGTGCACCGATGTATGTTGTGGGTGAAACCACAGGCGATGCACACTTCTCGTTTGTACAAGGCGATGGTAAGCGTCCCTTCGACCTCGACGTAGCACAAATGTTTGGTCACTCACCCAAAACTGTCATGGTTGACGAAACCGTAGAACGTAACTATAAGGATGTTACTTACGAAACTTCGCACCTCGACGAATACATCAACCGCGTGCTTCAGCTCGAAGCCGTAGCTTGTAAGGACTGGTTGACCAACAAGGTAGACCGTTCGGTAACAGGTAAGGTTGCGCATCAGCAAACACAAGGCGAATTGCAGTTGCCCCTTTCAGACTGTGGTGTCGTAGCACTCGACTATCGTGGCAAGAAGGGTATTGCTACAGCCCTTGGCCATGCACCCCAGGCAGGTTTAGCAAATCCTGCAGCAGGTTCAGTGCTTTCAGTAGCCGAGTCACTTACCAACATCGTATGGGCTCCCTTGGCTGAAGGTCTTGACAGTGTATCACTCTCAGCCAACTGGATGTGGCCTTGCCGTAGCCAAAAGGGTGAAGATGCACGTTTGTATCAAGGCGTAGAGGCATTGAGCGACTTCTGCTGCGCACTCGAAATCAACGTACCTACAGGTAAGGACTCATTGTCATTGTCACAGCAATATCCTAATGGCGAAAAGATTATTTCTCCGGGAACTGTTATCGTAAGTGCTGGTGGCGAAGTAAGCGACATCCGCAAGGTGGTTTCGCCTGTTATGGTAAATAATAAGAAGAGCACCTTCTACCACATCGACTTCTCGTTCGATGAACTCCGTTTGGGTGGTTCGGCATTCGCACAGAGTCAGGGCTTTGTAGGTAGCGATGTGCCTACTGTGAAGAATCCCGAATACTTCCGCGATGCTTTCAATGCAGTGCAGACCTTAATTAACAAGGGTCTTATCTTGGCAGGTCACGACATCTCAGCTGGTGGTCTCATCACAACCTTGCTCGAAATGACCTTCGCTAACACTGAAGGTGGTATGGATGTATGTCTCGATAAGTTCAAGACCGACGACCTCGTTCGTGTACTCTTTGCAGAAAACCCTGGTGTTGTAGTACAGATTGCTGACGCCGACAAGAAGGAATTTAAGAAGATTCTTGATGAAGTAGGTGTAGGTTATGTTAAGATTGGTACTCCTGCTGAGGAACGTCAGATTATGGTGACACTTGGCGAAGCCACTTACCAGTTTGGCATCGACTACTTGCGCGACATTTGGTATGAAACTTCATACCTCCTCGACACCAAGCAGAGTCACAATGGTTGTGCCAAGCAGCGTTACGAAAACTACAAGCAGCAGCCGCTTGAATATTACATCCATCCTGAATTTACAGGTAAGTTCAAGCAGTTTGGTCTCGACCCCAATCGTCGTGAGCCTTCAGGCATCAAGGCAGCCATCATCCGTGAAAAGGGTACCAATGGCGAACGCGAAATGGCTTATGCCCTCTATCTCGCAGGCTTCGATGTGAAGGATGTGATGATGACCGACCTTATCAGCGGTCGCGAAACACTCGACGAGGTGAACATGATTGTGTTCTGTGGTGGTTTCTCTAACTCCGACGTTCTTGGTTCGGCTAAGGGTTGGGCTGGTGCCTTCCTTTACAATCCCAAGGCTAAAGAAGCACTCGACCGTTTCTATGCTCGCGAGGATACGCTCTCGCTCGGTGTGTGCAACGGTTGTCAGTTAATGGTAGAGTTGAATCTTATCAACCCCGACCACAAGAAGCGTGCGCACATGCTTCATAACGACTCGCATAAGTTTGAAAGTGCTTTCTTGGGTGTAACCGTTCCTACCAACCGCAGTGTAATGTTTGGTTCACTCTCGGGCGACAAGTTGGGCATTTGGGTAGCTCATGGTGAAGGTAAGTTTGATTTGCCTTATCCTGAGGACGACTACAATGTTGTGCTTAAGTACTCTTACGATGCTTATCCAGGCAACCCCAATGGTTCAAGTTACAGCGTAGCAGGTATTGCCAGCCCCGATGGTCGTCACCTTGCTATGATGCCTCACTTAGAGCGTGCCTTCTTCCCTTGGCAAACTGCATACTATCCTGCCGACCGTTTGGCAGACGATATCACGCCTTGGATGGAAGCCTTTGTTAACGCACGTAAGTGGGTTGAAGCACACACAAAGTAATTTAAGGGTGATTCTAAAAAAATCTGCAATATCTTCTGCATGATTTTTTGATAGATAAATCAATATTTCTCGCGCCAGTCTTATCCCATTAAGGGGTGAGATTGGCGCGAGTTCTTTTTATGGCAACATTAAGTAATATTCAAACAAAGACATTTATGTCGAAACATTGCTTCATGCGCCTTCAAAAAATTAATTCATGAACATTTATGGCTCATTGATGGGCACAAATATAGATTAAGTATTAAGTGTTAAGTATTAAGTATTACATTCTATTGAGGTTTTTATGCGCTAGCCCAACCCCCGAATGGGGGTTATTTATGGAAATTTTCCCCATCGCGTAGCGCACCCACCCCCGAAAAAAATTATGAATAATTTATGGCTCATTGATGGGCATTTATGACTAAAAAACTTTTAGACTTTACAGACTACTGGTTACCTTTATATACCCCCTACCGAGGTAAGGAATTATAAATTATAATTATATGTCGCGCAGAGATTAGAACTCGTAACGACGATCCTTCATTTCAGACTTGTTAGTGATGAGGTAGCTGAAAGCAGCTTGGTAAGCACGCTGACCATTCATCTGAGCAACTTGTTCCATTTCGGTTGAAACGTTGAACTTGTCGGCTGTCTTGGTCTGACTTGTAACCTTAGCAAAGTAAACAGCTGCTGCACCCGGAACAAGACCCGTTGTTTTGCCTGCTGCGGTCTTAGCGATAGCACCCGAGAGCTTGGGCTCGGGAATGTTGATGCCATTAACCATTGCATAGCCTGCCATGGTTTGGTTAGTAAGGGTGGCAACTACAGCTCCCTTAATCTTTTGCATGTTGGCTACAGACTTCACGTTCTTTGCCATTGCCATGGCTTTTTCAGCCTTCTTTTGCTGCTTAACAACCTGTGTGAGGAAGTCCTTCACTTGCTTGTTGTTCCAAGGCAAGTAGCCCTTATCGTTGGTGCCAGTTACGCATACCACGAGGAGGTGGTCGCCATTGCGTCCGCATTCATAGAGCTTTGAAACTTCGCCAGCATCGGCTTCATCGAAAATCCAACGTGCGCAATCTTTGGCTCCGCTACCACCAATGCGTGAGGCAATGAGGTTTTGCATGGGTGAGTAACCAGGGAGGTCGGTTACGGCATAACCGCTCTTAGCTGCATTCTTCTCAATTGAGGCTACGTCCTTGTTTTGTGCGAGGAAGCGGTTGAAACGGCTAAGCTCGTCTTCGTAAGTCTTCTTTGAGAAGTTAAGGGGACATTTTACAACGGCTACGTTATATTTGGTTTCAACGTTCTTGCGATCGAGCACCTGTACTACGGCTGCGCCTTGGTCGCTCGAAATTACTTGAATGCCATTGGCACCAATTTTGTAGAGCTGGTTGATGTATGAAGCAGTTTCGTCTTGCAAGCCGAATGTTTCGTATTGGGCAGAGCTAATCCATACAGAGTCTGACGACTGACCATACTTTTTAGCCATGTCGGCAAATGATGCACCATTCTTTATGGCATTAAGAATAGAGTCGGCTTGAGCCTTGCGCTCTGCGGGGTCAGCCTTGATAGCTGCAATCTGACGATAGAGAATTGAGTCGGGGGCTTGCTCCTTGGCTATGAGCTTAATGGTGTTGATGGTGTTGTCTTGTGCATTGTAGTATGCTGCCTTAACGCTACCTACAGCCATAGAGTCGAGTGCTGATGCTACATCGGGAATGCTCTGGAATGCCTTTTTGCTGAGTGCGAGGTTTGAGTATTGCACGGATGAGTTTGAAGAACGTACCACGTTAGCTACGTCGCTACCGTTTTGCAATGCTTGCTGGAAGCCTTGCACCTTCTTCATCAACTCGGCACGGTCGCTTGCGCTTGCCACTACGTTGACGTCGATGAGCTTGATGTCGCGTGTGGGAACAGGTGAGTAGAAGTTGTCTTTGAACTCGTCGTAAGCAGCCTTCAGCTCATCGTCGGTAACTTGGATGTCTTTGTCGCTGATGGTGCTGTAGGGGAGTGCAGCTACTTCTACGTTCTTTTGAATGCTACGCTCGTCGAAGTTTTCTTTGGCTGCGATGGGGTTCGACACAAAGCCCATAGCGAATGCCGTGCTGAACTTGTTGGCGAGCAATTCGTCGCGGAGTTGCTTTTGTGTGTAGTCCCAGAGTTGCTTAATCATCTGTATTTGCTCAACAGCTTCGCTGTTTTGTGCTTGCTGAGCTTGTGAGATGGTTTTGTTGTAGTTTTTCAAGAAGTCTTGAAGTTGTGCAAGGTCGAATGCACCTGTTTGTTGGTTGCGGAAGATACCAGCTACCATTTGCAAGCTTTGTGCGTTACCTGTGCGGAGAGCTTCTTGCACCTCGCCATCGGTTACATAGATGCCGAGTTTGTTGCACTCGTGCTCGATGGTTGCTTTTTGCACGAACTGCTGCCATACTTGGTCGCGCAGTTGTTCGGTTTGCTGATCGGTAAGGTTGCCGTCTTGTCCTTGCATGCGCATTTGCATTTTAGTTACCTCACTGAGTTCGTCTACCGCGGCTTGAAAATCTTGGATGCTGATTTTTTCGCCATACACTTCGCCTACGATGCTCTTGTTGCTGTTAGAGGTGGTCTCTAACGAGCGGAAGAACTCTTCGGCAATGAAAGCAAAGAGGGCTAAGCCTAACACGCCTACGAGCAGTGCTCCTTTGCTTCGGATTGTTTGTAATGCTGCCATTTAAGTTTTTTGTTATTATTGTTTTTATTATTGTTTCAAAAAAATAAGTTTTTCAGCGCACAAAGTTAGCGAAAGTCAGTTATCTGAGCGAGGGTAGACTCGTTTTTTTGCGTAACTTCTGCTTTTGGGGCGCATAAGTTATGCAAAGTTAGATAAAAATTGCCATGTAGACTGCACTTTAGACACATTTTTTGTGCTTTGGCTCTTTTATATCTATATCACACGCACGCGCATACGCGATAATAATGGTCATGAAATTTTCTTGGTGTTTTTTTGGTCATAAATGGTCATCAATGAGCCATAAATTTTTCTTGGTGCGCTACGCGATGGGGATAATTCCCATAAATAACCCCTTGCGGGGTTGGGCTGGCGCATGAAAAACTCGCATGTAAACCTCAATAGAATGTAATACTTATTACTTAATACTTAATCTATATTTGTGTCCATCAATGAGCCACAAATTCCCGTAGATTTTTATTTTGAATTTCCACAAATAATCCCTTTCGGTAGGGTGTTCAAAATCCGCCATTTTTTTGCATGGTTTTATGTTCAAGAAGCGTCAAATCTTATAAAGTTGAACTATCATGCGCTGGTATCACCCCGTTAGGAGTGATATAAGGTAACCAAGTATGCAATAGCCTTAAACTACGCATGCCGTAGGTTTTAATGAATAATGTATAATGAATAATGTGTAAGGCATGCTACATTATACATTATACATTATTCATTATTAATTATTAATTATCAATTTCCACGTTTTTGTGCTTGCCGTAGTGCTAACCTGGAACACATATACACCAGGAGCAAGCGACTGCGTGCTAACCACGAGTTCGTCGCCATGCTGCGGAGCTACCACATGTTGGGCATAGACCACCTGACCACTTGTGGCAATTACACGAACATCCGCGTAGCTCTCATCGTTATTAAAGAGCACCTTCCAAGCATCGTTGTTCTTTTGCAAGGTAACGGGAGTTGTGGTGTTAAGAGTTTGGTTAATGCCATTCGTACGCATGCGGATAGCCTCCTTCAAACCCTCGTAGGCATCAATCTTACCATAACCCCAGTCTTTATTCCACGTAAGGTTACGACCCGTGTAACTGTCCTTGCGAGCCGTTTTTTGCATAATGGCTGCCACATCGGCACTCGTAAGTTCAGGGTTAGCTTGCAACCACAAGGCGATGATGCCCGTTACAACCGGGGTAGCCATTGAGGTGCCACTCATTACACCATAATAGAAGGGGTTGCCACCACTCACTACCTTCTGCACGTTCTCGGCAGCATCGGTGCTAAATGATTTAGCCTTCTTTGAGAAAGCCGAAATTACCACACCACCCGGAGCGGCAATGGTAGGCGTGGGCAAGGCTTTGGGGTCGGTGCTAAGCGAAGGTCCACGACTTGAGAATTTGCTAATGTCGGCTACATCGCCCACGGAACTGGCATATGAATAATAGTTGCCATTGATCGAGGTGAAACCTGAGGCATTGTTGTAAGAGGCCACTGAAATTGAGCTTGGAATGCTTGCAGCACCCGCACCCGTAGCATAGTTACCATCGCCCTCGGGGGTAGTGTAAACCTTGTCGTCCACAGTCAACTTCGTCTTAGCAAATGCGCCAGCAGCCAAGTCGGTGTTAAGCCAAGCGTGGCATTCGGCACCAGCTTTGCCTTCAACCTCCCACACAAACTCGCCCGTGTTCAATCCCATCTTGGTGAGCAACTGCTTGAAGTAGCCCGAGAATTTGCCATACTGACGGTTGTTGAAAGGCGACACCTCGGCTTCGAAGGTCTGACCAGCGGCATTCATCTGCACGGCTGTGGGATAATGCAACTTACCACGCGACAACACGGCAGGACGTATGGTGAGCAAGTTTTCGCCTTCTTTGGCAGCCCACACCTCCGAATAAACCACGCTGTTGGTGTTGAGTTGGTCATCGAGTTTTATGTGGAAATAAGCCTTTTCGCCATCCGCAGTGAATTGGTGCATCACATGGAGCTTTTCGGCACCCGAGTTACCCATAGCACCTACCAAGATGCCACCCTTGGTGCTGAGTTTATCCATGTTTTGGTCGGTATCAGAGCTACCATCGTGCGGACCAGAGTTTGAACCAAAGCTCATGTTGATGACCCAAGGTTTGCCCTCGCCTTCAGCATACTTTTTAATGGCTGCTGCTTGTGCTACGGTTGACGAAGTTGACAAGTTCGACATCATGGGCAAGAGTTCAGCTCCTGTTGCCACACCATAATAGTCGCAACCTTCAACCTTACGACCTACGGCAATGTTGGCAACGTGCGTGGCATGTCCCTCGTTGTCGTTGGGGTCGTTAAAGGGAGCTGAATTTTTGAGCATACCAGTTGTGGCACTGCTACCCCACTTTTTGCAAGCCTTTGCAAAGGCGGGGTGTTTAAACTCAAAGCCTTGGTCGATAACACCTACTACTACGCCAGTACCATCGTAGGGGGTGTCGAGTCCTGTGCCCTCGGTCACCTTGGTTACACCCGTTTCGGTGCGTGCCAAGTGCATGGTCGGAAAGAGTTGCTCGCTCTTGTTAATATAGAGCACTTCGCTACGTTCTGCCAATGTCTTTATAAAACGTGCAGGTGCCGTAATGACTGCCAACTGGTCGGTAGGGGCTTCTGCCTGATAGCCTTCGGCAATGGCATAGTTAGCCACAGCTTCAGCACCGCCCACAATGGTGGTAACCATCAGTTGCAAATTGCTATCGGCAGTAATGTTTTCTGCGCCCTTGCGCGTTACACGGTGTATGCTGTTGCCTTTAAGCAAAGCATCGAACGATGAGTTCCACTTACGACCTGTGTTGTAGAATTTTACCTCTTGTGCCGAGGCTGCAGCTGACATCAGTGCCAAACCTGCGGCAAGCAACAATTTCTTGTTCATTGTGTATTCTTTTCTTATATTTTTTTTCTGTTTCTGTTGTGGTTGATCAATGCCGAAACTTTCGGCATGTTTGGTTGAATGTATAAATATCAGCCAAAACGGTGCAAAGTTACGCATAAATGCTGACAAAATGAAAGTCATATACAGACCTGTCTCTTATACACATCTGACGCTGCCGACGATCTT
>OWJS01000531.1_pt1 | contig 14358 bp, 8 predicted proteins | sample 1732961 | NCBI WGS metagenome assembly OWJS01 (sample SAMN05065774, study PRJEB22554) | human gut metagenome | biome: ENVO:2100002; feature: ENVO:00000062; material: ENVO:00002003 | host: Homo sapiens | place: USA
ATTTATATACTGCTTGATATTTATTCAATAGTAATATTCTCAATTGGCCAAAACAAATCCTGTATCTCAACATTCAGACATTTGGCGATCTCCACCAGTGTCTCGACATTCGGCTGTATGGTGTTGGTACACCACTTTGAGACGGTTGCAGGATCTTTGCCCAATTGTTCAGCGAGCCATTTGTTGGTTCGTTTCTTTTCAGCCAGGACAACCTTTAGTCTGTTTATATCTTTACTCATATTTGCGTATAATTATTTGGAAAGTACAAAAGTAGTGATTTCCTGTTAGAATAACGAATAAAGGTGTTGAGTTATTATGTTAGATAGTGATATTTGTATTATATAGATGATATATACATCAATTTATAGAATATGTGAGCTAATCTATCTGACTATAGTTTGTCATTTGGTGACTCATAAAATTGGCGATGTCAAGTGAAAAGCAATGAAATTATGAGAAATACGGATGAAAACAACATGAACTTTGCCGACCACAACAAATTAGCGACGAATTATGTTGGCAAAAACTCGGCAATTTATAAAAACAAAAAATCCTAACTGCTCATATTCAAGCAGTTAGGATTTTCTTGGGTGCGCCTGAAAGGACTCGAACCTTCACGTCCTAAAACACCAGATCCTAAGTCTGGCGCGTCTACCAATTCCGCCACAAGCGCGTTAGTGGCTGCAAAGATAGTGAAAAATGGCGAGACTGGCAAAATAATATTAGACTTTTATGATACGCGCCGACTGATGCGGATGCTCGTAACGGTCGGCGCGGATGTCCGTATCGTTCGGTGCGGATGAGAAAACTCCACACATTCTACTTCTTCAGTTCTTCGATGAATTGCTTCATCTCTGCCTCGTGTGCCTTTGCCTTCAGGAAGAGGTGCCACTGGTTGCGGGCGCGTGTGAGGTTGTGGTCGGCATACTGGCACTTCCAGTAGTGGTCGCCCGAGAGATAGTCCCAGAGGAAGCGCACGCACTGCATGTAGGGGAAGAGTTCGGCGGCGTAGGGCAGGAGCGACACTTCGAGCGGTGTGAGGAAGCGCTGTGCCGATTCGAGGTAGCCGCGTGTGAACGCCTCGAAGATGTCCATGCGGAAGTCAATCTTGTCGTATTCGGGCGAGTCTTCGGCGATGGTGTTTGCGGCTGTACGCAGGAAGTCGCCGTAGTCGCTGACGAAGAGTGATGGCATCACGGTGTCGAGGTCTATCACGCAGAGCACTTTACCTTGCTTGTCGAACATCATATTGTTCACTTTTGTGTCGCAGTGGCACACGCGTTTCTGCAGCTTGCCCTCGGCGAGCAGTCGTTCGCCCAGGCACATCTCGTCCATGTACGCCTCAATCTCTTCTACGAACTGCTTCACGCTCTCGGCGCGTCCCACGGGGTCTTCTGCGTACACCTTGCGCAGTTGGTCGCGTCGGAGGCACATGTTGTGGAAGTCGGGGATTGTCTCGCCCAACTGGTCGGCGATGTCAGCCAGTCGAGCCTCGAAGTCGCCGAACGCCTTGCCTGCGTCGTACGACGATTCGGGCGTCACGGCGTCCATCGTCACGGCGTCGCTGATGAATATCGACACGCGCCAGTAGCTCTTGCCGTCGAAGTAGTAGGTCTTTCCGTCGGTGGTTGGCACGAAGCGCAGCACGCGGCGGTCGATGTCGTCGGCTCCTTCTGCCTTCAGCTGCTCGCGTATGTGGTTGGTCACGGTCTCCACGTTGTGCTGCAGCAGGTCAACATCGGTGAAGATGTGGTGGTTGATGCGTTGCAGGACGTAGTCGGGGCGGTCGTTTTCTGCGGTCTGTATGCGGTATGTGTCGTTGATGAGTCCGTTGCCGAGCGGCTTGATGTCGCTGACGGTGCCTTCGATGAGAAACTTGCTGGTAATGTTGTTTAGATTGTTCATAGTTTTATTTTAATTTGATTTGTATTTGTAGTTAGGGGTGCAGTTCTTGCTTGGTTGGTGCACTTGAGACAAGTGCACCCCCTAAATTGCAAATTTACGGCTTTTTTATTATAATAGGTGTCTTTATTGCTGCTTATTTCGCTTTTTTGCAGTAACTTTGTGGTGATAGACTAAAAATTAAAAACTAATCATAATGCAAGCAAAAAGACAACTCCTTGCGCTTCTTGCGCTCTGCGCCTTTGGTTCTGCCAACGGCTTCGCGCAGCAGAAGACGCCCTTGAAGTATTGGTTCGACCGCCCAACGACGATGCGCGGACAGGCTGTGTGGCTCGCTTCGAGCCCCGACCGCAAGCCTACTGAGCGTCAGCTGGTGCGTGCCGGCGACTTAGTGAACAACCCCGATCCCGAATGGGAGTCGCAGTCGCTGCCCATCGGCAATGGCAATATCGGCGGCAACGTGCTCGGTTCTGTTGAGGCTGAGCGCATCACGTTCAACGAGAAGACGCTCTGGCGCGGCGGTCCCAACACTGCGCGCGGCGCCGCTTACTACTGGGATGTGAACAAGCAGTCGGCTAATGTTGTGGGCGAGATACGCGACGCCTTCACCAAGGGCGACTGGGCGAAAGCCGAACAGCTCACACGCAAGAACTTCAACAGCGTAGTGCCTTACGAGGCTGACGCCGAGGAGCCGTTCCGCTTCGGCAGCTTCACAACAGCCGGCGAGTTCTATATAGAAACCGGACTGAGTTCGGTGGGTATGACCGGCTATCGCCGTGAGCTCTCGCTCGACTCAGCCCTTGCTAAGGTGAGTTTCTGCAAGGACGGCGTGCAGTACGAGCGCGAGTATTTCGTGTCGCATCCTGCCAATGTGATGGCTGTGCGCTTCGCTGCGTCGCAGCGCGGCAAGCAGAACCTCGTGTTCTCTTACGCTCCCAACCCTGTTTCGACGGGCGAGATGAAGGCCGACGGCGCCGATGCGCTCTGCTGGCTGGCGCGTCTCGACAACAACGCCATGCAGTACGCCGTGCGCATCAAGGCTGTGGCTAAGGGCGGCGAGGTTTCTAACGCTGGCGGCAAGCTCACGGTAAAGGATGCCGACGAGGTGGTGTTCCTCATCACTGCCGACACCGACTACAAGCCCAACTACGATCCCGACTTCAACGACCCGAAGGCTTATGTGGGCGTCGACCCGGCAAAGACTACCGCCGACTGGCTCGCAAAGGCTGCGGCTAAGGACTACGCTTACCTGCTCAACGAGCATTACGCCGACTATTCGGAGCTCTTCAACCGCGTGCGTCTGAACATCAACAACGCTACGGTTGAGACCGCCGACCTGCCCGTGAACCGACGTCTTGAGGCTTACCGCCAGGGCAAGCCCGACTACTATCTGGAGCAGCTCTACTATCAGTTTGGCCGCTACCTGCTCATCTCGTCGTCGCGTGCAGACAATATGCCGGCTAACCTGCAGGGCTTGTGGCATAACAACGTGGACGGACCGTGGCGCATCGACTATCATAACAACATCAACCTGCAGATGAACTACTGGCTGGCTTGCCCGACGGGACTTCCGGAGTGCGAGTTGCCGCTCTTCAACTTCATGCGCACGCTCGTTAAGCCGGGTCGCGTAACGGCTAAGTCGTACTTCGGCACACGTGGCTGGACAACGTCCGTTTCGGGCAATATATTCGGCTTCACATCGCCGCTTTCCAGCGAGGATATGTCGTGGAACTTCTCGCCGTTCGCCGGTCCGTGGCTCGCCACTCACCTCTGGAACTACTACGACTTCACCCGCGACCGCCACTTCCTCGCCGACAACTACGACATGCTGAAGGAGTCTGCCGACTTCGCTGCCGACTATCTCTGGCATCGCGCCGACGGCGTATACACCGCAGCTCCGTCTACATCGCCCGAGCACGGACCGGTTGACGAGGGCGCAACGTTCGCTCACGCCGTGATACGCGAAGTGCTCTTGGATGCTATTGAGGCAAGTCGCGTGCTGGGCAAGAGCGTAAAGGAACGCCGCCAGTGGAAGGACGCTCTGAAGCATCTCGCTCCGTATAAGATAGGTCGCTACGGACAGCTCATGGAGTGGTCGACGGATATCGACGACCCGAAGGACGAGCATCGCCACGTGAACCATCTCTTTGGTCTGCATCCGGGTCACACCGTGTCGCCCGTTACGACGCCCGAACTGGCTAAGGCTTCGCGCGTGGTGCTCGAACATCGCGGCGACGGCGCCACAGGATGGTCAATGGGCTGGAAACTTAACCAGTGGGCGCGCCTGCACGACGGCAACCATGCCTACACGCTCTACGGCAACCTGCTGAAGAACGGCACGCTCGACAACCTTTGGGACACACACGCTCCGTTCCAGATTGACGGCAACTTCGGCGGAACAGCCGGCGTTACCGAGATGCTCATGCAGAGCCACATGGGATTCGTGCATCTGCTGCCTGCATTGCCCGACGCTTGGAAAGAGGGCGCTGTGAGCGGTCTGCGCGCAAAGGGCAACTTCACCGTGTCTATCAGCTGGAAGAACGGCAAACTCGTTGAGGCTACGCTGCTCTCGGGTGCGGGTGCTCCATGCGAGGTGCGCTACGGCGACTCGGTGCTGAAGTTCAAGACGAAGCGAGGCGCACGCTATACGGTTGTGTTCTGCGAGAACAAGCTGAAGCTGAAGTAGAAAGTGCACCAACCCAGACAACAAAGGTCGAGCGATTTCGCTCGACCTTTGTTGTCTTTGTATTATTGATAATCGTACTCTTCGCTGCTCTCGTCGTCGTTCGTCCACGAGTTGAAGTAGTCGCGCGACGGTGCGTAATGACCGCCTGAACCCGTGCCCGGCTTAGGCTTGTTGTAGTCGCCCGACGTGCCGGGTTTGTTCAGACCGGGCGATCCTGCCATTATTCTTGTTGCTTCTATCTCTATCGCTGTTGTTGCAGGTGCTATATATTGCTTCTTTTTCATTGTGCTTTAGTATGTTATTACCGATTAATGTTGTGTATATGTTTACTTAACAACGACCTTCTTGCCGTTCTTGATGTATATGCCGCTCTTCAGCGAACCGAGTGCACTGCCTACACGCTGACCTTGCAGGTTGTATACCGGCGCATTGTTCTCCTCAGTGTTGAAGATAGCGCCGAGCGAAGTAGCCGTTCCGTCGATATTGGCACGCAGCTTGTTGATGTCGGTATTTTCAGGCACGATGAAGTATGCGCGCAAGCCGTTCATCTCGCAAGCCTCTGCATCTGCAGGGTAGTAGAAAAGATTGCCTTCGCCGAGATAGAGGTTGGTTTCGTTCTGCGCCAGTGTGACATGGTTGTAGATGCCCTTCATCTGGAACACGGCAGCGTCGCCTACGGCCTGCGGGTTCTTGTCGGCGTCGAGGTTGGTAGCCACAACGCTCACCTCCTCGAATGTCGGGTTCTCCACAACAGCGTTGCCCGGCTTCAGCAGATACGGCTTGCCTGCCTCGATGTTGTCTACAACCTTAAAGTTTGCGATGTTGTTATTGAAGTCGCCTTCGTATGTGCGGAGCATAGTTCCCTCGCCGAAGTACTTCGCAACCTGATCGGCTGTGAGTGAGAACGGCACGCAGAATGTGTTCCAGTGGCTCGATTCTACCGTTCGCTTCAGTGTTACGTTGGCGTATGAACAGTTCTCGATGACGTTCTGTGTGCTTGTCTCGTCGAGGGTATAGCTCTTCGGCATAACGATTGTTACGATTATCTGCACGGCGCGAACCTGGGCAGAAGCGTTGAACACCACTTCTTTTGCAGAGCCAGTCCAAACGCCGTAGTCATCTTGTGTAGAAGTGTAGTTGTTGTCTGTAGAAGAGAGATTCGTCAGAGAGTATCTATCCTTGTTGCCGCTGCCAACGAAGTATATCTCCGTAATCTTGCCAACCTTGGTAGAGATGGTTGTCTGGCTTCGCATGTAAAATCTGTATGTGTACTCGTCTAATGTTGATTTTGCGGCGAGAGCAGCATTCGTAGAGAGTACAGTAACACCGTCCTGCGACATCTCGTCTTTCTTGCCGTTTGCGTCCTGTGTTCCCATTTGCTTACCGGCAATGAATGTTACCGACTTGGTCTCAGCAGAACTCGAATCTACGATTACGAGCTTGTATGAAGCGGTGCCTGCTGCATACTTGTCGGTCTCGGCAGATGTCGCTGTGATTGTAACAGTGCCGGTCTTGTACATGTATATATTGCCGCCATCCACCTCTGCGGTCTCGTTGTCCGAACTTTTATATGTGATAGCAGAGGCATCGAGGTCTGCAGGTTTTGAGATGGTCTGAAGGCTTATGATTCCTTTGCTTTCATTAAGGTTCTTTGTTACAGTCGGCTCGGCGAAAGAGAGGGCAGGAGCTGGCTTTTTCTCTGCTGTTGTGACGATGATTTGGGTTATATTGTTGATTTGTTTGGAATCAGTATTCGTGAATGTCACAGAATATTCTGATCCAGTCCAAGTGCCATTTTTTTTGTTGTAATTGGACTTATCTGCTTCGAATTTACCATATGTAGAACCACCTACAAACTTAATGCTTGTAATTACTCGTGTAGGATCAGTAAGTGAGAAGGTAGTAGTGCTACGACCATAGAAGCGGTAGTCGGCTGAAGCACCTAATGAGCCGTTGCTTGTATGTATCTGAGCAATTGACTTTGTAAGAGTCTTATCGCCGGTGCCGCTTACTTTGTCTTCAGAAGATTTGAACACAATCTCCGACAAATCAACAGCCTTCTTGTTCGTAATCTGATACGTAGCTGTTGAGCCTGAGTATTGTGTTGGGTCTGCAGGTGTGAATGTGGCGGTGATGGTTGTTGTGCCGTATGTTGTGGCGTTGACGGTTACAGCGCCAGTGGTTTCGTTGACGGTAGCCACGGCGTCTCCTGATGCTGCGTATGTGATAGTGCCGGCTATATTGTCGGTTACGGTAGCGGTGTAGCCCGTGAAGTCTGCGCCAGCGTCGGTCTTGCCTTCGGTAAGAGTGACGTCAGTGCCATTGAAAGAAAGAGAGGTTGGGGTGGTTGATGTACTTGCTGCTACGAACTTTATTTGAGAGATGTAGTAAGAAGCAGTGTTTGTCGTGAAGATGTATTTGCAACCAGCGACCTGGGCTTCTGTAGGTACCTTAACGGTGTATTCTTTCCACGAAGTCTTTGCTACTTCTGTTGCGTTGAATGTCTTGAAGACAACAGCGTCAGCTTCGCCAATCTGATAAGCAACGTTCATTGTAGTACCGTTATTACTTCTTGTCGTTGAGATTACAAGTTCGGTTGACGCTTCTGTCATTGCTGGACTTGAAATGGAAGCGCCTTTCTGTAACTGTATGGCAGTCTTTCCTTCGTAGTTTTGTTCTGCAACTGTGCCTGTAATTTTTGTCCAGTTGCTTGGAAGGCCGTTTGAGAAGTCGACCGTCGTTTGCGCCATAACCGCCGCGCTAATTAGCACGAGCAGCGTGAGCATAAAAATGCGTAAATGTTTTGTCATAAATGTATTAATGTTATAAATGTGTGTTTTCGTCGATTTGTCTTTAACTCTCTATAGATATGTGTATCCTGTGCAAGGGCGTGCAAATATATATAAGGTGTTTTACATTTGTATTAAGACCGTGTTTTGATGACGTAAAAAGGGCATGGCATCCGAAAAAATGCCATGCCCTTATAGAGTGATTACTCGTAAACCCAGTATCCCGTAGTCTGCTGCTGTGCTGCGCCGTCCTTTGAGGGAGCGGCTGCTGTAGACGTCTTGCGGAAGTAGCCGACGAGGGTTATGTCGAAGATGAGGGTGGAGTAGGCTGCGCCCGGCGTGTCAGACGAGCCGTATGCCAGCTGGTGAGGCATGTATACCTGCCATCTGTCGCCGATGTGCATGTTCTGCAGCGCTGTAGCGAAACCTTTCACCACGCCGCTCACGGCGAACGTGCGCGGTTTCATCGTGCTGAGGTTGTATTCGCCCTGCCACGACTGGTCGAAGATGTAGCCTTCGGCGTAGCTTGTCGACGGCAGCAGTCGGCCGCTGTAGTGCACCTTCACCGAGTCGGTGTAGAGCGGACAGCCCGAACCCGTACCGGCGTTGAGCACGTTGGCGAGCACGTAGTCGTAGCTGTGTGTAGCCAGCTTGTCGTCGAGGCTCCAAGAGCGCAGCACCTTCCAGTCGGCAGCGCCGCCATTGACGAGCTGCTTCACCTCGGCGTACTTCTTGTCGTAGTAAGCCTCGTTGGTCTTCTGCCAGTTGGGGTACTCTTCCACCTCGTTGTCGGTCTCTTTGCACGACGACAGGCTTGCTGCGAAGACTGTCGTCATGGCGAAGAGTATGAATAAATAGTATTTTCTCATTTATCGAGTGTGTTATTACTGCAATTTCTTGAGCAGGCTTGTGATGCTCACCTTGTCCTCGATGATGCTGAGGAGCTGGTCGATGCTCACGCGCTCCTGTTCCATAGTGTCGCGGAAGCGGAGTGTTACGGTGTTGTCCTTCAGCGTGTCGTAGTCGACGGTGACGCAGTAAGGTGTGCCCACGGCGTCCTGACGGCGGTAGCGCTTGCCGATGGTGTCCTTCTCGTCGTAAGTTGTGTTGAAGTGGAACTTCAGGTTGTTCACAATCTCGCGAGCCTTCTCGGGCAGACCGTCCTTCTTAACGAGCGGCAGCACGGCGAGCTTTGTCGGAGCGAGTGCCGGCGGGAGCATGAGCACGACGCGTGTCTCGCCGTTCTCGAGCTTCTCCTCCTTGTAAGAGTGGCACATCACGCTGAGGAACATACGGTCTACGCCGATAGATGTCTCGATGACGTACGGAGTGTACGACTCCTTTGTCTGCGGGTCGAAGTACTTGATAGAGCGGCCCGAGAACTTCTCGTGCTGCGAGAGGTCGAAGTTGGTGCGGCTGTGTATGCCTTCCACCTCCTTGAAGCCGAACGGCATGTGGAACTCGATGTCGGTAGCGGCGTTGGCGTAGTGAGCCAGCTTCTCGTGGTCGTGGAAGCGGTAGTTCTCGGCGCCGAAGCCCAGAGCCTGGTGCCACTTCATGCGCAGCTCCTTCCACTTCTGGAAGTACTCGAGCTCGGTGCCCGGCTGTACGAAGAACTGCATCTCCATCTGCTCGAACTCGCGCATACGGAAGATGAACTGGCGTGCTACGATCTCGTTGCGGAACGCCTTGCCGATCTGTGCGATGCCGAACGGAATCTTCATGCGGCCTGTCTTCTGCACGTTAAGGTAGTTGACGAAGATGCCCTGCGCTGTCTCCGGGCGGAGGTATACCTTGTTAGAGCCGTCGGCTACCGAGCCCATCTCTGTAGAGAACATGAGGTTGAACTGGCGCACGTCGGTCCAGTTCTTTGTGCCGCTGATCGGGTCTACGATCTCCTCGTCGAGGATGATCTGCTTCAGCTCAGCGAGGTCAGGTCCCTGCATAGCCGCTGTGTAGCGTGCGTGGAGAGCGTCGCGCTTCTGCTGGTGCTCGATTACGCGAGCGTTGGTAGCGCGGAACTGAGCCTCGTCGAAGCTCTCGCCGAAGCGCTTGCGAGCCTTGGCAATCTCCTTCTCTATCTTCTCGTCGTACTTTGCAATCTGGTCCTCGATGAGAACGTCGGCACGGTAGCGCTTCTTAGAGTCGCGGTTGTCGATGAGCGGGTCGTTGAAAGCGTCTACGTGTCCGCTTGCCTTCCAGATAGTAGGGTGCATGAAGATGGCAGAGTCGATGCCCACGATGTTGTCGTGCAGCAGCACCATGCTCTTCCACCAGTATTGTTTGATGTTGTTCTTCAGTTCTACACCGTTCTGTCCGTAGTCGTACACTGCAGCCAGTCCGTCATAAATTTCGCTGCTCGGGAACACGAAACCATACTCCTTGCAGTGACTCACGATTTTCTTGAAAACGTCTTCTTGTGCCATTTTATATGTGTTTTATTGTTAATTTACTGATATGTAGTGCGCTGTGTGCTATAATAATAATGTGCAGACAGCCACCTTTAAAGTGCAAAGTTACGCTTTTTTGATTGATTATGTAGCGTCCGAGGCGTTAAATGTTATGAAACAATAGGGTTGCGGCGGTCGGTTTGTTGTGTTGCGGCGGTCGTTAAGTCATCGGACGGCGAACGGAATCCGATCGGGCGGCGTACGGAATCCGATCGGACGGCGGACGGAATCTGATCGGACGGCGTACGGAATCTGATCGGGCGGCGGACGGAATCCGATTGGACGGCGTACGCAATCCGACGATTGTCTCTAAGCTGTTTAGGGATTTTCCCACAAGCGTTTAGGGAAAATCCCTTTGACGTGCTCTGATAAAGTTCTAACTTTGCAAGCGAAAGGAAACCTCAAGGGGGTGCAGTTAAGGGGGTGCAGTTGTCTCAACTGCACCAACATAGCAGTAGTTGCACCAACAGAGCATTCTGCTTGGTTGTTGCACTTGAGACAAGTGCACCCCCTGAGAAACATAGCAGTAGTTGCACCAACAGAGCATTCTACTTGGTTGGTGCACTTGAGACAAGTGCACCCCCTAGAAAGCACCTCCTATAGAGCCCCTGAGAGGGCACCTAAAGATAATGTATAACTTTTAAAACAGAAATATTATGAAAAGGTTTTTCGCAACAATAGTAATGGTGCTCGGCTTCATGGTGACAGCCGGCGCAATGAGCTACAGTCAGGCGCGCGAACAGGCTCTGTTCCTCACCGACAAGATGGCTTACGAGCTGAACCTCACTGACGACCAGTATGAGGCGGCTTACGAGATAAACCTCGATTATCTGCTCAGCGTCAACTCGTACGACGAGCTGTACGGCGACTACTGGCGCTGGCGTAACCTCGACTTCAGCTACGTGCTGCTCGACTGGCAGTATCGCATGTTCTGCGACGCGGCTTACTTCTACCGTCCGCTCTACTTCCACTCAGGCTGCTGGCACTTCGCCATCTACGCCCGCTATCCGCACCGCGACTACTTCTACTTCCATCGTCCGACGGTGTACGTGAGCTATCGTGGCGGACACTCGTGGCGTCAGAACAACGGACGCTCGTGGTATAGCGGCAGAACGTTCGGCTCGCGCAGCGGCGACAATTACTTCGGTATGCGCGACGGATTCCAGCGTGGCGACTACGGACGCGGCAACCGCCAGTCGTTCGGCGTGCGCGGCAACCGTCAGGTGGAGCAGAAGAACAACAACTCGGGCTTCGGCTCGCGCCGCGACAACAATGCCATCCGTCGCAACGTCAACGGCGTAGCTTCGGGCTCAAACCGCGATGTCAACGGATTCGGCTCTGGCTCACGCCGCGACAACAGCAGCTTCGGCTCAAGCCGCGGCTCGTCGGGCTTCGGCAGTCGCGAGAGCAGCACACGCACCACCGTGCGCCAGTCGGATAGCGGCAGCAGCTCTTCAAGCCGCAGCTTCGGCTCTGGTCGCAGCAACCGCAGCTTCGGCTCGCCCATGCAGTCGACACCGCGCTCTACGTTCAAGCCCGTAGACAGCTCATCGAGAGGCAGCAGCATGTCGTTCGGCTCGTCAAGAAGCTCTTCTTCGTTCGGCTCTTCAAGAAGCAGCGGCTCATCGTTCGGCTCGTCAAGAAGCAGCAGTCCGTCGAGAAGTTCGTCTTCGTTCGGTGGCGGCAGCTCGTCGAGAGGCTCCTCATCGTCAAGAGGCGGTGGCTTCGGCAGCCGCAGATAACAATAGTAGCGGAGGTCTCCGGCCTCCGCAGCACCAAGTCTGATACAAATTGTATGTCTATTTTAGGGTGCTGCGGAGGCCAGAGACCTCCGCTACTGTTAATTGTATGTCCGACTTGGTGCTGCGGAGGCCGGAGACCTCCGCTACTTATGTTGCTCTTACTATTCCTAATTACTAATTAATAATTACTAATTACGAATTACTAATTACCTCCAGTCTCACCACCTCCGCATTCGCCATGCGTGGCGTTTCGTTCATCGGCGTGCCGCGATGCACGCTTCTTATTGCCTTGTTCATTATTCCGTGTCCCACGGCAAGCACGGTCTTTCCATCATAATTCTCTCTCACGAACTGCAGGAATGCTGCGGCACGCGCCCTGAGAGCGTCGAGCGACTCGATGTCGTCGGTCCACACCGCATCCTTTAGGTCGGGGATATATCTGCCCGTGAAGCTGCCCCAGTCGCGCTCGCGCAGCAGCTTTGTCTGCACGATAGCGTTGGGCGCCACGCCGTGTGCAGCCGCCAGTATCACACACGTGTCGAAAGCGCGCTTAAGGTCGCTCGACACGAACACGTCGATGGGCGTGTCTTTCAGCTCGGCAGCGAGGGCGCGTGCCTGCTCGATGCCGTTCGGGGTCAGCTTGCCTTGAGTCTGCCCCTGCATAATCTGGCGCACATTGTCGACGGTCTCGCCGTGGCGCACAAGAAGAAGTGTTGTCATATCGTTGTTTTTTGGAGTTGTTTCTTGTTTATCCTTATAAATAACAAAGATATATATATTATTAGAAAATATAAGGCGTTTATAAAGTTTTTATAGTGAAATGCTTGTTTTGTTTAATTAGAATGTCTATATTTGCAACGATTATTAACCTAAACTATAAAAAATGAAAAGAAAACTACTTTTTACTGTGCTGCTTTGTTTAGCAACATTGTTTACGTTTGCAGAGGTGAAAACTGTGCATTTGAATTTTACGAAAGAAATGTTTCATTTTGATTTTGATTCTTCAAATGTACTAAATATCTCGGCAAACAATGTTGGTTCAATGAACTTTTCTTACAATGAAAATCCTGATGAGCCTGGTTACCCGATTTTGTCATTACAAGTAAAAATGGCAAAGGGAGCGGAGTATAAAAGTTTTACCCAATCAACAACAAAAAGTGAAATATTCAATGATGTAACAATTGTGGCAAGTCCTTTGGCTGAACCAATGAGCCAAGGTTATACTGCCCAATATATAAGTGATATTCCAAGATACACTAAGGCTAAATATCCATATTCGCATGTGAAATACATAACAACAACAACATTGGAAGATTCTGTTGTGTTTCATTTTCAAGTGTATCCTTTTGAATATGATGCTTTAAATAAAAAATTGTACTTAATCAATAACGTCACAATCAACATAAATTTGAATAACAAGATTAGTACAAACGATCAAAACAAAGCTGATTTTATTAACTACTGTGCAAGTAGGGGAATTGGTTATGACAATTTCATTGCTACCCAATCGACAAATGATGATACTGACAGTATAGATTATTTGATTATTACTTCTGATGAATTAGCCTACTATTTTAATCCATTTGTAAAATGGAAAAAGACCAAAGGTGTAAGAACTAAAGTCGTAACAATAGAAGATATTCAAAAAAGTAATAGTTCAAACTCATCGCTTTCTCTTGCAGATCAGATAAAATCATATATTTTATATTTGTATCACATAAAAGGTTATAAATTAAAATACCTTTTGTTGGGTGGTGATAATAGCATTGTCCCTTCAAAAATGTGTTATAGCAGAGTTGTGAGCACAAAGTATAATAATAAAACAAAAAAAACAGATACCATAGTATATGAAGATAAAATACCTGCCGACATCTTCTATGCGTCACTTGACTATACAAAAGATGCATATTGGGATCATTCTAAAAATGGTATATATGGAGAACTTGAAGATAGTATAAATTTTTCACAAGACATATTTGTTACTCGTCTTCCAGTTAACACTTCTACAGATGTAAAGACTGCATTGATGAAGTTGGTAAGTTATGAGCAAAATCCAGCTCCTTATGGATGGAATAATTCGATATTGATGGCTGGAATGAAACTGTTCGTAAATACTTCTGATGGTAAACATAGCGATGCAGAGAAACAAGGCGATTATATATACAATGGAAGCATTAAGAATTATTGGAATGGAGAACGAAAGAAACTCTACGATACATATTCTGATTTCGAAAATGATGGTATAAAAACTATTACGAAAGCGAATTTTCAAAAAGTAATTTCTCAAGGATTTGCATTTGTTGATATGCAAACCCATGGAAACAATTCACTATGGTCTTTGCCTGATAGAAATTACACTTCTTCAGATGCTGTAGCAATGACGAGCAGCCAATACTCTGTTATCACAACTACAGCATGTCATACAAATGCATTCGATAAGGCTGAACCATGCTTAAGTGAAGCCTTTATAAGAAATCCAAATAGTGGAGTTGTCGCTTATCTTGGTAGTTCACGTTATGGTTGGGGTGTACATAGTACATATATATTAGGAACATCTTCTGAATATGAACAGGCGTTCTATAAATATTTATTCGATAATACTTTAAAGGATAAGAATTTCGGAAAAGTTGTTGCTTATGCTAAGAGTTCAAGGGTAAGTGATAGGTATACCTCTTCCAGATGGTTACAATTTTCACTAAATCCAATAGGAGATGCAGAAATGCCTATATACACAACTACCTGTCTCTTATACACATCTGACGCTGCCGACGATCTTACGCGTGTAGATC
>OWJS01000546.1_pt1 | contig 14011 bp, 6 predicted proteins | sample 1732961 | NCBI WGS metagenome assembly OWJS01 (sample SAMN05065774, study PRJEB22554) | human gut metagenome | biome: ENVO:2100002; feature: ENVO:00000062; material: ENVO:00002003 | host: Homo sapiens | place: USA
TCAAGCCTTATTTGAGGCTTGATACCCCGCCATGCCCTTTCGCTGAATAGTTACGCAGGAGAAAAGGTCTCCTAAAAAAAGTAAAAATTTGTGCAAGGATTTACGTTTTTTTGTATTATCTTTGCAAAAAGATAGGTTGCATTCGGCCCTTTGAAAGCAAGTTTTCATGGTGCTCGTTTGCACTGTCATTCGTGGAATGAAGGGGGAATGTGGTGGAAAACACCAAGAAGAAGTAAGAGACGATTGTAGGAGGAATACCATATTATATTATACGTTGCAGACAGGAGGACGACAGGAAAATATACCATACAACTGCGTTGCGAAGCGCAAACCATGTGAAGATAGATTATTTTTTTTATTTTTAATTTTACCGATATGCAAAAGAACTTGATTATGGGTCTGTGCAGTTTGATGCTCTTGTTGGGCATTGCCACTGCCGACGCACAAAGGCTCTTAGCTACATCTGAACCCCATTACGTAGAGGGTAAGGTTCGCGTGAAACTCCAGCCGGAGGTGGCGACGTTGCTCCAGCAGGTAACCCTGCCGAATGGAAGTGTGCAGAAGAAGGCAAAGGCTCAGTACGTAACGACCGGTGCGACGACGCTCGATCGCGTTGCGCAGAAAGTGAGGGCTGTGAGCATGAAGCGTGTGTTCCCGTACGCAGGTAAGGATGAGGCCAAGCACAAGGCTGCTGGCCTCGACCGCTGGTACGACGTCACCTTCGTGGAAGACGGTATGACAACCGCTCAGGCACGCAATCTTTACAAGTCGACAGCTGGTGTGGAGTATGCGCAGCGCATACCCATCTACCAACCTTACGGAGGCGAGAGCTTCCGCGCCGTGTCGCCAACCGATGTGACATGGGTGCAGAAGGCGCTCTCTACCATGCCGTTCAACGACCCCTTGCTGCCAAAGCAGTGGCACTACTACAACAACGGGTCCATCGAAGGAACCGTGGCAGGGAACGACATCAACGTGTTCCCTGCCTGGGAGAGTGGTGTGACGGGATCGAAGGATGTCATTGTGGCCATCATCGATGGTGGCTTCCAAATCGACCACCCCGACCTGAAGGACAACCTCTGGGTCAACGAGGCTGAGCTCAACGGTGAACCCGGTGTGGACGACGACGGCAATGGATTCGTCGACGACGTGTATGGTTACAACTTCGTGATCAACTCTTCGAACATCAACGCACATTCACACGGCACACACGTGGCTGGTACGGTGGGCGCCACCAACAACAACGGCATTGGTGTGTCGGGTGTGGCCGGTGGAGCTGATGGCACTGGTGGTGTGAAGATGATGGTTTGCCAAGTGTTCGACTCACGTGCGAGTAGCTCGGCAGAGGCCGACTTCGCAGGAGCGCTCGTCTATGCTGCCGACCGTGGCGCAAGCATCGCCCAGTGCTCATGGGGTATGGGTATGGCTGACGAGGAGGACAAGGCCGTCTCGGAAGCCGTGAGATATTTCACGAAGAACGGCGGCGGCGAGAAGATGAACGGTGGACTCTGCATCTTCGCAGCTGGAAACAATGGCGAGGAAGGCAATTTCTATCCTGGATGCCTCGACGAGGTGGTGGCCGTGGGTTCTATGGGAGCCGACGGTATGGTGACCAGCTATTCCAACTATGGAAAGTGGGTCGATGTAACCGCTCCTGGTGGACTGGAGGACTATGGTGAGCAGTATGGCGTGTTGAGCACATTGCCCAACAGCAGCTATGGCTACAACGAGGGTACATCAATGGCCTGCCCGCATGTGTCGGGTATCGCAGCGCTCATCCTCTCGAAATATGGCAACAAGAACTTCTCTAACGAGACGCTTCGCACGCTCCTCACCACGTCGGTGAACGATCTCTATACCAAGAACCCCACCTATGCGGGACTGATGGGATCGGGTTACATCGATGCTTACAAGGCGCTGCAAGGCAAGGAGGGTAGCGTGCCTGAGGCCGTGGCCGACTTTACGGTGACTGCTTCGCACGACAACGCCCTCATCGAATGGATCATCCCCGATACTGAGGAGAAGAGCATCGATCACCATGTTATATATTATAGCACGGAGCCGTTTACAGCCAACGATAACCTCAATAAGCTCAACTCGGTGTCGGTGGACACTAAGTTTAAGTACTCTGGCGAGCCGGTGGCTTACGAGCTCGAAGGACTGAAGGCTTCTACGAAATATTACTTCGCCATCGTGGCTTACAACCGTTGGGGTAAGGCTTCGGCCATGTCGCCCGTGAAGGAGGCTACGACCAACGCTGGTCCGAAGGTGCAGGTGGATAAGACGACGCTCAACATGACGGTCGACGCTGCCAATGCTCCTACGGCAGAGGCTTCATTCAACATCAAGAACGCTGGCGAGGGTATGCTGAAGTACCAACTCACAACTGCCACGACACGTGCCACGATGTCGACCAAGGCGCGCGCTGAAAAGCCGACGCCTGGCCAGGTGGTGCCCTTCAGCGGAACCGTGGCTCCCACGCTTGCCAAGAGTAACGTCGTGGCGTCAAGCGACTATCAGGCTTCTGATTGGCCCACCACTCTCACCTACTCGGAGACGCTCTATAGCTATCTGGGTGAGTCGGACGTGAAGATGCCTAATGCAATGGCTCAGTATTTCTATGTCGACAAGAAGACCTATCCCAATGGATTCAACCTGACGGCCCTGAAGTTCCAAGGCCACAATGGTGAGGATCCTGTGATTGAGATTTACGACGGTTCGCGTTCGATCTCAACGGCAAGCCTCATTCAGAAAGTCGACTATAGCCTGTGGGCTTACAACTATAACATCACGCTGGGCGAACAGATCTACTTCGCGCCCGGCACAAGTTTCTGGGTGGTGGCTAAGTTCCCTGCCGGAGCCAAGAATCCGCTCGGCGCTGGTAAGACAAGCCGCGATGATGTGGCGCAGTATAGCTTCTACAGTTCCAACAACGGTGCCACATGGACACAGCTCACCGAGGTGCTCAAGGGCTCAAGCTTCGAGGCCGTATCCGACCATCTCACATGGGCCGTGCAGGCCATCAGCGCAAATCCCGATTGGAGCCAGGTGCTCAACCCGGAGCCTATAAGCGGTGAGGTGCGCCCAGGCGAGAGTCAGGCGGTGACGCTTAAGAACGACGGACAGAAGCTCGTCAACGGAACCTATAAGTTCAACATCCATGTGAAGACCAACGAGGCGGTCGACTCGAAGAAGAAGGTGGCGCTCACCATGACGGTCAAGGGCTACCTGCCTGAGTTGCACAGTCAGCAGCTCATTGATTTTGGCAACCTGCTCGTGGGTCAGAAGAAGACCATCGATGTGGAGCTGACCAACAGTGGATACGGCGTGTTTGGTGGCGAATATGGCTACCTGCAAAACAAGAAGAATGTGAAGTCGTCGTCCGATCAGTTTGATGTGTCGAAGGGCATGCAGAACATCGCGGCTCGTTCTACCGGCAAGCTGCCTGTGACATTCAAGCCTACAAAGGCTGGCAATTTCACCAGCAACATCACTCTGACCGACAAGAACGGCATCAAGCACACGTTCGTCGTGCGCGGTGTGGCTTCGGCCACGGCAACCCTTGAGGTGGCAAACAGCGAGTTCGACCTCGGCGACCTGAAGGTGGGCGGTGAGACAAAGACCGCTACCGTGACGCTGAAGAACACGGGCGAGTATCCGTTGCAATACGTGTTCCCGAAGTATTCGTCGGCCAAGATCGATGGTTCTACGGCACGTGTCCACAAGTTTGGTTATACCATTAAGTCGAATGTTGGTGATGATGATTCGTTCGAATATGAGCCGGCGCCTGAGTTGGCCGACGAACAGGACATCACCTCGCAGTTCAATAGCAACAACTGGCAGTCGGGTCCGATCAAGGTCGGCTTCAAGTTCCCGTTCTACGGCAAGGAGTACGATCAGGTTTACATCTCGTCTTACGGCGGTTTGAGCATGTTGCCCATCGAGGGACGCATCTCGTGCATGGTGCCGACGGGCGACTGTGTGCAAGGTCTCGGCTACGTATCGGCCTATACCAACTCTGGTTGGATGGACATGGGCGGCAACAGTAAGATCTCTTACGGCCACAAGGATGGCAAACTCTATGTTAAGTTTAAGGATGTGGTGACACCGGCCACCGAGGGTGGCGGTGAGACAACAACGCTCAGTTTCCACATGGCCCTTTGTCCTGACGGTAGCGTCGAGGTTTATTACGACGACTATAATCCGGCAGGTGTGTTTGGCAGTGGTGGCAACAACTTCGTGGGCGTGAGCAATATCGAGGCCAACGACGCGTGTGTATTCACCGACGCCAGTCTCGTACACTCGACCAACGAGGGTGTCGACGCTCCTTATTATGATATCATGACGGGTAGCGCCATCAAGATTGTGGCTCCCGCCAAGTCGATGGTCAAGAGCCTGTCGAGCACCGATGGTTACATCGGAAACGGCGACAGCAAGGACATCACCGTGACGCTTGCGGCCGGAGACGACCTCTACGCTGGTGAACTGACCAACTATCTCACGGTGCTGACCAACGATCCGAAACACGCCAGCAGCAACATCACATTGAAGGCCAACATTGTGGGCGACAACCTCAAGGCTGAGGCTGCGACCGACGTCAAGGCTGTCGACTTCGGCGATGTGTTCCGCACATCGGTGCAGAAGCGCCAGGTGTTGTTGAGCAACAACGGTAAGGATGTGCTGCACGTGAGCGGTGTGAGCGTGAAGAATGGCAAGTTTGGCGTGGCCGACGAGCTTAAGGAGGCATTCGATGTTCCAGCCGGACAGGGCAAGGATATCTCTGTCGTTCTGCCTACTGAAGAGAAGGGCGCCGTAGAGGATGCGCTTGTCATCGCATTGGCCGACGGTACGTCGCTCGAGGTGGCTCTCAAGGGTAATGTCATTGGCACACCGCTGTGGAGCGTTAGCCCCGAAGCTATCGAGGAGGAGACTCCTTACGGCGTGAATGTCGTGAAGAACGACATCAAGGTGACCAACAATGGCGACGAGAACCTCACCTTCTCGGCCGAGCCCGCCACATGGTATCGTGCGCTCGATGTGGAAGAAGAGGGCGACTCGCAGGTCGACTATGTGTTCCATTCTAAGAGCGATGGCTTCGACGTTCCGTTCGAGTGGGTGGACATCACCTCCGACTACACGGAGCACATGCCTTACTCTTACTACATCGACAAGACCGACTTCAAGAAGGTCACATTGCCGTTCGAGTTCCCGTTCTACGGCAAGAAGTACAAGGAAATGTACATTTACAACACGGGCTTCGTATCGTTCGACGCCCCTGTGGAGGATTACAAGCAGTTCCCCGAGCCGCCGGCAAGCCTGCCTACAACAGAGACGTTCTACAGCAACATCATCTGTCCGTTCTGGGGTAACCACTCTATGAACACTCCGTCGACCGACGGTGTTTATTACAAGGCTAACGAGAACGACGTGGTCGTGTCGTACAAGAACTATGGCAACACCATGATGCAGGGCATGAACTTCCAGGTCATTCTGCGTAAGGACGGCTCGTTCAAGTTCCAATACGACCTCGACCCCAATGGCTTCCAGCTGGGTGTGTTCGGTCTGTGCGGTATCATGGACCACAGCGAGACGCGCGGTATCACACCGGCAGATATGTACATCAACGCTGGCAACGCACTCGAGTTCACTCCTTATAAGAACTATGTGCTGGCTCCGGGTAAGAGCGCAAGCCTGCCTATCGAACTGTTGGCTGATAAGTTGGCCGACGTTTACCAATACGAGCTTAACGTGAAGACCAACGCTCCCGCCAACGAGAGCGTGAAGATTCCTGTTACACTCAACATTACCGGCGCTCCTGAGCCCGTGTTCCCCGAAGTGGTGAACGTGGAACAGGTGGTCGACGAGAATCCGATGAACCCCGTCTACCATGAGTTTACGGTAGAGAACAAGGGCTCGAAGGCATTCACCATCGACGATGTGGCTTCCGAATTGTTCATGGCTTCCGATCCCGACGATCCTTGGGCAATGCCTGAGGCTTTGCTCGAGGTTTACACCAACGCCAACAATGGCGGTGGCGACTTCCCCGATGGACCAGACATTGGTCTTGACGCCAATGGCACCATGGCTTGGACGCGTTATAAGTCGGGCATGATGGAGCCGATCGTTGTGGGCAAGGAGCCCGTGAAGTTCCGCATCACGCTCTATAACACCTATGAGGTTCGCCAGAAGGATTATCCGCTTCTCTTCACCGTCAGCGGACTCGATGAGGAAACCCACGAGTCGCTCATCAAGGTGAATGTCACAGAGGCGCCTGCCCTTTCGTTTGACCAGGATATGCTGTATATCGAGAATGTGGCAAGCGATTACGCAGGCGAGGCTACCGTCAACATGAAGAACAAGGGCGGTTACAAGCTCAACTACACGTTGCGTCTCGATCCGTCGGGCCACGATGAGGCTTCCGACGAGTTTGGCGGCGACAACCCGTCACCGGCACTCAACGTCATCGCACATCCCACAACCGACCTCGCCAAGCAGTTTACCGAGGCTTGGGTGGCTCCCTTCAAGGGCAAGAGCATGCTCAAGGCGTTGGGCCTGAGAAAGGTGAAGGACGACCAAAAGTTCTTCTATGATGTGCCCGAGGGCTTGGAGGACAATGTGCTCTACTATCCGGTGCTCAATCCTGTAAGCAGCGCTATCGCTGCCCTGATGGGTACTGGTGCCAGCGCACTCGATGAGAACTTCTATGCCGCCACACGCTACGAGGCACCTGCTGAGGGCTTCAACCTGACGCATCTCTACTTTGTGGGCACAGTGGGCGACTTGGAGAATGTGGACATTGAGGCTTCCGTGATTCTCGGCAACGATGTCACGGCTACAGAGAAGACCATCGGTCATGGTAAGATTCATGTCGATGTCGAGGAGCCTCAGGCCAATGGCAGCTATCAAGGTGTGCCGCGCATGCTCAAGTTCGACAATCCGATCTATATCAATCCTGCCGACACGTTCTACGTGGTGCTGAAGTATCCCGCCGGCTTTAAGTCGTCGGCGCTCATGGCTTCGAAGGACGGCGACATGGAAACCAACCGCTACATGGCTCACCTGAAGTCGCTGGGCGGATGGGTCGACATTGAGGCGCTCTACGATAACGTGCAGAACACAGGTGCCTTCGGTTACTTCATGACTTGCGTGGAGCATGAGAAGGGCGAGCCTTGGATCAAGTTGCTCAACGAGCAGAAGGAGGGAACGCTTGAGGCTGGCACATCAATGCCGCTGAAGTTCCATGTCAATGCCAAGAGCACTTACTTCGCCAAGGGCAACAAGGCCACACTTGTGGTGAAGAGCAACGACCCCGCAAACGCCGTCGTCAACTACCACATCTATCTCGACCGCAATGCGGCTCCGACCATCGAGGCCCCCGAGGCTGTGGTGGCAGCAAGCCAAGGCAATACCACTCAGGTGAAGGTCGTTGTGGCTGATCCTGAGGAAGAGGAGTTCACGGTTACCTTCTCCGACAACAAGGAGTATACCACGGTGGCTTCTTACAATGAGGCTGACGGTGTGACTTATGAGAATGGAACGTTCAATGTGCCTGAGGGCGAACAGCTCGAGGCTACGTTTGCCATTACTCCTGAGTATGGCTACGACCATGTGGGCAGTGGTGTGATTGCCATCAACGCCACCGATGCCAGCGGCAACGCTTCGACAGCCGACGTCAACTACAATGTGGTGTTCACCAACCGCGCACCCGAGTACATCGGACAGGAGGAGTTGACCTACGAGGTAGGACAGCAGTCGGGCGTCATCAGCTACATCACGCTCTTTAGCGATCCTGACGGCGACGATTTTACCTGCACCGCTTCTTCAAGCGATTCGAAGGTGGCAAGCGTCTTCGTCTCAGAGGATGGTCTTATCATCAACGCCAAGAAGGCTGGCACCACCGTGCTGACCCTCACGGCTACCGATGCCAACAACGGCGTGGCAAGTCATCAGGTCACAGTCAATGTGGTGCCTTCGACGGGCATTGCAGGCGTGACAGCCGACGGTGGCGACGTCACGGTCGACGCTGACGAGAACGGCAATGTTGGTGTTGTGGTCAATGGCGATGTGGCCGAAGCCACCTTGCGTCTCTACAACAACGCAGGCCAGCTTGTCGCTCAGAAGACCGCCCGCAACCTGCACGCTGGCGATAAGGTGATCCTCGTGGCCAATGGCAGCGCAGGAGTTTATCACCTCAACGCTGTGCTCGACGGCAAAACGTCGAACGTGAAGTTTGCTGTGAAGTAAACCGTTCAATCTCTGGCGCGGCCCATTGCCGTGCCTAAGAGATTTGCATAACAAGAGGGTGGAATGCCATTTGCGTCATTCCACCCTCTTTTCATATATTATTGGTGGTTCCTCCTCTCAGAGCAGGCGGTGCTTTCTCTCCCAAAAGGTAATGGCTCCTCTCAGAGCAGGCGGTGCTTTCTCTTACAAATGCAAAGAGCTTCTCTTGGTTCAGGCGGTTCTTTCTTTTACAAATGGCGATATTCCCTCTCGCGGGGGACGGTTCTTCTACTCATCATCGAAGATTCTCTCTCTTCCTTCTCGCATGTCCTTGATGGATATTTATTCCATTGTCCAAATTTGATAGATGCCTCTATCCCTGCCTTCCCGCATGCGATCGATGGGTGCTTTTGTTCTTTCTCAAACACGAGTAATAGGCGTTTTCGTCTTTGGCTTTTCTGCCAACGCTTTTCTGTGTGCGCTCACCAATAGGTTTTCTTATCCGATTTTAGTTAATTTTTATATGTTATGAAAAAAAGATAGGCTAAATCGTAAAACATTCGGGATTTATTCATATATTTGCTGCGATTTAAGAAACGAAAAACTCTATTAACCTAATCTTTATTTATGAAATCACGTTTAGCTATTGTTGCCGGCTTGTTGTGTTTGGCTTTGCCCATGTTGGCAGATGACGACAAACCCACTCTGAACATTGACCTGCATTCGCGTGTGAGTTTTATGAACGACCGCGTGGGCAATGAGATTCGCCATGACGCTTCGGGCTTCAAGGGCGATTACTTCTTCCTGATTGCCAATGGACAGGTGGACGACCATTTCTCTTACTCTTGGAGACAACGCATCAACAAGAAGATCGACCGCAACGATATGTTCGACGCCACCGATTGGTTGTATGTTTCTTATCAGGCCGACCGTCATTGGGGCGTGGCAGCCGGTAAGCAGGTGGTGATGATAGGTGGCTACGAGTATGACCGTTCGCCCATCGATATTTATACATCTTCTGAGTTTTGGAACAACATTCCTTGCTTCCAGTTTGGCGCCAGCGCCTCTTACACCACAACCAATGGTAAGAATCGTTTTGCGTTTCAGGTGAGCCAAAGTCCGTTTAACATTCCCCAGCATCGCGACATGCTTGCCAACAATGCTTTTTGGGGAGGCAATTTCGGTTTCTTGAATACGCTTTATTCGCTCAATATGATAGAGTATTCGCCGAGCCACTTCATCTCTTACATGGCCTTGGGCCACAAATTGAATGTTGGCAACGCTTCGCTCGAACTCGACTTCATGAATCGCGCCGCCAGTGGCCAGACCTTTATGTTTAAGGATTGCTCGGTGATGGCGCGTGTTGACTATCGTGTGCTGCCTCAGTTGAGCCTTTATGGCAAGTTTACCTACGACGTGAACCGTGCCGAGAAGGAGGCCGACAAGTGTGTGTTGCCGGGCACGGAGCTTACCGCCATTGGCGGTGGCGTAGAGGCTTACCCATTGAAGGGCAAGTCGGATGTGCGCGTCAGCCTGAGCGTGGCTCATTCTGCGGGCACCAACTCGAACCCCGCGGGGACGATGTTGGACGACCAAACGACGGTGCGACTGGGTCTTGTGGCTAAGTTGCATGTGTTATCATGGAAAAAATAACCATTAAGCGAATACTGTTATGGCAAAGTTTAACAAGAACGGCAAAAAGCTTTTGCCAAGTGGCGTTTGGTGTTTAATCTGCGTTGTTGTGTTGTTCGGCTATTTGGGTTTCGTTATGGGCGTTCCCAATATGCTCAACACCATCATGAAGACAGCCCACGACCTCTTGCTCAACACCGTGTTCTACCTGATGAGTATCTGTGTGATTACGGGTGCCTTGGGCCGTGTGTTCGTAGAGTTTGGCTTGGTGGCCTTGCTCCAGCGCGCGCTCCGTCCCCTGATGGGTCCCATCTTCAACCTGCCGGGTGTGACGTCGCTGGGAGCCGTCATGACCTTCCTTTCCGATAACCCCGCCATCATTTCGCTTGCCAACGATAAGCGTTTTGCGAGCTATTTCAAGAAATACCAATTCATCTCACTTACCAACTTCGGTACCGCTTTCGGTATGGGCTTGCTTGTCATCGTGTTCATGGCGAGCCAGGGGTTCTATGCTGCGCCGCTCATCGGTTTGCTGGGCGCTTGCATTGGTTGCGTGTGCTCCACACGTCTCATGCAGCGTTTTGTGCTGAAGGCTTATCCCGAATATGCCGTTGAGGATGCCGTTTCGCCCGAGGAGATTGCCGAGGAGGAAGAAGAGGAAGACGAGAATCACAAGAAGACGGTGTTTATTCGCTTGCTCAACTCCATGCTCGACGGTGGCCGAAGTGGTGTGGAGGTGGGTCTGTCCATCATTCCCGGTGTGCTTATCATCTCTACCTGTGTGATGATCTTTACCTTCGGCCCTGCCGAGGACGGCACTTATTCGGGCATCGCTTACCAGGGCGTAGAGTTGTTGCCTTGGCTTGCCAACAAGATCGATTTTGTTTTTGAGTGGCTCTTTGGTTTCCACGATCCTCATCTTGTGGCGTTCCCCATCACGGCTCTCGGTGCGGTGGGCGCTTCCCTGAGCTTGATTCCTGGTTTCATCGCCCATGGTTGGATTGATGGCAACGCCATTGCCGTGTTTACCGCCATTGGTATGTGCTGGAGCGGATTCTTGAGCACCCACACCGCCATGCTCGACTCACTTGGCTATCGCGACCTGACTCCTAAGGCCATCACCGCGCATTTCATAGGCGGATTGGTTGCAGCCGTTGCAGCCCACTGGATGTTCTTCCTGTTCACGTTGGTGGCGTGATAGGGCAAGAAAAAGCATAAAATGACCAGGAAGTTTCCCATTCTTTATTCAAGAAAGATGGGAAACTTCCTGTTTTGTTTTTGCTGATGGTGTAGAACCTTCATAGGCATTACCCACATTCAATTCGCAAGGCTATGCTATGTAGCTAATATCCACTGTGCCGCTATCGCGCTACATCATTTCTCTTTTAAACCAAAGCTCAAATACACTATCAGCAAGGAATATACCATCTTTCTCAATGGCGATAATCTCTTTGTCAACCAAGCTTTTCTTTATACGGTCTATATTCGACTTACTACCCAATGGATATATTTCAGAAACCGCTTGAGTGGTAAATCCTGAATGTATGTCTTTGCACAAAAGACGAATGAAGTTGAGCTGATAGGTAGTGAGCCCCTCTGTCTGTTGTATAAAGAGACTGCTGTTTTGCTCCAACAAGGCCCTCAAGCCTTCTTCGAAACACTCCTCGCTTACCTCTTTCTCTGTTTCAGCCATAACGTTCCATGCAAGTTGCTGCACATAAGATGAGTAATTCTTTACCACTTGGCATATTCTGCCAGCATACTCTTCTGTTATCTTCTTGCCGTACTTCTCGAATCGAGAGCAGATGAAGGGAACCCAATATTCCGTAGGAATACACTTGAGATGCAGCATCTCCCCAAACTGATAAAAAGGCATACGACGATTTTGGAAAATATTTTCCATCAGATGCTTCTTACTGCCAAAGAAGCAATAAGACACATTTTGATGATGCTGCCAAACGCCGCGTAGACGTTTTTGTATGGTCAGCGAGTCTGTGAACTCGCCTATCTGCTGAAACTCATCAATACATACTACAAGGCGAACGCCTTGTTCCTTGGCAATACGTTCAGGAAGATTCAAAATTTCCTCAGGAGAATAATCCTTGGGCGTTATTCCCAATGATACAGAAAACTCAGAGTTGGGGTCTGGACTAAATGAAATTTTTGGCGAGATTCTAACCAAGAAACGCTTGATGTTCTCCATTACTTGCTCCAAATGGTTGCCAGTGGACTTCATGATTGTTTCGGCAAATCGGTTATAGAAATCATATTCACTTCGGCAATCATAGATGTCCATGTAGACGATTTTTAGCATAGGGTTGTCAATCTCGGAAATCACCTTTTTTATAAGAGAGGTCTTACCCATGCGTCTTGGAGATATAAGAATAACATTAACGCCATTTTCAAAGTCGAGCTTGATACGCTTGGTTTCTTCAATTCGGTCTGTAAAGTTATTGCCACCGACCGACATGCCATACACAAAAGCTTTCTCCATAATCTTTACTCCTTTCTCAATTAGATCACAAAGGTAATGAAAAAGAACGTGGTTCACAAGGTTGTGGACCACAAAGTTGTGAACTTGATAGAAAAATCTCATGGAGAATCCCGAGAAGACATGGAATGATATCCTTGCAAAGGAGATGCAAAAAGCGCCACCAGAACCAAGTCTTTTCGATTAGGGGGCTTAGTTTTGGAAAATAATGCCCGAAGTCCTATTTTACGGGGCTTCGGGGAGGATATTTATGCTCTTTGGAGTTTTACCGGACAGCTATGATATAGGAGGTAACGACAAATATGAAACGAACGTTGCACAAGCGAAACCATCATCACCATCCTGCTCACTATCGGCGCAACGAGGCGCAAGCGCAGATAGTGGAAGCAAGCCGTGGGAACATCATGATTTCTTCTGCTATTCCATTTCCCCTGCGTCGATCCTCTTGATGACCTTGGCGGGGTTGCCTGCAGCGATGCAGTTTGAGGGAATGTCTTTCACCACCACGCTGCCCGCTCCGATGGTTACGTTGTCGCCGATGGTCACACCGGGCAGTATGGTTACGCTACCGCCCAACCAGCAGTTGTTGCCGATGGTCACGGGCTTGGCCCATTCCTGCCGCGAGTTTCGCTCAGTGGGGTCGGTGCTGTGGCATGCGGTGTAGATGCTCACGTTGGGACCGATGAAGCAGTTGTCGCCGATGGTTACCTTCGCCTCGTCGAGCACGGTGAAATTGAAGTTGGCAAAGAATCGCTTGCCCACCCGTATGTGTTTGCCGAAGTCGCAATGGAACGGTTGGTTGATAAACGTGTCCTCGTCGGCCTTTCCCAGAATCTGCCTGATCATCTTGTTGCGCTCAGCGTGATGGGTGGGTCGTATTTGGTTATACTCCCAACAGCGGTCGTGGCAGGCGTACAGATCTTTCACGAGGTCGGCGTCGGGCGCGTTGTAAACCATCCCGGCCTGTTGTTTTTCGTATTCAGTCATCGTTTTCGTGCTTTTGTTGTATGGATGGCGCCCTCTTCGGGCCATTATGGTTTGCTCCCTTATTGTGCAGAAGCCGCCATTCATCTGCAAAGGTATATGTTTTGCTGCAAAAATCCTTGTGCCATTAGCCTTATGTTGACTTTGGCTGGTCGGTGTTTTGCCCTGATTCTCGCCATTTGTGCTTGCAAAAGTCGGGGGGGCTGTTGCCAGCGTTGGTGTGTAGCCGATGGCGAGCCATGGTTTCAGCGTCGTCGTTGGGTGCTCCAGGAATATGCGTGCAATCAAAATATTATACTTTTCCGGCATTTGAGGCCATTTTGTTCCGGAAGTTGAGGCTGTTTTGTTCCGGCATTTGTGACCATTTTGTTCCGGCATTTGTGACCATTTTGTTCCTGCATTTGTGGAAAAACCGAAGTTGGGTTGGCGACGAGAGGTTGTGAAGGAACTTCGTCGCCCCTGTTTCTCTCACGGTTTTTTACTCCAAAATTCGTAACAAACTATATTGAAATCTACACGCTTGTTTTCCACGACGCAAAGATTTGCTGCAAATACGCGATTCTTAGCGTGTTTTTGCAATGTGTTGAAAACCAATGTTTTATGTTTGTAATTCCGCATTCAGCACTCCGTATTTTGCATTCCGTCTTGCCGTTAGGCATCTTTCGTGTTGCGAAACATGCC
>OWJS01000554.1_pt1 | contig 13858 bp, 12 predicted proteins | sample 1732961 | NCBI WGS metagenome assembly OWJS01 (sample SAMN05065774, study PRJEB22554) | human gut metagenome | biome: ENVO:2100002; feature: ENVO:00000062; material: ENVO:00002003 | host: Homo sapiens | place: USA
CACCTACGGCGTGCGAAGTGCATCGGGAATATATCCAATAACCAGGCATGAGAGATAGGGAACAAGTCCCCTTTCTCTCATACCTGGCTACCTTATATCACCCCGAATGGGGTGAGGATAGCGCATCATAATACATTGATAATTCTATCAAATATCATGCAGAAAAAATTGGTGGATTTTAAACACCCTACCGAAAGGGGTTTATTTATGGAATTTCAAAAAAATAATTCAAGAACATTTATGGCTCATTGATGGACATTTTTGACGAAAAAAAACGCCTAACAAAGCAAGCATTGTCCTCACCATGGTAGATAATGGATGCGTTCTTGTCACGCTTGATCTTTTTCTCCTTAATCAAGTATTCTTTCTCTTGACGAGTCTTATCAAACAAAACGCTTGCAGGTTCGTCATTAGAGCCTTACGATACAAGACGCTGTCTCACAAATCTTATATTATAACAGTGTTGCGGATTTTTCCTGTACATTAAAATTCCGCGACACTGTTGCGGAAATTGAATATACAATATTCACCTTTTATCCCAGAATACGCTGTATCTCCGCCAATGTCTTATCAATTTCATGGTCAAGAGCCTTGCGCTTCTTGAAATAGTCGGCATTTTTGACGAAAAAAACAAATAGTTGTCCGTCTATTTTACAACTCGTTCTTCAATTCATTATACAAATCAACGGGACCCCAATGCCAGTATTTTGTACTTTCTGTTGATAACTTCTTGTACAACTCAGAACGATAGATACGGCTAAGACACTCTTGCAGAGTGAAACCATAATCATCGTGTAGATATTCTACCAACCAAGAAATTTTACCTGGCAAAAGCAGATGGAGGTTGTTTTGGTTTATCTGAAACATATCATTTCTCTATTTTAAATGCTTCAATAAAATGTAGTGTCGCCAATGCTTTTTTTCCTATTTCCTATATACTCATCAATCTCTTCTATTAGCCATTGACGTCCTTGGGTATGAAGAACATCGTAGCATTCGCTGAGATAGTCCACCAAGCCATACTTGGAAAATAAGTCAAGCACTTGTTCTCCAGTCATTCCTTTAGCCGCTCCGTATTCTTCTATGCAGAATGCAACGAAAAGGGCAATATCTTTATCTTTCTTACGCATTGCATTTCTCCTTTCTGTAGCTTAGCCACACATATTTGCCTATTTACCCTACAAAAATAATAATTTATTGCGACAAACTATTAGAAAGGCAAAAATGTTATTTGCGCTTCGCGCTGGGTTTTAGTCAAAAATGACCATCAATGAGCCATAAATGTTCATAAATTTTTATTTTAAAATTTCCACAAATAACTTCATGCGCCAGCCCAACCCCGAAAGGGGTTTATTTATGGACATTCAAAAAAAATAATTCATGAACATTTGTGGCTCATTGATGGTCATTTATGACTAAACCCAGCGCGAAGCGCAAATATAAAAGTTTATGCCCTTAAACAGTAGCGCATACGCCAAGTATGTAATACTTAATACTTATTACTTAAACTTTATTCCTGATGGACATTTTTGACTAAAAAACGAATAACTTGCGCAGAATTTGATAATAAACCAGTGTCATTAAAACATTTGTTTTCTTAAAACAAGATAAAACGAAACAAAATAGCCGATAATAAAGAAAATGTGCGTATTTTTGCAGATGCTTTATAAAAGCTATTCCGAATATAACGACACATGAACAAAATCACAATAGGAGCATTGTTAGCAACATTCTTTGCTGCATTCGCCTTCACAGCTTGCGACACCTCGTCGGACGTTACTGAAACAGAAACTTCGAGAGACTGTCTTATCACCTCTGTTACACTCGGCACCTTGGTGCGCGATGTACACACAAAAAGTGCATCAACTGGTAATGACACCACTATCACCTATAATGTGACGGGGGGAGCCTTCTTAATGTATATCGACCAACTGAAAGATAGCATCTACAACCCCGACCCACTGCCCGTAGGCACCAGAGTAAACAAATTGGTGTTTGCAAGCAATGGCATTGTTGGTTCGGGCAAGTTGATGATTGAAAGTTTAACTACCCACCAAGATACCTTGTTTACACCCACCGATAGCACAGACTTTAGTGTGCCTCGTAAGGTAACGGTGTATTCGGTTGATGGTAGCATCAAACGCTCTTATAAGTTTAACATCAACGTTTACAAAGAATATCCCGACTCAATGGTGTGGAACACCGTTACAGAGAGTCCGCTAAATGCTGTGGCAAGCTTCGTTAAAAACCGCACACTCTCTGCCAACGGCATGCTATATGTGTTTGGCGAACATGCTGACGGCACCACACACGTAGTGGCAACTACTGCCGAAGCACCCAACTTTGACGAAAGTAGCAGTGTGCAAGCTGCTAATGGCGAGAAGATGGATGTGCGCTCTATACAATATCTGAAAGGAAACTTCTATGCACTGGCTGGTGGACATGTGGTGAAATCGGCACAGGCTGCTGGCACTTGGCACAACACTGAGGCTACACAAACCTTTACGGCAATGGTGGGTACAAGCACCGATAGCCTTTTTGCCATAAGCGGTGGACAAATATGGGCTTCGGCAGACGGAGCAAATTGGAAACGTTGTACTTTAGACACCGAGGGCGCATTGCCCACACAGAATATTACGGCAAGCAACATTGCTGCACGTAACAACAAGAACAATGAGGTGATGATTATGGTGGGACAGGACGCTGAGAACAAAGTAAGCGTTTGGAAACACGACATCAACCTGAAGGGTGACTTTAGTTATCCTTGGATTTTGTTGCCTCAAACCGATGAGCTAAAGGGTTATACTTGTCCACAACTAAAGGATGCTTCGCTCTTTGCCTACGATGGCAAAACGGTGTTGGCAGGCATTAGTGCCGATGGTTCGGTAGCTCCCTTCTACGTAAGTGAGGATAATGGCCGCACTTGGAAAACCTCGCTCCTTTACAATCCTACCCCTCAGGGTGCAACTTCACTCTCGGTGACCGTTGATGCCAACCACTTTGTTTGGATGGTTTGCGGAGGTACGGGCAAGGTGTTGAAAGGAAGACTGAACAGATTGGGCAACGAACTGAATGCCCAATAAGTGCTTGCGGAGGCATCCACACCCTAACACCTGAATAGTCCGTTTTCATACGATAAGACTTATGCCCCTTACATTTACACATAAAACCACTTTATCACGCTCCCCCCAAGCTCAGTCGAAGGGGGCGCGTGGTCTGCTTTTCATTGCATGGACACTGATTGCGCTGTGGTTTACCCCCAAGGCTTATGCCCAACAAGAGGAATTGGAATATCAATTAGAGTTGGGAGGTGGCATAGGATTGAACCAAAACTTTACGGACGTAAAAGACCAATTGGGCATTGCCGGAACGCTTGTGGCTCGTTTTCCACTCAATCCACGCATGGCGGTGAAAACGGAGTTCTCTTATAACACCGTGAAAGGCAACACGTCTGCACGCAAAGAGTTTTATCCTGCCTCGTCCAATGCAATTGGCACTGAACGTTTGAACTATGCTGTGAGTAGCGGCATCTACGACCTTTCAGCACTCTACGAGCTGCACTTTCTGCCCTATGGTTACCAACGCGACTATCGTAAGCACCAACGTTTGGTACCTTACATCCAAATGGGATTGGGCTTGACTTATGGGGCAGCAGGCAAAGCTTTTACGGTAAATATCCCCTTGGGCGTGGGAGTGAAATATAAGGTAGCACCGCGTCTGAACTTGGGTTTAGACTGGTTGGTACACTTCAGCATGAGCGATAAACTGGACGGACTGGATGCCCCACTCGGCATAAAGTCGGAACTCTTTCGCAACAAAGACCACTTCTCAGCCCTTAAGTTAACGCTAACTTACGACTTGCACCCCAAGTGTCCTACTTGTAACAGGGACTAAGAATACAAGAAAACTACATACATTATATATATGCAACTCGATAAATCAAGAATTCCTGCCCACATTGCCATTATTATGGATGGTAACGGACGTTGGGCCAAAGCACGCGGCATGAACCGTAGCATGGGACACCAACAGGGCGTTGTAGCTGTGCGCGAAATTACCACAGCTTGCTCTAATCTGGGCGTGAAGTTCTTGACGCTCTATACCTTCTCTACCGAAAACTGGAACCGACCTGCCGATGAAGTGGCTGCTTTGATGTCGCTTATCCTAACTTCGCTTGAGGAGGAATTGTTTATGAAGAATAATGTGCGACTGCGCATTATTGGCGACTTAACACGTGTGCCGCAGGTGGTGCAGGACTCTATCTTGGCACTGCAACAACGCACGTCGGTTAACACGGGCATGACGATGGTGATTGCATTGAGCTATAGTTCGCGTTGGGAAATTACGAAGGCTGTGCAAGACATTGCAAACGAGGTGAAGATGGGAACATTGAACCCCGAGGATATTAACGAGGAAATGATTGCTCAACACCTCACAACCAACTTTATGCCCGACCCCGACTTGCTTATTCGCACGGGGGGTGAGGTGAGACTTAGCAATTACTTGCTTTGGCAATGTGCCTATACAGAATTTTATTTCTGCGACACTTTCTGGCCCGACTTTCACGAAGAAGACCTTTGCCAAGCTATCGCATGGTTCCAAAACCGCGAAAGACGATTTGGCAAAACAAGTGAACAGGTGAAATAGAACCTATCATTGAAACTCAAACTAAGAATGAAATATATATCACGCAAACTGCTTGTTGTTGCAGCCTTGGGACTGAGTCTACATGGCAACCTTTGGGCACAAGAACAAGCGGACAAAGACCCTAACACGCCCGTGATAACCTACACGGCTAACCACCCACGCTATGTGTTGGGAGGCATCACTGTGGACGAAATGAAAGGTTATGATGCTGAATATCTTAGCAGCATCTCGGGACTCGAAGTGGGAGAGACTTACGAAATACCTGGACCTGACATTAGTGAGGCTGTGCGCAAATATTGGGCACAAAAGATTTTCTCGAACGTAGAAATCGTGGCTGATAGTATTGTGGGGAATAAGGTGTTTTTGCATGTAAAACTCACGGCTCAACCGCGCATCTCAAGTATTCACTATAATGGTGTGAAAAAGTCGGAACGCGAGGACTGCGAAAAGATTATTGGTTTCCAACCAGGTAACCAAATTACGACCGACATGGTGAACCGCGCAGAACATTACATCAAAAAGCACTTCGAGGAAAAGGGCTTTAAGAATTGCGAGGTACACATTGTGCAACGCGAAGATGTGACGGGCGATAACCGCGTGCTTGTTGACATTAACATCAATAAGAACGCTAAGGTAAAGGTGAAGAAAATCTTTATCAATGGCGTTGAACAAAAACATGTGGCAAAACTAAAACGTGCCATGAAAAAGACGCACGAAAAGAGTTTTGTGAATATGTTCCGCTCTAAAAAGTTCTTGCCCGAAAAATATGCCGAGGATAAAGACTTGCTGACCGAAAAACTCAACTCCTGGGGTTATCGCGATGCTTTGATTACTTCCGACAGCATTGAAACCATCGACGATAAGCATGTGAATGTTCACCTCAACATTTATGAGGGTAAAAAATATTACTTGCGCAATGTGTCGTGGGTGGGTAACACGGTCTATAACTCTGACCTCTTGGATCGTATCTTGCAAATGAAACGTGGCGATGTTTACGACCAAACGCTCATGAACAAGCGTCTTACCAGCGACGACGATGCCATTGGTAACCTTTATTACAACAATGGTTACGTGTTCTACCGCTTGAACCCTGTTGAGGTGAATGTGGTGGGCGACTCTATCGACTTGGAAATGCGCATTCAAGAAGGACGCCAAGCTACATTTAACCATGTACGCATCTCGGGTAACGACCGCGTTTACGAAAATGTAATTCGACGTGAACTCCGTACCAAGCCTGGCGACCTCTTCTCAATGGACAATATCAAGCGTTCTATTCAGGACCTTGCTCAAATGAACCAGTTCGACCCTGAAGCTTTGCAAAATGACTTCGGACAGAATGGTATTAAACCTGACCCTGTGAGTGGTACGGTTGACCTTAACTATCCGCTTACCTCTAAGGGTGGCGACCAAATTGAACTTTCGGCTGGTTGGGGACAAACGGGTATCGTAGGTCGCGTTGGTTTGAAGTTTACAAACTTCTCCGTACAAAACCTTTTCCGCAAGGGTTATAAGCGTGCTGGTTTCATTCCGCAAGGCGATGGTCAGACGTTGTCGTTGCAGGTGCAAACCAATGGTACGTATTATCAAAACTACGCGCTCTCATTCCTCGAACCTTGGTTGGGGGGCAAACGTCCTAACCAACTTTCATTTAGCATCTCGTATAGTAAGCAGAGTGATGTGAACTCTAACTACATCAACCAGAACTACTATAACCAGTTGTATAACTACACTTATGGCTATGGCACAAGTTCAAACTACTACACAGATGCTTACGACCCTGATAAGTACGTTAAGATGATTAACCTGAGCTTAGGCTTTGGTAAACGTTTGCGTTGGCCCGACGATTACTTCACTTTTATGGCTGAAGCTTCGTACACGCGCTATATGCTGAAGTCTTGGCAGTACTTCTTGATTACGGATGGTAACTGTAACAACTTTAACCTTTCGTTCTCTTTGCAACGTAACTCTACCGACCACCCGTTCTATGCACGTTCGGGTTCTGAGTTCTTGTTCCAAGTTACAGCTACTCCTCCCTACTCGCTTTGGGATGGTCGCAACTACAAGAAGTTGGCTAACGACTATCAAAGCTCTAAGTACCAAAAGGAGTTGCAGGAGAAGTATCGCTGGATTGAATATCACAAGTGGAAGTTTAAGTTCCGCAACTTTACGGCACTTAGCAGCGCGGTGAAGGCTCCAGTGTTGATGACACGTATTGAGTTTGGACTCTTGGGTGCTTACAACCGTTACAAAAAGTCGCCCTTCGAAACTTACTACGTAGGTGGTGATGGTATGTCGGGTTATTCATCGGGCTATGCTACCGAAACAATCGGTTTGCGTGGTTATGAAAATGGTTCGCTCTCGGGCAATAACTATTATATGGGTGATGCCTACGCTTATAGCCGTATGACGCTTGAATTGCGCTATCCCTTGATGCTCGAAAACTCTACTTCTATCTTTGCCCTGGCTTTCGTGGAAGGCGGTAACGCCTGGACGGATGTCAAAAAGTTTAATCCTTTCGACATGAAACGCTCTGCGGGTGTGGGTGTTCGTATTCTCCTCCCCATGGTGGGTCTGATGGGTATCGACTGGGCGTATGGTTTCCAGAAGTACATCAGTGGCTATAGCAACAAGAGCCGAGCTGGTGGCTCACAATTCCACTTTATTATTGGACAGGAATTCTAAATTAGTTAAGTATTAAGTGTTAAGTATTAAGTATTACATTCTTGGTGAAAGACTGGGTGTACTTAACTTATACATAATACATTACTTAGAACAATACACATATATATAAGTAGGGCTTAGGGGCTATAAGCCTTTAAGCCCTACTTGGTAAAAAGGCACAAACGAAAAAATTGGAAATATGAAAAAGTTATTTATTCTTTTCATTATGCTATTGGGCACAATGAGTATGCAGGCACAAAAGTTTGCCTTGGTTGACATGGAATATATCTTGAGCAATATTCCTGCCTACGAACGTGCGAACGAACAGCTTAACCAAACGTCAAAGTCATGGCAAGCTGAAGTGGAAGCGCTTAATGCAAAAGCACAAACGCTCTACAAAAACTACCAAAACGAAAGTGTCTTTCTGAGTGATGCACAAAAGAAAGAACGCGAAAAGGCTATTGTGGATAAAGAAAAAGAAGCTGCCGACTTAAAAAAGAAATACTTTGGACCAGAAGGAGAGCTTTACAAAAAACGCCAAAGCCTTATCCAACCTATCCAAGATGAAATTTACAACGCTGTAAAAGGCATTGCCACTGCACGCGGTTTCCAATTGATCCTTGACCGCGCCTCAGACACAGGCATTATCTTTGCCTCTCCAAGCATTGACATTAGCAATGAGGTGCTCAGCAAATTAGGATATGCACAATAAAGATTTAGTTTTAGGAGGTAACGAAGCTCATTCGCTACCTCCTAAACTTTTTCTACCCTCTACCCTAACCTCCTACCCTATTGAACGTTCATAAAAATGTAGTTTTACTCCTATTGAACGTTCATAAAAATGTGATTTTGCTACCATCGAACGTTCATAAAAATGTGGTTTTACTACTATCGAACATTCATAAAAATGTGATTACACTTGCGTAATTAACTAATTATCAATAACTTTGTAATCGAATAAATAGAAGCTTCGATTATGAAACGATATATCAAGAAGTTTTACGCGCCATCCTCACCCCGTTAGGTAGGGGTGATATAAGGTCGCCAGGTATGAGAATGAGAGGGGGCTTGTCCCCTCTCATTCTCATACCTGGTTATTGGATATGCTCCCGATGCTCTATGCTCCCCTTCGCTTCGCAAGATTGGATGGAAAACATCCCATTATACGCTACTGAATCTTATTTTACTAAAGAGGGCATTGGATGCGATTAACACATATTTCTTAGAAAACACATCTTCGGAACCACCGTTCCGAAAAACAAAGATACACAAACAAAAGTTTGTCTTTTAAAATAAGAAAGATAAGATATTGGTTTTCAGCTACTTTTCATTACCTTTGCATTCGGAACCGTCATTTCGGAAATGACGGTTCCGAAAATAAGAAGAAAAGAACATAGAAACCCCATAACAACGTAGCACATGAAATTCTTTGGAAGAAAGGATGAAATAGCTGAATTGCAAAACATACGCAAGCTGTCATTACAGACTGCCCGTTTTACCATCGTTACAGGAAGAAGACGCAGTGGCAAAACCTCTTTGTTGCTTAAAGCCTATGAGGAGGTTGATGACATGCTCTACTTTTTTGTAGCAAGAAAGTCGGAAGAAGAACTCTGCAAGGATTTTCTTCATGAAATAACTGAGAAACTGCAAATTCCTATATTAGGGGAAGTAACACGCTTTGCCGACATCTTTAAATATTTAATGCAGTTGTCTAAAACACGTCCGCTCACACTCATCATCGATGAGTTTCAGGATTTCAAACGTGTTAATGCGTCAGTATTTTCGGACATGCAGAAAATTTGGGATTTGAACAAACAAGATGCACACATCAATTTAGTGGTGTGTGGTTCGGTTTATTCACTAATGAACATTATTTTCAAAAACAATAAGCAACCTCTCTACGGCAGACAAACTGGCGAGATTAAAGTAGTGCCTTTTCCACCCTCGGTTATTAAAGAGATTTTGGGAACATACAATCCTTCTTACACAACCGAAGACCTCTTAGCGCTCTACACTTACACCGGAGGTGTGGCTGAATATGTAGAAATGATGATGGACGCTGGTGCGAACAATAAAGAACTGATGACCGAAAAATTTGTGGCTAAGAACTCTTACTTCATCTACGAAGGCAAAAACATGTTGATTGAAGAGTTTGGAAAGGACTATACCCGATATTTCGAAATTCTGCAACTCATTGCCTCTGGCTTTACAACACGTTCGAGCATTGAGGGGGTTATGAAGGTGGATATTTCGGGATATCTCACCAAGTTAGAAAATGATTACAACTTAATTGCTCGCAATCTGCCCATGTTCCAAAAAAACAACCGAAACATTCACTACCAAATAGAGGATAACTTTTTGCGCGTATGGTTTAGATATATCTACAAATATGGCTACATGCTGGAAGTTGGGGCTAACAAGAAGTTGAAAATTATTATGGACAGAGACTACACCACTTACACGGGTAAGGTGTTGGAAAAATATTTTAGAGCCCAAATCATAGAAAGCGAATTATTCACTCATATCTCCTCGTGGTGGGACAGAAAAGGTGAAAATGAAATTGACATAATTGCTGCCGACGAAATTGACAATAAAGTTATTTTCTACGAAGTAAAACGTCAAGCCAAAGAAATAAACCTCGACACATTAAAATATAAAGCGGCACAATTCTTCAATGCTACCGGAAAATTCAAAACATACGATATTCTATATAAAGGACTGTCGATGGAGGAAATGTAAGGATTTAAGTATTAAGGATTAAGTATTAAGTATTACATTCTAATTGAGGTGAAGTAATAAGTAATAGGTAATAAGTAATACATTCTAAGTATTAAGGATTAAGTATTACATTCTAATTGAGAGGAAGTAATAGGTAATAAGTAATACATTCTTAATGTAATAGGTAATAAGTAATACAGATTGGTTCTTTTGGAAATTGCATATAAAAAATATGGATTTTTGAAAGAACCTTTTTCTTGTGCAATAAACTTTGTGCATATTCCCTACTTAATTATTAACTTTGCGCCCAAAAATAAAAAACAGATTTATGTCATTATCAAAATTTGAGAGCGAAGTAAAGCTCATTCCGCAGGCACAGCAGGTTATTTATAGCCGTTTTGCCGACTTAAACAATTTTGCTGCTATTAAGGACGCTTTGAATAATCCTGAAGTGTTGCAGCGCATCAGTGAGCAGGCTCCTGCCGACAAAATGGAAGATTTGAAGAAGTATGCTGAAAATCTAAGTTTTGAAACAGATGCCATTCACATTGCCTCGCCCATGGGCAACATCACTTTGCGTATTGTAGAACGTGAAGAACCTAAGTGCATTAAGTTTGCCTCAGAAGGTGCTCCTATCCAACTTTACGTTTGGATTCAACTCCTACCCCATACTACCTACGAGTGTAAAATGCGTGTCACAGTTGGTGCCGAAGTCAACTTCTTTATGAAGGGCATGGTTGCTAAACCCTTGCAACAAGCAGCCGACGGCTTAGCTAATATGCTCTCCGCCATTCGATAATCCGCTATATATATTATAGGTATATATTATAGGTGTTACAGACTATATTTTCAACTGACATTACTACGCATTTTCTTGGCAACTAAAAAATCATGCCTTGAATTTAACTAAAAAGAAAAATTCAAGACATGAGTATACTAAGTTGGTTGTTTCTAAAAAATCATTTTACTTTCAACCGTCTCCACAACCAATGTGGCACAAGGCTCCACAAGGCTGTGAGTATGCGCCAACGACGATTGATAACGATTACACTTTTTTGTGCATATAAGGCCTTAACTATGGCACGAGCTACGGGAGCTACTTGCATCAATAGGGGATAGTTGCCGTCTTCGCCCAACAAGGGGGTACGCACAAAACCTGGACGCACGTCGGTAAAGTGAATGTTGAGTCCACGCATGTGCGACAACTGTGCAAGCGACTCAATGTAGGTGTTTTGCAATGCCTTAGTGGCTGAATAGGCTGGAGCCAAACCTAAACCACGTGTTCCAGCTATTGAGGATATAACGGCTAAATGTCCATCTCCTTGCGAAGCAAAATAGCGGTAGGCAGCTCCTACCATACGCGTAAAGCCTAAGGCATTGGTTCGCATGGTTTGCAACTCTATGTCTGACTGCAACTGGGGATTTTGGCTGCCCACACCCGAAGCATGAAAATATAAATCCATGCCTCCTATTTGTGCTATTAACTGCTGAAGCTGCACATCGGCTTGCGCATCGGTTACATCGATACGGGCAGTAACTACACGCGATGGGGCTAATTGCTTAAGCACTTCGAGTGGTTCGGTGCGACGTGCAGCTAAAGCCAAAGTCCAACCATCGACTATGAGCAAACGGGCAACTTCATAACCTATACCTGATGAAGCACCTACAATTACGGCACGTCCTATTCTTTTCTTCATATACAGAATTGTAAGGCTCTTTTATGAGTGTTTCTTTTCATAACGGTCTATCGCCTTGAGTGTTTCTTCGTAACCTATGCGAATAATATCGGAAGCATGGTCAAAGTCGAATACCCCAAAACGATTCATAGGGATGTTTACTGCTATATCGGGCGGTGTAAGCTTTTGTGCGAGCACCGTGTGACGCTGAATTTGCAAGGCTATGGCAGATGATATAAGTGTCATGTAGTTGCTCGTTACCCGATCGGGGATGATGGCTTGAATCATACGCTTCATTGAGAGCAAACCACTTTCCTTGCGCTTTTGACGCTCTGCCTCACGCTTCACAACGATATCTTCGCTTGCAGGAGCACTCACATTAACCGACACCAAAATATCGCCAGCATGACGTGGCACACGATTGAGTGGCAAAGGATTAACAATACCACCATCTATCAGCACATGATGAGCCACTTCTATTGGTTTGAGAACCGAGGGCATTGAAATGGATGAACGGATGGCACGCTCTATGCTACCCTTTGAAAACACTACTTCACGCTGTGTAACGAGGTCGGCTGCTATGGCACGAAAGGGTATGTCAAGTTTCTCAATGCGGGCATCGTTTACCATCGTGCCAATGGTATTCATTAGTTTTTCGCCCTTCATGACATACGATTTTGCCAATGATACATCTATAAGTGAAAGCACCTCGCGCTTGGTCAACTTACAAAACCACTCGGTTAACTCGTCTAACTTGCCTGTGCAATACACGCCCCCTACCAATGCCCCCATTGAGGCTCCTGCTACCGACGATATGCGATAACCACGTTCTTCGAGTGCTTTTATAGCTCCTACATGTGCATAGCCGCGTGCTCCACCACTCGACAACACAAGTGCCACTCGCGCTTTTTCATTGTTATTTTCCATTTTTCGCTTCAGTCTGCTACTATTGCTTTACTAAGGGGGTGTTTCTAAAAGTCTTTACCATTATCGCCTTTACGGAAGTCGGAGGGTGAAATGCCTTCCACATTCTTAAAATATTTACCCAAAAAACTCTGGTTGGGGAAATTCATGTCTTGCGCAATTTCCTTAATTGACAAGGTGGTGTGCTTCAATAGGTTTTTTATTTCTATTATCACCATTGTTGTTATCCATTGCCCAGCAGTTTTCCCACTTACTTGTTTCACCACTTCCGACAAATGTTTGGGCGTAAGACACATTTCGTTGCTATACCATTCCACACTACGCTCTTGCTTGAAGTGTTGTGAAAGCAAACGTATAAATTGGTCGAATATGGCATACGCACGATTCTGCACACCTGATTGGTCGGGCTGTACACGTGCATCAAGCAAATTGCATATTTCAAAATAAAAGGCTCTAACGAGCGACACTGTGGCTTCGCGTGTGTAACGACCCGACATTTGCGAAAGTCTGCGACGAATAAGGTGATAACAATTTTCTAACCACTCACGTTCTTCGCTGTCCATCTTCAACACGGGGTTCTTCATCAAATAAAGCAGATAAGGCCACATCATGTTGAGACCAACAATGCAGTTTTGTGCGAATTGACGTGTCATCAAAAATGCTTTTGCATGGAAGTTACGGTCGGCATGCTCTTCCTGAATTATTTGTTCTCCAAACGATATGAACAAATCGCCTGCCTCCATATGTTGCTCGCGCCCACCAAGTGTAAAGGTTACCTCTCCTTCGGTACACAACACAATGAGCAAAAAGCCTATTTGCATAGGAGCCTCAACAAGATTTTTCCACGAAATATCATCGAGCAAGGTTATTTCGTTTCCCAAACAACTCATACTACCCGACAAACTTAGCGTGTCGCCCATATGTAACGTGCGAATATCTGATGTGTGGTTTTGTTCCATTTTTTATAAGGTATAAAAAGATTACAACAAGCAGTAAATCTACTTTTCTGCATTTTGTGACGGAGAAGGCGCTCCAACACTTAGTCCGTTACAAATTTGTTCAATTTTGTGGAATTATCCGCATTTTTAGATGAAAAATTGCATTTTTCTAAAAAAAATCGCAGAATAATTTGGTGGAATAAAAAATATGCACTACTTTTGCACTCGCAAATCAGCAAGGTGCCATAGCTCAGTTGGTAGAGCAAAGGACTGAAAATCCTTGTGTCCCCGGTT
>OWJS01000556.1_pt1 | contig 13836 bp, 9 predicted proteins | sample 1732961 | NCBI WGS metagenome assembly OWJS01 (sample SAMN05065774, study PRJEB22554) | human gut metagenome | biome: ENVO:2100002; feature: ENVO:00000062; material: ENVO:00002003 | host: Homo sapiens | place: USA
GAGGGCTTTTGGATGAGTCGATCTGGAAGACGGATACTGCGTACGTGTCTGCACTTCGGACGGCGTTTGAAAATCTGGAAAATGATGCACCGGTTGAAACCTATACGATTAACGGTGAGGCGCGCCGGAAGATCCGCGAATATGTGGATGCGCACGGATTCGGAGACAGCAGAGAAGCCGGAGCATTACAGGAAATGTATGATCGGTATCTTGTGCCAAATCGTGTAAGATGAAAATAAAAAACAGCCGGCGGGCGTTTCCTGCCTGCCGGCTGCAACTCTTTCATTCTTCTGTGAGGAAGAGCGGAGAGAGACCGTTTCAAGTTTTGTGTAAACATTAAAAACTGATATAAGATTTGTGAATAGTTACAAATGGGCAGAGCCGATTTTCCGGATTCTGCCCATATCTGCATTATACAGGAGTTTTTGGGCATGTCAATAAAACCTGCCTAAAACAAGCTGTTTTTACAGGTTGCGTCCGATTAGACGTTCTTCAAAATAGATTTCCAGCTGGGAATGGATCTGCCCCCAGTCCTGCCTGTGTCCGGTCCATTTTTTCGTGATATCCATAGTTGCCAGATACAGCATTTTCAAAAGGCTGTCATCCGACGGAAATACCGTCTTGCTTTTAGTCACTTTCCGGAGCTGACGGTTGAATCCTTCAATGGCATTTGTGGTATAAATCAAACGTCTTACAGCTTCTGGATACTTGAAATAAGTGGACAGTGTTGCCCAGTTATCGTGCCAGGATTTATAGATTTTCGGGTACTTGGAATATCCTAATTCCTCATCCAGTTCTTCATCCAAACCAAACGCAGGATGTCAGGAAAGACAATTTTAATGCCTCTTGCTGTTAGACATCGGACTTGCTTTAATTTGCTCTTTACCTCCAACTGGATGGAATCCTGGTACTCATTGGAACCATCCAAAGAAGGGATGTTTTTTCATCCCGCATACAGAAAAAGGTCGGACGGTATGTGCCGTTTTCTTTGTTCTGCATCAGCTTATCAGCCGCCAACGGTGGGCGAACAATATTTTCGTGGCAGGAACAGCGACCGCAAGGGAGCGAAAAGCCACGCCGTAAGGCGTGTTCGCCAGACCAGCAAAAGCGGGCTGGCCGGGGTTTTTGGGGCCCCAACGAGCGTATCTGAATGTGCCTCAAAAAACAGTTTTTACATCTGTATTGTAATTCCAACAAGAAAGGATTCCTCACCGGGAACAAGATCGAGATCACCGCCATGGCCTTCAATGATTTTTCGGACAGAGGAAAGCCCGATTCCATGCTCAGCGGATGCGCCCTTTCGGGAGAGGAATGTTTTTCCCTCCTGCAAGACCAGACCGTCGTAAGTGTTTTCAATCTTCAAAAAGTACATATTGCCTCTGGTTTCGCCTGCAATGAAAATGCGGTGCACCCCTTGCTTTTGGCGGCTGCACGCCTCAACGGCATTGTCCAAAAGATTGCCCAGCACCGTACACAGTTCCACATCGGTAAGCGGCATCTGATCGGGAAGATCGAGCCGCACCTGAAATTCTGTCCCTTGTGTCTGCGCCATGCCGTAGTAGTATTCAATCAGCGCATTTACAACGGGATTTTTGCAGAACTGGGCAGGGGAGTGACCCGATGTTGCCGCAACCTGTTCCTCTACCTGTAACAGGAAGGAGCAGATCTCCGTCTGCCCACGTTCAGAGGCCATGCGGTCTATGGTGCGCAGATGGTGTTTGATGTCGTGAATCAGCCTTCTGTTTTCTGCCGCTGCTTCAGAAACCTGACGGCTGTATTCGGTCTGCATAGAAAGCTGCCGGACGACCTGCTTGCGTTCTTCCTGAAAAATCAGGCTGTTTCCATACCCCTCTACCACATCGCGCCAGAGGGAATAACCGATGGCGGCTGCTATGAAAAAGCTGCCCCATTCCACAAACCAACCGCCGATAACCGGCTCATAAACCGGCAGAAGGCGATCCCATATAAAGGCGCAGGTTGCGGCTGCCGCAGCATAGAAGATCGGCCTGCTCCGTTTTTCTCCTCTGTGAATGGCAAGCACAGCGATGATAAGCAGATAGAGTGCAGATGCCACCTTATAACAAAAGACCGATGCAGAGAAGAAACGAATCGCTCCAAGGGAGAGATGGGAAGCCATCATGCCATACACAAACGCATATACCAGGAACGCAGCGCCCACCCCATTGCTGATGGCCGCAGGCAGGAAGCCCGGCCTGCATATCCGGTTTTGCAGAACTACGATCAGCCAGGTAACCAGATAGATACAGAACAGTTCCATCGTGTACCAGGGGAATATGGGAACAGCAGCCAGCATATGAAGCACAGGATAGGATGACAGGCCGCACATGGCAAGGCAGATCAGTCCGAACAGGGATGTATTGTTCTGTTTCATCCGGCGGCTGAAATAAAAGGACAGCAGCGCACAGACAAAGGTAACCGTACAGCCAAACAGGCAGAATGCAAACCGGATTCCTCTGGTTGTATTTACCGCCAGCATCGTTCCGAAAGCAGGCGGATAAACAATCCCTCCGTAAAAGTGGTCATAGTTGCTGACCGCTATGGTGAGTGTGAACGGTTTTCCACCATGAAAAGTGACCATGCGGTTTTGAACCAATGGTGTCCCCTGTGCCGGTTCCCCCATTTGCAGGATCAGGTCATGATCCAGATAAAGGTTGTAAGCAGAAAACACTTCCGGGATTTCCAGTGCATACGCTTCCTTCCGTTCCGGCAGGAAGAATGTCATCTGGTAAGTCCCACAGCCATAGGGAGAAGGGTTTGCAGGGCTGGAGAAATTGGTCTGCGCTCCAATGGAAAGGTAGCGCATATAATGGCTTTCATCCCGTATTTCTTCCGGGGTCAAAAGCGCGTCAGGATAAAACGCCCAGCCGGATACCAGAAAGCGCACCGGTGACTTTTGAAGTTCTTCCTCAGAAAGCGCCAGAATCCCATTTGCCGCCTGAATGGTGTTCTGGCTATATTTATTATTAAACTGATACAGGCCAAGAAAAAACAGGGATGAACACAGGCAGACCATACATAAAGCGGCATATTTTTTTACCACAGAAGATACCATCTTATTTTCGCCTCCTCCTTAGGAAAAATTCACCGGCAGACAGAAGAAGCAGACAAGCCGGAATCAAAAGGAGTATGGGCGACCGGCTATGCTCAGTGTCGGCGGCCTGTGCCAGGGAAGCGGTATCTTCCTTTCCCACAATGGTGTATGTCCCTGTATGGCTGATCTGAAAGGAAGCGGCTTTTGCCGCATCGTCGTAACCGGTCATGGGAATTTCCACGCCGCTTTCATCACCGAGGAACAATGTGCCGGCTGCCGGGTCATTTGGATAGGGCAGCATGACAGAAACATCCGGCAGGGAGTTGAGCGCAGTTCCGTTGATGGAAAACGAAAAAGAAAAACCGCCGTCCGTATCCTTTTGGATGATGACTTCAATCTGATCTTCGTTTTGGATACCCTCCGGCAAGGCGTCTTTGGGTATGCTGATGGTGATTCCCTGTTTGGAAAAGACGGCTCTTTGCTCCCCTGTTTGCAGCATCATCAAAAAGCGCGTGCCGGAAATCCGGTCGGTGGTTTCATCGAAGAACTCTGAAAAAACAGGTTTTTTGGAATCCATACTTTCCGGGGGCTGCTGCAAAGCGGTATCTTCGGGAGGCGGCTGAATGATGGTATCAGGTGGATTGCCGCCTGCATCCCCTCCATCACGGTCGCCATCGTGATACCCTTCAAGGACAATTTCATCTGCGTAGGTAAAGGACAGGATGCCGGTCTGTCCGCCGTCATAATCGACCTGAAGGCGGTAACTGCTGCCCGGCGTCAGCAGACGGGTGGCAATCGAGAGCATTTCCTGACCCACATAAACGCCACTTTCCAGACGGTTCCATGAACCGTTGTTTTCGGACAGCCATACGCTGATCTCATCCAGTTTCCCCGGCGGTGTGACCCAGGGAAAATGAAGGTTTCCTCTGGAAGCCAGAAAGCAGTTAATGTCCGGTCTGCCTGAAGCCTGTACAGAAACAGGAATTGAGATTTCAGGGAAAGCAATTCCCTCTGCAAACGCAGTATTTGCTGGTGCGGTCAGCTTTCCAATGGCATGGTACAGTCCCACAGTATTCAGATCAATACCGGAAAAATCCCATTCCACCACAGCGGTGTAGCTGGTTCCATTTTCCGCATAGCATTCCAGATAATACGGGGAAGCAGCGAACAATGCTTCCAGTGCTTCGGTTTCGCTGCCCTGTTGAACCGCAAACGCGTCTGTATAAGGATACCATTGCTCTATGGAGGTAATGACAGCAGGCGGCATTTCTTCCACCCGGACGGAAATCTGAAGCTCCTGCAATACAGTTTCACCAAAGGCATACCCCTCCGGCAGTTCAATCCGACCTGCTGCGGTATATTCGCCCGGAGTGGTCTGGTCAATGGCCGAAAAATCCCATGAGACAGGAAATGTTTCCTGCCGGATTTCTTCACCTGCTGATACAGTGGCGCAAACGGTTTGATACTGAAGGGCCAGCTGATAAATTTCCTCCAGGTCATCATCGGACGGTGTGGTTCTAAGGGGCAGGGTAAAAGCCGGAAGGGAGAGCAGTTCACCTTCATTTTGTATTTCTGTGACAAGGACGAGGGATGCTTCTTCTGATGCTTCCGTGGTTCCGCTATCCAGTGTCCCCGGAGCCTCGCTTTCTAAATCCGGCAGAATCTCCGTTATTTCATCGGCATTGGCTGGGGTTGCGGTTTCAGCGGCAAATGCGTGGATACTGCCGGTGAAGCAGAGGAGGCAGGTCAGACAGCCACCCAGAATACGCCTGTGTATTTGCTTCATTCTCATACGATACCCCCCATTCCAGAAAAAATATATTGGCGGTAGGCTTCCCGCAGCTGTTTTCCATTGCGGAGAGCAATCGGAAGTTCCTCGCCGTTTATCAAATGGAAGGTCTGACTGTCAACATGGCTGATATAATCCATGTTGATTAAAACGCCCCGGTAGCAGGGCAAAAAACGCTTGTCCTTCTGCAATGCGGAAGTGACCTCCTGAAAACCTCCGCTTACCGGTATCACGCGTTCCGCCATATGAATCCGTGTCATACGGTTTTGATAATCTATGTATAGAATCTTCTCTGTGGGAAGTTCCAGCTTTTGACGGTCAGCCATAACCGAAAGTGTCATCACTTCATAGGGCGGTTTTAGCTGGCACAGCTCCATCGCTTCTTCAAATTCTGCCTGATGGAGCGAAAGCGGCTTCAGCAGATAATAGCTGGCGGACAGGCTGTACCCCATCCGGGCATAATCTTCTGTAATGGTCAGAAAAACGATCTTACAGAGCCTGTTTTTCTGGCGCAGTCTTCTGGCGGCCTCTATTCCATCCATGTTCTCCATATAGATGTCCATAAAGACAAGCTGAAAATTGACCTGGGCGGCAGCTTTCAGAAAATTCTCTCCGTCCTCAAATTCTGTCAGCGTATAGTCCAGCTGATGCTTTTTCATATAATTTTCCAAGCAGGCAGACAGTTCTTCTCTGTCCTCTGCTCTGTCATCCACAATCGCGATCTGCATCGTACCATCTCCTTTGCACAATAATCCAATATGAGTATAACATAAAACCGCAGGAAAAAACTTGCGTCTTAAACAGGAAACCTGCGTCTTAAACAAAGTCGGTTGTATTTCTCTTGACAAGATGCTACTCTAATTATACTACCAGACTTTCCGATGAGAAGGTCTGGTTTTTTTATTTTTCTTTTCAGGAAAGGAGGCTCAGCATGAAAATCGCACTTTGTACGGAGCTAAGAAATGTGGAATGGTTTGAAAGCAGGCTGCGCTCCCTTTTTGAAGGGGATGGGCAGCTTGTCATCGACGAGCTATGGAATGAGAAGCAGCTATCTCAGGCACTGCGGCGGAGCCGATATCATGCGGTTGTCATCGCAATGACCGGGGCAAGGGGATTGGAGGCTGCCATTCAGGCAAAGCAGCTGGCACCGGAAGTACCGCTTGTCTGGTGGAGTGATGATGAAAACTTCGCCCTGATCGCGTATCAGCTTCATATTCCGGCATTCCTCTCCATAGATTGTAGTGATCAGGAGCTATATGAGGCGATGGAGTCTATCAGGAAACGGAGGTATGGAAATGCGAATTGCGCTATGCAGCTATAGTCAGAAGGAGAAAGAAACGGCGTTACTGATGAAGCTTGGCAAAGTAGACCGCTTTGACAATGGCGTATTCTGCGTCTATGCCATGCAGCGGGAGGGCCCTTATGACGCTGTGGTGGTCATGGAGGACGGAGCCAGGGGAATGAATTTCTGCATGAGCATACGAGGCTACAGCAGGGATGTCCCGCTTCTTTGGATCAGCGATCAGGCAGAATTTGAACCCCAAAGCCACAGGCTGCAGGTGGATGACTTTTGGGTGAAGCCCATTACAGAGCATCAGCTGGGGGAAGCAGTATCCCGGCTGCTTCAGGGAAAAAGGGGAAGTAATGAATCAGGTGAGGAGGAAAAGTATGAATAAAAAATATTACCGGAGAGAACAAAACCGTCACGCTATATGGAAAATAATGACAACAGGGGGAAATGGATATGAGGTATAAAAGGAAGAAACGGCAGATCGTATCTGCAGCATTGGCGGCAATGATGGCGATGCAGTTATGCATACCGGCTGCAACGTTTGCTGCAGTCCCTACAAAACAGTTGAAAGTGATCACGGGATTTACGGAATTACCGGAGGAGGTCGCGCATATTCAGATCCCTGCGGATGCCGGAGAAAACTTTGAGGATTATCTGAATTTCCCGGAGACGATCGAGGCTTCGGTGGTGGAATATAAGAACGTGGATCATCAGAATAATAATGTGGATCGCGATAAGGGCGCGGAAGATGAGAAAGCGGCAGCAGACGACAGTGATAAGAAAGAAGACTCGGAAATTGCTACCGACAGCAATGCCGGGGATTTTCTCGAGGATGATGAGTTTGAAGATGAGGAAATCCCAGAAGATATCCCGGTGCTGACGGATATCAGCGTTACTTGGGAGCTGGATGAGAACCGGGAAGATGAAAGTGGTTTCTATTATTATCTTCCGGTTCTTCCGAGAGAGTATATTTTGGCAGCGGGCGTGGAGCTTCCGGAGATCGAGGTCAGCATGGACGGCGGAATCGCTTTGCTGGCATCAACAGATACTTATAATATTGCGGATGGCGGTATCGTCATCAACAGCAACACATTGGAACAGTATAATGATGCGACTATCACGGGAAACAGTACGACCCATGTTATTCAGGTTAGTGGTGTGGAGGCTACAATCACGATTTCGAATCTGGATATCCAGATTCCGATTGACAATAACGCTACGACAGCAAGTAACTGGATACCGGCGATCCGACTGGGAGATGGTGCAAAACTGAATCTGATTCTGGAGGGAACAAATACACTCAAGGGCGGTGATAGGTGTGCGGCTATTGATGTGCCGGAAGGCTGTACCCTGACGATCAGCGGAGAGGGAAGCTTAAAAGCAACCGGTGGAGTAGGTGCCGGAATTGGTGCGTCGAGCATGAGAAAGGGTTCCTTGGGGACGATTGAGATCAACGGAGGCAATATCGAAGCTTATGGCAGCGGGATAGCAGCAGGTATTGGCGGCGGTTTAGAGGGCGGCATCGGTACCATTGTCATCAACGGCGGAACTGTGTATGCCAAGGGCGGACATGGAAACTACTCCATGGATATTAAAAATGTATACGGTGGAGCAGGAATTGGCGGTGGAGCGTACGGCTGCGTGGATCGGATTGAGATCAACGGTGGCAATGTGACAGCCTGTGGAGGATATGTTACGAACGCAGGAAGACACCCCGGAGCCGCAATCGGCACTGGCGGCGGTGGAGCAAAACCGATAGGCGAAGGTAGATACAAGTATGGTGATATTGTGATCAATGGCGGAACGGTTTCAGCCATTGCATATAATAATGAAGTATATGCGATCGGTGTAGCAGAGAAGCCCCGTGTAGATGGTACCTTGGTGGGCTCCATTTCCATCAGTGATCAGGCAGTAGTCAACTTAAATGGTGGTGATTATTTCCCGAAAAGTGAAAATCCCGGACTGAAAAACTATGCCATTCAGGGCACGATTGCGGATGTACGATTCACCGAAAGCACTTATCCGGTGACAATCAGCGTGGGAGGGATTACCTGGAATGCAGGGACGATGAAGGTGAGCGATTATCAAGGTACACTTAAGGCATCCAATTATCTGAAGCCATTAACGCCAGGGACACCGGTAACGGTAACGGTGACGGTTGGAGACTATGTTTATCGGATGGAAGCTGACGTTGCTGACATTGATGATAAGAATGCAACGATCACCTTGAAGGCCGCAGCTCCTCTTTATGAGACAAGATTAAAATTTATTTCCACGGCGATCACGAGCGATCAGATATTACAGGCAACCGATATCACGGTCAAGCAGAATGGTGAACCGTTGAGCAATCAAGAAGGTCAAAGTGCAGCTATGGTCATTCCTTCCATGCAGATTTCGTATGATGAAGTGAACACGGGACATCTGACGGTATATCTGCCGGAAAATAAGAATAAAACAGAGATTTCGGTGACGGTGCCGGGCTTAAATGACGGCAATCCGATCACAAAATCAGGTGAGACGATTTCGACAACACCAAATGAAATTGTGATGTTTCAGCGTGATACCTCTTGTAGTCATGAGCACTATAATGCAGATGGATTTTGTGAAGCATGTGGTGCATATCAGGAGCCCAAAAATTGGAAGGGATATTATGAGATTTATAATGCCGGTCAGCTTTTCTGGTTTGCAAAGCAGTTTAATGATGGTAAAATCCCTGATAACAGCAATCTGAAGCTGATGAAGGATATTGAGATCCAGGACGGACATGACTGGACAAGCATTGGAAACATATCTAATAAGTCTTTCAGGGGGACTATTGAGGGAAATTACCATGTAATTTCCGGACTGCGACCTGCTAATGACGGTACAAGTTCTAAGTACGGACTGGTGGCAACGATTAAATATGGGAATGTACAAAATATAGGGCTGGTGTTTGAAGGTAATTGGACTTGCGGGTTGTGTAGACTCACTGTGGGTGATATCAAAATTCAGAATTGTTTTGTAGTAGGAACAAATTTTTCAGATAGTTGTTCACAAGGAACGGTGACTAAAAATGGAACGGTGACTAATTGCTTGGCTGTATCAGGAAAACTGGAAGGAACTAAGTACTCGAATGATCATAGGGCTACTTTTACGAACTGTTATGAGACAACAAAGAGTGATTATAGTTCTCCGGGTATTACTACTATAAGCGAAGAAAAACTGAAATCCGGAGAAATTGCCTATAAATTAAACGGTGATCGATCAGATGGTACGTGGGGACAGGTGATCGGAACGGAGGATTACCCGCATTTCCGCAAGTACAGTAAGACGGTATATTATGATCAAGCTACTCAGACATATTCTAATAATAATGCGGCAAGTATCACTTCCGCAGCTGTCACGGATATTAAGACGATTTCTGACACAAAAGCGACTGCTACACTTAAGGCAACAGGAACTCCCGGAGCAGAGGTTAAGTTTTTCTTACCCTCCGGCGAGGATGAGCAGACATTAACATTAGATGATATGTTCTCGAAAGGAACGTTACTTACGGAGAGTTCTTCCGGAAACTATGAGTGTACTATTACGGATTTAGCTCCGGACACAGAATATCATGTCAGACTGATGATTAAAAAGGATGGTAAGTTATCTCTTGATGTAACCTATGTAAATTTCCAGACAGAAAAAATGCGGCAGGAGGCACCTAAGGCTGCTGATGTTTCTATCAATTACGAACAGGAGACTTTAGAGAATAAAGCTTCCTGCGATCTGGAGTATGCTGCTTCTAAGGATGCACAGTCATGGACAACGATAAGACAGGGTGCTAAGGTTCGTCTGACAGGGCTGCTGGATAACATTCGTGAAAATGGTGGGTCTGTACCAGTCTATATTCGCAAGAAAGCATCCTCGTCCATGTCAGCCAGTGAAGCGGTTTTGGTGGCGGATTTGCAAACACAGGCGATTCCGGGAGAATCGAACAAGCCGAATATTGATTATGGGAAGGAAAAAATCACAATTTCCTCATCTTTACAGTATGTGATTGTAAACGGAACCAATACCTCTCCAAACTGGACATCTGCAAAAATGGGCAGTGAATCAGGAATTTCGATTACAGACATCATTTCTTCCGATCATGAGAGTACGGTTTATTATCGGTATGCTGCAAGCAACAAGGATAAGAAATTTGCCGGAAAACCTAAAAGTATCACGATTCTTAAAAGAACGGCAGCACCGGCTGCAATAACTAAGGATGAGGTGGATATAACCGGTACGACGATTACCATAAACAGAACGAATCCGGAAAATGACATTGAGTATGGATACCGTGATGCAGATTCGGACGGAGCATTTACATGGATTGACGGTACGAAAATTCAGGGATTATATCCGGCACATGGATATCAGGTAACCGGCAGAATAAAGGCGAAAGAGAATGCATTTGCTTCTGAGAGAACGGAGCCGCTTCATGTGTCTACCAAGGATACACTGAGAATTGTAGGAAACGGAACACAAAAGTGGGATGCGAAGGGGACTTATGGGGTTTCACTTGCTCAGATTCCGGTTTCCCTGGCTTCTGGTTATGGTGTATATAATGGTGCAAATCAACCGGTAGCCGGAACCTGGAGCTGGGAACCGGAAAATAGTAGTTCAGCATCTGGTATTTATCCGAAGGTAGAAGATAACAAGGCTTATACCGTGAAATTTACACCGACAGATGCAAGTGCTTCATACGATAGGACATTAACAGATTCCGTGGTACCGGAAATTTCTAAGTACCCACTGAATTTTTCACTTGCGGTAAAAGATAAGACCTATGACGGCACGACAAACGCGGACATTACCAGCGTGACCTTCGACAACATGACCTTGAACCGAGGCACAGACTACACCGTGACCGCCAGCTTTGACGATGCCAGTGTGGGCAACGGCAAGAACATCACTGCCACAGTGACCTTGATGGGGCAGGCCGCGAAGAACTACGCCCTGAAGCAGAGCAGCATCACCACGACTGGCAACATCACCAAGGCCGCTGCGCCTGACTTTACTAAGGAAACCGCGCTGACCATTGTAAACGGCCACGAAAAGACCTACACGGTGACGCTCCCCACTCTGCCTGTACTGGAGGCTCCCAAGGAGTACGGCACAGTGACCTACGGCGCACCAACGGTCAACTTGTCCAGCACCTATTACGCCGACGGTGCGAAGGTGGAAGATGGCAAGCTGATCCTGCCGATTCAGAAAAATGACGTGAAAACCACCGGCTCTGTGGGCACAGTGACCGTAGTAATCAAGAGTACAAACTATGCGGACATCACTCTGACCGTCAATGTCAATGCGACCGACAAGCTTGTCCCCATTGTTACGGCACCTACGGCAAACGCCCTGACCTACAATGGTACAGAACAGGCGCTGGTTACAGCAGGCAAGACCACTGGCGGCACGATGCTCTACCGGCTTGACGATTCCAAATGGAGCGAGCAGATCCCCACAGCGAAAAAAGCGGGGAAATACACTGTTTGGTATAAGGTGCAGGGAAACGCAGAGTACGCAGATGTGGCAGAACAAAGCTTGACTGTGACCGTTTCCGATCGGCCTTCCGGCGGCGGTGGCGCATCCGGTGGTGGCGGCGGTGGCGCAGCCCCGGCTCCGACACCGGCTGATGCGGATGTCATCACAGTCAAAGAAGACACAAAGGACAATACGACCTCCAAGCCGGGTGCGGAAACCGACACAACTACAACAACCAAGACGACCGTCAAGAATACGACGACCGAAACGACCAAGAACGAGCAGGGTCAGGATGTTTCCAAGACCACAGCCAGCGTTTCCAAAGACCTCGGTGACAAACTGCTCGATCAGGCGGTTTCCAATAAGTCCGATACGATCGAGATCATTGTGAAGTCCAGTGAGGCGAATAACGGCAGCGGCGCAGGCAGCACAGGCGCGGCGGACAGCGTGAAAGAAACCGAAGTCGAGCTGCCAAAGGCGACCGTCAACGCGATCGCCAAGGACACGAACGCCGACCTTGTCATCAAGACCGACAACGGCGAAGTCGTCCTCGACAACAAGACCTTAGAAACGATTGCAGGCGCAGCCAATGGTGACACCGTAACCATCGTGGTGGGCGAAAACACCCAGCTCAAGGAAACGCAGAAACCGGCGGAGAAGATCGTCGGCAAGAACGGCACGCTCTTCGACCTTGTCGCGAAGATTGGCGAAAAACACCTGCATCAATTTGAAGGCGGCAAGGCTTATGTGACTCTGCCGATGCCGGATAAGCTCAAAGGCAAAGACATCCTCGTGATCTACATCGACGACAACGGCCTCTGCAGGATCCTGAACCACAGCGTAGAGAAGATCGGCGCAGAAGATTACATTCGTTTCACGACGACCCGCTTCTCGACCTTCGCAGTCGTCGACAAAGACGAAGCAGAGCGGTTAATTAAAGAACAGAACGCCGCCCACGTCAAAGAACTGATGCAGAGCGCGAAGTTCAAAGTGACCACCACTAAGACGAGCAAGAAATCCGTCAAGGTACAGGTCGCAGCCAAGAGCAGCAAGACCATGATCTCCGACATCAAGTCGCTGGGCTACACGGTCAAGTACCAGTTCTATCGCTCGACGAAGAAGGACGCAGGCTACAAGCTGCTCAAGACAAGCAGCAAGAACAGCTTTATCAGCACCAAGGGCACGAAGGGCAGAAAATATTACTACAAAGCCCGCGTGTTGGTCTATGACGGAAGCAAACTTGTGGCTAAGAGTGCACTCAAGCAGTGCAGCTATGGCGCAAGACGTTAATGCAAAACTGATTTTTTGCTAACAGAATATAGAATTTTTACTTAGGGCTGACTGTAACAGGTCAGCCCTATTTCTTTGATGGGACAATACTGATAATAACGATACTGATGACCTTCGCTGAGTTTCTACTTGCCAACGGTGATGAAAATCTGGCGCAGTATCTGGAACAGGTGGATACCCTTGAACCTATCCCTGACGCCTTCTTTCATCCGCTGTATGAGAAGCTGAAGATGTACTATGTCACCGGTGGTATGCCGGAGCCGGTATTGATGTGGACGGAGGCACGGGATGTGTCTGCCATGCAGGAAGCATTGTCCGGAATCATCGGAGCCTATGAGCGTGATTTTGCCAAGCATCCTAATCTCAGCGAGTTCCCGAAAATCTCAATGATTTGGAAGTCTATTCCTTCTCAACTAGCAAGAGTATGAAGAAGTTCAAGGAACTGTTCCCTGATAAGGTCAAGCTCCGCATCCGTTTCTCATTGGATAATCTGAAACTGGACGATGATGTGCTGAATATCCCGCTGTTCATGGCAGATCAGGCGGATCGATTGATTGGATTGGCATTGGAACAGGGCAGCGCACAGTAATAGAAGTATGGAGAATACAGATATGGCTATTAGTAAAAAACTTGAAATAGGGCTACCGCAATCCCACTGGCTTTAGACGGTGGGTTAAGGTAGCCAAAAATCAGAAATTATTGTATACTCATGGCATGGGAACATGGAAATCTAAAAACAGACACAAATACCTATTACAATATCACATTATTTTCGTCTGCAAATATAGGAAGAAATTACTGGTTTCGAGACAGATATCAGATGATATAAAGCAGTATTCATATGAGATATGTCAAAGGCACAGTGTTATTATCAGATATATGGAAACGGATAAAGACCATATTCATTACATGATAGAGACACTG
>OWJS01000557.1_pt1 | contig 13827 bp, 9 predicted proteins | sample 1732961 | NCBI WGS metagenome assembly OWJS01 (sample SAMN05065774, study PRJEB22554) | human gut metagenome | biome: ENVO:2100002; feature: ENVO:00000062; material: ENVO:00002003 | host: Homo sapiens | place: USA
TATAAGTTCTGGTAAAATTTCTTTTGAACGCACAAAATTCATTTCAAAAACAGAACATGAACTTCTCGCGTCTCGTTGTGACCCACATCGAGATGATATTTTACTTACTAAAGTGGGAACAACTGGAATCCCAGTATTGGTTGATACCGATAGGCCTTTTAGCATTTTTGTGAGTGTGGCGCAGCTTCGATTTTCAACAGAACTGCTAGACAAATTTTTCTTGATTTATCTTCTAAAGTCACCGCTTGTACAAACTCAATGTAGAGAAAACACAAAAGGGGTTGGAAATAAAAATTGGGTGATGCGTGATATTGCAAACACGTTGATCTGTATTCCACCATTGGCAGAACAAAAAAGAATACAAGCAAGTCTAGCTAATGTGCTAAAATCAATTTGATAAGAATGAGCGTCTGAACTCATTTTTGAGAACAGACGCCTTTTTTTACCAGTCTACGATATTATCTACTAAAGTCCTCTGCTCTGTTGCAGTTTTGCGCAAATAAATTCGCGTCGTTTCAATACTTTCATGACCCATCAAGTCTGCAAGGAATGCAATGTCGCTGCACCGATCCAAAAAGCTTTTTGCAAACCGATGCCGGAAAGAGTGGGGATAAACCACCGCAGGATCAATGCCATACTTTAACGCCAACTTTTTCAGCTGTCCAGAAATACCTCTTGTGGTGATTCGTTCGCCGAAACAATTCAAAAAGATAAAGCCGCTGTCCTGCTGTTTTTCTTCCAACCAGACAATGGCTTCATCTTGCAATGATTTAGGAATGTAGATGCGGCGCAGCTTTCCACCTTTAGAATAAAGGTCGAGGTGTCCAAGCTTAATGTGTTCAACTTTGATTTGCACCAGCTCGCTGACGCGCGCACCCGTAGCAGCCAAAAAGCGGATGACAAAATACCAAAGCATATTGTCATCGCGCTTCAGGCAGTTTTTGAAGTAGATGTAGTCTGCTTCGCTAATGACATTTTCGAGGAAGGCTTTCTGCTGCACCCTGATGGATGACAATTTCCATGAATCCTTTCCGATGCTTTCGAGGTAGCAGTTGATAGCGCGGATTCGTAGATTAACTGTTTTGGGCTTGTACTGCTCAATCAGCCAGGCTTTGTGCTCTTTCAAATTGCGTTTGGTGATGGCCTCATGCCGTTCCCCAAACTGCCGCACAGCAAACAAATAGGATGTTACAGTGTTTTCTGAGAGATTTGTTCCTCTCAAGTGTCTTTCAAATTCTTCAATCATAGTGAAAGACCTCCTTTCACCATGAGTATACAAAAAGAGTTATAGAACCGCTATTTTTGAAAGGACTAGAGAGATTCTTTGAAGGATGCGGAACAGTTCCTTTTCCGGTGGAATAGAAACCAATAATTCACCTATGGAATCAAGTCGAAAGCTATTTTTTATGCCATGTTGATTTGCGTTATAGAATTTTTGGGCGTAGTCAGTCAGAAGCAAATATGGAATATATTTATTCCGCATTTCTGGAAGAAAACGTATCATCGCAGTGTGCTGGTTGATGTAGGCTTTCTCAAATCCATCTGGTATCAGACCAAGCATTCCGACATCGCCTGTTATAGAGAACAGTAAATCGCCACTTTGTAATGAAGTTCGTGTTCCCTCGGCCTTTGAGGGGATGGTAACACGCTGGATATGTTCTAGCCGCAGGTCAAAAGAATTTTTTGACAGATTTCCCATGCGAAGAAATGCTGCACCCGTAGTTGAGTAATATTTTGCCCAATCGCGTGAACCGCTGGTAATGTTCTCTGTCAAAGATTTCAAACGACACCATCCCCAACTTTCGGGAATCTCAAACGGCAATTCATCGTCGATGCAGCGTTCAATTCCATCAACCTTCTCATAATAAGAATTATCCCGTCTGAAAATGACCGATTCGTGCTTATCCCGTTTGATTTTTCCAGCTTTAATGAGTTGCTCTTTTTCTGCACGGATGCGCTCCAACAGAACAGAGGCAGGCTCATCAGCAGGATCTTGAGGAACGAGTTTGCCTTGAACAGCATATTGAAGAATTGATTTCTTCAAGTCATCCGGGAAAGCCAAATTCAGATTTGACAGTGTAGTTTCAACTGAACCATACTTTTTAAGATACGGCGTAAGCTGTTTGATTTTTTCTACGATGCGCCTTTGTTCAGCAAGTGGCGGCAAAGGAAAGTAAATAGAGTTAAGTGAATTCTGAACGAGATGTTTTATAGTCATTCCTTTGCTATAATTGTCCAATATTTTTGCGCCCTTATAGCTTTCCATCAGTAACTGGAAGAAGCGTGGCTCGATATTACCGTAAAAGCGGACACGATGAAGTGCATTCTGATAATACATTTCTTCATCTCTATCCCATACAGCAGAACGGCCAACATCACCGCCTTCACAGATAAGCAAGTCTCCCTTGTTCAGCTGGTACTTCGATAATTCAGAATCTTCAAAACGAGCCTGTTTTACGGTTGATAAATCAATACCTGTCCAATAAACATTGATGCTGCATAGATACGGGCGATATTCACCAATGTTTTTTGATTTATCTAGTGTTTTACCTAGTGCGGTAACAGCTATCTGTTTTAAAGTAACCCACTCCCAGCTCTCCGGGATGTCAAACGGCACTTCATCTGCAATGCAGACAGGCTCATTTTTGCCGACCTTCTCATAAGGCAAATTATCGGCTCCACGAAAAATCACAGACGGATTCTTTTCCTTTTTGATTTTGCCCTCTTTGATAAGCTGTTCTTTTTCTGCACGAATGCGTTCCAGCAGCACAGAAGCAGGCTCGTCATTGGGGTCTTGCGGAACAAGTTTGCCCTGCACTGCCATTTGCAGAATGGAATTTTTCAGTTGCTGTCCTGTCATTTTTTCTTCCTTATCTATGTAGCTCAGTCCTGTGCATCAAGGTCAATGCCCAGAATCTCCGTGATCTGAGCAAGGATTCGGTCAATGTCTGCGTTCAGGCTGGCGCGCTTCTCCTGATACTGCTGAATCAACTCTTTGGGCGGTAGGATTTCCTCTTCCTCATGCGGATAGCCACACAAGTCAATATTATAGTTGCGGTCTTTGATCTCCTGTACGGTGTACTTTTTGGCCTTGTCAAACCCGTCCAGCTGAATTTCTTTGCGGTCGCTCCACCATTCTACCGCAGGAGCAAAGTGTTCCAACTTCATGGGCTTGGTTTTGCTGAAATGCTTGTAGCCTTCCGGCATATCCAGACGATAAAACCAGGTTTCCTCTGTCGGGCCAGTATGGTCAAAGAACAAAATGTTGGTCGTAATCGACGTATATGGGGAGAACACACTGCCCGGCATACGGATGATGGTATGGACATTGAACTCAGAGAACAGTTTCGTTTTGATCGCTACTTTGGCATTGTCTGTGCCGAACAGAAAACCATCCGGCAGAATGACAGCTGCACGGCCATTTTCTTTCAGCCGATACATAATGACGGACATGAACAGGTCTGCTGTTTCACTGCTGGCAAGGTCAGCCGGGAAATGGTTTTTAACATCGTTTTTCTCAGAACCACCATAGGGAGGGTTCATCAAGATAACGTCTACCTGATCGTCCTCAGTATAATCCAGAACATCCCGGAGCAGTGCATTATCATGATAAACCCGCGGAACATCCAAGTCATGCAAAAGCATATTGGTAATACACAAAATATAGGGGAATTGCTTTTTCTCTATACCATAAATCGAGTTCATGTAGAGTTCATTATCTTCAGTTGTTCCATTGACTTCAGCCACTTTTTTCTCTAATGCTTTTTTCCAGCTAATGATAAAGCCACCCGTGCCACAGGCAAAATCGGCCATAGTTTCGCCGATTTGCGGGTTAATCGTCTGTGCCATAAAATCTGTCACAGCACGCGGTGTATAAAATTCACCTGCTGAGCCAGCACTTTGCAGCTCTTTCAGAATGGTTTCATAGATTTCAGCAAACGCATGACTTTCGTCATAATCACTCAGATCTATTTCATCGATAAGGTTTATAATCTGACGAAGCAAAACACCATCTTTCATATAGTTGTTGGCATCTGCAAAGGTAGTCTGTACAATTGCCTTCTTGATGGGTGTAGAAGTGTCCACAGGCAACTTTTTCAAGGTGGGGAACAGCGTATTATTGACAAATTCTAATAGGGTATCGCCTGTCATGCCTTTTCCATTTTCATCATACGCCCAGTTGCACCAACGGCAATTCTCAGGAATAATTGACCGATAATTTTCTTCCAGAATATCCCATTCGCCCTCTTTGGTGTCGTACACTTTCAGAAAGAGCATCCATGCAATTTGCTCAATGCGCTGCGCATCACCGTTGATACCTGCATCGTTCCGCATAATATCGCGGATACGCTTCACAAAATTCGATAAATTTCCCATTGTTATGCAATTTCTCCTTCATAGATTGCCTGTTCCAGTTCCTTAACAGCTTTCAGATACCCGTCTTTCCCGCCAAAGTAAGAGGCAATCTTTTGAGGCTTGCCCATTTTCAGGAACGGGTCAAGCCGCAGAATTTCCGTCTTCTCAATCTCATAAATGCCAGTATTCATATACTTGTCCAGAAGTGCTTCCAGAACATCTCTTGCTGCACCGCTGTATTTGCCTAGAAAGTCGCGTTTTTTGACATTTTCTGCTCGTTCTCTGCGCGTCAAAGGCTTTTTATCAAACGCAACATGGCAGATAAAGTCAAAATCATCCACATCCGTCATGTTTTGATCGGCCTTTAGTGCTTCAAGGTCAATGCCATGCTCCAGAAGAAGTTCCCGGATTTTTTCTTTCTTTTCCTCAGCAGACCACTGACGGATAAAATTGTCCAGCGAAGCGTACGAGCCACGGATATTCTCTTTTGTGTAGTCAATAATGCTTTCCTGCCGGAGAAGCTTTCCGTCTGCATCATAAATGGAAACCGTTTTGTAGATGATCTCCACCCGGCAGCCATCTTTATCAACGATTGGTTTGGGTTTCTTGGGGTCTGGCGGCGTGGGAGGGTCAGATGTTCCTGCGCTCTTTTTCGGTACTGGCCTATCCTTTTCTTTTTCGGGATCGAAGTCTTCGTTCATTTCAATCGGGCCATCCCAATCCGGGTCGGCAAAAAGGCGGCTCACATTTCGGAAGTCCATCACAACAAAATGGGTCTTGCCTTCTTTTTCGCGCAGACGGGTTCCACGGCCAATGATCTGCTTAAACTCAGTCATAGAACCAATCATTTCATCCAAAACAATCAGCTTTGTCATCTTGCAATCCGAACCCGTGGAGAGCAGCTTGGAGGTAGTCGCAATAACAGGATATTTTGAGCCAACGGAGATAAAATAATCCAGCTTACTCTTTCCATAAGTATCGCTGCCTGTAATGCGGACAACATAATCGGGATTCTGCTTCACCATGTCAGCGTTCTGGTTTGCCAATGCCATCCGCATACGTTCTGCTGCCTCTTCTGTTGGGCAGAACACAATGGTTTTTGCCATACGGTCGGTACTTTTCAAGTACCGCGTGATTTCAGCAGCAACTTGATTGATACGATCTTCTATAATGATGTTGTAGTCGTAATCGCTGTTTGTGTAAATACGATCTTCGATTTCATTTCCGTAAATATCGCGCTGGCCCTTGCGAGGACGCCATCCCTCGCCGATGTCCGTCATGACATTGATTACCTTGAAAGGTGCAAGGAAACCGTCCTCAATTCCTTCTTTTAGGCTGTAAGTATAGATGGGTTCGCCAAAGTAGTCGATGTTGGAAACATATTTGGTTTCTTTAGGCGTAGCGGTCATGCCGATTTGCGTAGCAGAAGCAAAATATTCCAGAATTTTGCGCCAGTTACTTTCTTTCTTCGCAGAGCCTCGGTGACACTCATCGACAATAATCAGGTCAAAGAAATCCGGGCTAAAGAGCTGTGACAGCTTATCGAGTGCATTTTCAGCGATCTCGTCTTGTTCTTCATTCTTTCCAGCGAGCTGCTGATAGAGAGAAAAATAGACTTCATAAGAAGTAATCGTGCGAGGGTCGTCCTTAGAAAAATTCACCTTATGAATGACCTTTTCCAGCGGCGCAAAGTCCTGTTGGATAGACTGGTCAACAAGATTGTTCCGGTCCGCAAGATAGAGAATCTTTTTCTTTAAGCCGCTTTTGAGTAGACGATATACAATTTGAAATGCCGTATAAGTTTTACCTGTACCAGTTGCCATTACCAGTAAAAGCCGATTTTGTCCTCTTGCAATCGCGTCCAACGTGCGGTTGATGGCAATGCGCTGGTAATAGCGCGGTGGGTAAGTGTTTTGGCTGCTGTAATATGGCTGTGCAATTAATTTCTCCTGCACATCCGTCAAACCAGCTCCATCGTTTGCACCTGCTTTGTACCGCTCAACCAGCTCTTTTTCTGTTGGGAATTCGTCAAGGCCAAAGGTGCGTTCTTTGCCCGTCAAGAAGTCATGTTCTGCAAAGCCATCCCCATTTGAGCTAAAGGCAAACGGAACATCCAACATCTGTGCATAGGTCATGGCCTGTTGCAATCCGTGGGAAACCGTATGATTGTTGTCTTTTGCTTCAACAATGGCAATCGGATTATTCGCGCTCAGGTAAAGCACATAGTCTGCACGTTTCGGCTTTTCACGGGCCACAATGTTACCTTTGAGATTGATACGGCCATCTGTGATTTTTGTTTCCAGCGTGATGTGCTGGTTGTTCCACTTTGCCGTGATTGCGGGTGTGATGTAGTGAAACTTAATATCTTCTTCGGACATTTGACTCTTTGAAAGCACCGCCATACAGACAACCTCCTGCATTGTAGAATCCCGAAAACTTCCAGATAATCAATATTATCGGAAGTTGTATGCCGCAACGACCTTTAAGGTTAAACTACTCCAATTATTACTATACCACGACTTGATTCGGTGGGCAACAAGACAATACCAGTATTTTTCCGAAATACTCTTAATATCTTCCAAACATGAAAAGCACCCCTGCCAATCCATGTGTTATCACACATTTCATTGACAGGGGTGCTTGCGTTTATTGTAGGCTGCTTTCTGTTTTACTGATGCAAATTATCAAATTTGGTGGTAAGTTGGTGGTAAATTCACATTGCTCCAGTATCGAACACCACGATTTCAAACGAAGCAAAGCCAATTTTTGCATTTTACTGTTCAATCGGCTTCATCGTGGGGAACAGCAGAACGTCCCGGATGGAGGCGCTATCGGTCAGCAGCATGACGAGACGATCCACACCGAAGCCGAGACCGCCCGTGGGGGGCAGACCGTACTCCAGAGCGTTGACGTAGTCGTAATCGACCTGCGCCTTGCAGTCGGGTTCGATGGCCTTGCGCTCGGCGACCTGACGCTCGAAACGGCCCTTCTGGTCGATGGGGTCGTTCAGCTCGCTGAAGGCGTTGCCGTACTCGGTGCAGTCGATGAAGTACTCAAAGCGCTCGGTGAAGGCGGGATCATCCGGCTTGCGCTTGGCCAGCGGGCTGATCTCCACGGGGTAATCGTAGATGAAGGTGGGCTGGATGAGCTTGTCCTCCACGAAGGCGTCGAAGAACTCGGCCAGAATGGCACCCTTGGTGGGTACTTCCGGCAGCTCGACGTGGTGCTCCTTCGCGGCGGCGATGGCGTCCTCGTCGGTCTTCCAGTCGTTGAAATCGACGCCGGAATACTTCTTCACGGCCTCGATCATGGTCAGGCGCTCCCAGTGGCCCATGTCGATCTGCTTGCCCTGATAGGGGATGACCATGCTGCCGCAGATCTTGAGGGCGAGGCGCTTGTACAGCTCCTCCACGAGGTCCATCATGCCGTGGAAGTCGGTGAAGGCCTGATACAGCTCGATGCTGGTGAACTCCGGGTTGTGCTTGGGGTCCATGCCCTCATTGCGGAAGATGCGGCCCACCTCGTACACGCGGTCCATGCCGCCGACGATCAGGCGCTTGAGGTACAGCTCGGTCTCGATGCGCAGCACCATGTCCATGTTCAGGCTGTTGTGATGGGTGTAGAAGGGGCGGGCAGAGGCGCCGATCTCAAAGGGGGTCAGGATGGGGGTATCGACCTCCAAGAAGCCCTTCTCGTCCAGATAGGCGCGGATCTCTTTCAGGATCTGGCTGCGCTTCACGAAGGTGTCCTTCACCTCGGGGTTGGCGATCAGGTCCACGTAGCGCTGACGGTAGCGCATCTCGGTGTCGGTCAGGCCGTGGAACTTCTCGGGCAGGGGGCGCAGGCTCTTGGCCAGCAGGGTGATCTCCTCGGCGCGGACGCTCAGCTCACCGGTCTTGGTGCGGAACACCTCGCCCTTCACGCCGATGATGTCGCCCACGTCCAGCTTCTTGAAGGCGGCGTAAGGCTCGTCGCCCAGCTCGTCGCGGCGGACGTAGAGCTGGATGTCGCCCTTATCGTCCCGCAGGTGGGCAAAGCTCGCCTTGCCCATGACGCGCTTGGACATCATGCGGCCCGCCAGCGCGACCTTCTTGCCGGAGTCGGTCTCATTGGGCAGATCTTTGAACTCTTCCTTCAGGTCCGCCGAATAGGCGTCCTGCGGGAACTTGGTCAGGGTGAAGGGGTCGTTGCCCGCAGCCTGCAGGTCGGCCAGCTTCTGACGGCGCACCTGCACCTGCTCGCTCTCGGACAGGCCCGCAGCGGGGTTTCTCTTTTGCTCTTCCATTATTTCCTCCCGTGCTGTGCTCAGTTGGCCGAGTGGGCGATGCTCAGCACCGTGTACTCAACGGTGTGGCCGGAGGGCAGCAGGACTTCTGCCTTTTCGCCCACAGCCTTGCCCAGCAGGGCGTGGCCCACAGGGCTCTCGTCGCTGATCTTGCCGTTCAGGGGGTCAGCCTCGGTGCGGCCGACGATGTCATATTCCTCTTTCTCGTCCTCACCGGCCATCTGGATGGTGACATGGGTGCCAACGGAGACGTTCTCGACGCTCAGCTCGCTCTCGTCGATGACGACGGCGTTCTTGACCATCTGCTCCAGCTCGGTGATGCGGTTCTCCACCAGACCCTGCGTGTTCTTGGCCTCGTCGTACTCGCTGTTCTCAGACAGGTCGCCGTGGCTGCGGGCTTCCTTGATCTCTTCAGCCAGCTCCTTGCGGCGGACGGTCTTGAGGTATTCCAGCTCCTCCTGCACGGCCTTCAGGCCGGCAGCGGACATTTTGATTTCTTGTGCCATTGGGGAATCTCTCCTTGTCTATTGGATTGGCGCAGCCGCAAAGCCGCGCACGAGTGCTATTTTGACTGTTCTATTATAATGGCAAGCTGCGGGATTGTCAATAAAAACGACGCTTCTGCAACGCAAAAACCGCGCAAAAAGCCCCGCCGGCAGAGGGAATTGCCGACGGGGCCTGAAGATGTCAAAAGTTAATCGTCAGCGGCTTCATCCAAATTGCCCAGCTTCTTCGCCTGTTCGACGACGGCGGGGACGAGCATTTCGGGCAGGATCTCGTAGCGGGCGAACTCGGTGGTGAACCAGCCGCGGCCCTGCGTGGTCTGACGGATGAAGGTGGTGAAATTGGTCAGCTCGGCCAGCGGCACTTCGGCGATGATGGTCTGCAAGCCGTCCTCATCGGGTTCCATGCCCAGCACGCGGCCGCGCCGTTTGGTCACGTCGCCCATGATGTCGCCGGTGTTGTCGTTGGGGACGTGGGCTTTCAGGGTGTGGATAGGCTCCAGAATGACGGGGCCTGCTTCCGGCATGGCGGCCTTATACGCCAGCTTTGCGGCCATAATGAAGGCCATTTCGGAGCTGTCCACGGGGTGATAGCTGCCGTCCAGCAGGGTGGCTTTCAGGCCCACCACGGGGTAACCGGCCAGCACGCCCTTTTCGGCGGCAAGGCGGACGCCCTTTTCGACGGCGGGGAAGAAGTTCTTCGGGACACTGCCGCCGAAGACCTTTTCCTCAAAGACCACCTGCTCGCTGTCGCAGGGCTCAAAGTTGATGACCACATCGCCGAACTGGCCGTGGCCGCCGGTCTGCTTCTTATGGCGGCCCTGCTTCTGGCACGCCTTGCGGATGGACTCACGGTAGGCGATGCGGGGCGCTTCCAGCCCGATCTCGACGCCGAACTTGTTCTTCAGCTTGGCCTTGACCACGTCGAGGTGCTGCTCGCCCAGACCACCGATGATCTGCTGGTGGGTCTCGGCGTTGTTCTCGTAGCTCAGGGTGGGGTCTTCTTCCATCAGGCGGGCCAGCGCGCTGCTGATCTTGCCCTCGTCGCCCTTCTTGGCCACGGTGACTGCCATGAACAGGCTGGGCAGCGGGAAGACGGGAGCGGGCAGCTTGACGACGCGGGACGCATCGCAGAGGGTGTCGCCGGTCTTGGCAGAAACGAGCTTTGCCACCGCACCGATGTCACCGGCGCCGATGCCGTCGGCGTCCACCTGTTTCTTGCCGATGACGGTCAGCGGCTTCGAGATCTTCTCCACCTCGCCGGTGCGGGCGTTGACCAGCGGCTCACCGGCCGTGACCTTGCCGCTGACGACCCGCAGATAGCTCAACTTGCCCACGAAGGGGTCCGCCACGGTCTTGAAGACGTAGGCGGCGGTGGGCTCGTCCTCGGTGCAGTGGAGCTCCACAGGCTCGCCGTTGGCGTCCTCGGCCACGGTGCTCTCCTCATGCTGGGGGCTGGGCAGCAGCTTGTGCATATTGAACAGCAGCATATCCAGTGCCTGCTGGTTGACGGCGCTGCCGCAGAAGACGGGGGTGATGAGGCCGTTCTTGACGCCCTTGCGCATCCCCTCGACGATCTCCTCGGTGGTGAAGGGCTCGCCGCCGAAGAACTTCTCCATCAGCTCATCGTCGGTCTCGGCGATGGCCTCGCTCATAGCCTCGATCAGGCCTTGGAAGCGGTGGCCGATGTCGGGCAGCTCCACTTGGATCTGCTTGCCGCTCTCGTACTTGAAGGCCTTCTGGCTGAACAGGTTGATGTACACGGGGGTGCCGTCGTCGAGCTTGGCGGGCACGACGCAGGGGCAGACCGTGGAGCCGAACTTGATCTTCATATCCTCAAGGATCTTGAAGTAGTTGGCGTTCTCAAGGTCGCACTTGCTGACGAAGACCATGGTGGCCTTGCCGTTCTTACGAGCCATCTGGAAAGCCTTTTCCGCGCCGACGGTGACGCCGCTGCGGCCGGACACCACCACCAGCACGCTCTCGGCGGCCCGGATGCCCTCATACTCACCGGCCTCGAAATCGAACAGGCCCGGCGCGTCGATCAGGTTGTACTTGATGCCTTCGTACTCCACGGGCACCACCGACGCCGACAGGCTGGCCTTGCGCTTTGCTTCCTCAGGGTCAAAGTCCGAAATCGTGGTGCCGTCTTCCACACGGCCCATACGCTCTGCTGCGCCCGAAAAATAGACCAATGCCTCAGTCAGCGTCGTTTTGCCGCTGCCGGCATGGCCTGCAATCAAGATATTGCGGATGTTGTTGCTTGCGTATTTCATATCGGTTTTTCCCTCTTTCCGCCGCACGGAGTGCGTTCTCTCCGTTTTTGTGGCATATTTTACAAAGATAATACCACACTCTAAGCGAATTTCAAATAGGTTGCCCGAAAATTCTTTTCCTTTGCCCGCCAAACTTGCCGTCCCGCTTTTGTGCATTTTGACCGGGAACGGCGAAAATTGATTGTAAAACGTCGGTTGACATGGTACAATAAGCCCAAACGAATGACCGAGGGAGGACACGTTCAATGAAACGCACCGATTATATCAATTGGGATGAATATTTTATGGGCATCGCCCTGCTCACCGCCATGCGCTCCAAGGACCCCAGCAGTCAGGTGGGTGCGTGCATCGTCAGCCCGGAAAACAAGATCCTTTCGCTGGGCTACAACGGTATGCCCATCGGCTGCGACGACGACGCGATGCCGTGGGACCGCGAGGGCGAGCCGCTGGACACCAAATATATGTACGTCTGCCACGCCGAGCTGAACGCCATCCTGAACAGCGCCCACAACAACCTCAAGGGGGCGCGGGTGTATGTGACCCTCTTCCCCTGCAACGAGTGCGCCAAGGCCATCATCCAGTCCGGCATCTCGGAGGTGGTGTACTACGGCGACAAGTACCACGACTCCGATTCCAGCGTCGCCGCGCGGTTCATGTTCAAAAAGGCGGGCGTCCGCCTCACCCCCTACACCCCCAGCGGCCGGAAGACAGAGCTGGAGCTGTGAAAAGCAGTTGTACTGCCGCTGACTCTTCTGGCTGCAGTGGCTTCACTGATCGTTGATGTGGCGAAAGCTGCATTCGATATCGCGTGGAAGATTTCGCACGACCGAAAAGACGATGATAACAAAAAAGATTGACCGCCTCAGTGTTCCAAGCCTGACGGTCAATCTCTTTTGACGTATGGGACGGAAAGCTGACCTTTGCAGTCAGCGTCCCTTCTATTTGTAGTATACTCGAAACATCGTGGTTTGTCAAGACAGGCTGCAGCCTCTTGACCGCCCGATGATATCGTATTATAATAGAAGCGCATCTCGCATAAATATTCACATTTCGATGTATAGAGAGGGAATTATACAATGAGCCTGAAAAACCGGAGCTTTTTGAAGCTGCTCGACTACACCCCCGCCGAGATCGAGGAGCTGCTGGACCTTGCAGCCGACCTGAAGGCCAAGAAGAAGGCGGGCGTCCGCCACGACGCCCTGCGCGGCAAGAACATCGCGCTGATCTTCGAGAAGACCTCCACCCGCACCCGCTGCAGCTTCGAAGTCGCTGCCCATGACCTTGGCATGGAGGTCACCTACCTCGACCCGTCGGGCAGCCAGATCGGCAAAAAGGAGTCCATCGCCGACACCGCCCGCGTGCTGGGCCGGATGTTCGACGGCATCGAGTACCGCGGCTACGGCCAGCAGATCGTAGAGGACCTCGCCCGCTATGCGGGGGTGCCGGTCTGGAACGGCCTGACCAACGAGTTCCACCCCACCCAGATCCTCGCCGACTTCCTCACCATCCGGGAGCATTTCGGCAAACTGAAGGGCATCCGCTTCGTCTATTTCGGCGACGCCCGCTACAACATGGGCAACAGCCTGATGGTGGGCTGCGCCAAGATGGGCCTCCACTTCACCGCCTGTGCCCCCAAGAAGTACCAGCCGGACCCGGCTCTCATCGCCCAGTGTCAGGCCATCGCCGCCGAGACCGGCGCGACCCTGACCTTTGAGGAGGACCCCGCCAAGGCCGCCAAGGGGGCCGATGTCCTTTACACCGACGTCTGGGTCTCCATGGGCGAGCCGGTGGAGGTCTGGGCCGAGCGCATCCACGACCTTTCTGCCTACCAGATCGATCAGGAGCTGATGGCACTGGCCGGCCCGGATGCCGTCTTCATGCACTGCCTCCCCGCCTTCCACGACCACAAGACCACCGTGGGCAAGGAAATGGGCGAAAAGTTCGGCCGCGACGCCATGGAAGTGACCGACGAAGTCTTCGAAGGCCCCCAGAGCATCGTCTTTGATGAGGCCGAGAACCGGATGCACACCATCAAAGCCGTCATGGCGGCGACCTTGGGCTACGAGGGCTAAGCGCTTCGGATACAGCAAAACTCCTCTGCTTTTCGGCAGAGGAGTTTTTTCTTCAGATATCGTGTTTTTTGCAGAACTGCTTGCTGGCCCAGTACATCCCGCCCCAAAGGACGACGGCGAGGATGAGGTAGACCGGGTTCTTCAGCGAGCTGACGAGGGACTGGCCGAAGAGGGCCATCATGGCCACCATGGCGCCTTTGCCCAGCAGCATGGTGATGAGGTAGCGCTTCTCGTCAAAATCGGAGATGCCGAAGGCAAAGTGCATGAAGGAGGTGGGGGTGAAGGGCAGCAGCGACAGCATAAACAGGGACGAGGTGTCGAAGCGGTTCACCCAC
>OWJS01000570.1_pt1 | contig 13694 bp, 10 predicted proteins | sample 1732961 | NCBI WGS metagenome assembly OWJS01 (sample SAMN05065774, study PRJEB22554) | human gut metagenome | biome: ENVO:2100002; feature: ENVO:00000062; material: ENVO:00002003 | host: Homo sapiens | place: USA
TACGAGATTACTACGCGTCTCGTGGGCTCGGAGATGTGTATAAGAGACAGTGGCTGCACTGACTTTTGCTTCTTGCAACAACAAGAAGTTCCACATCAACGGAAACATTACCGAGGCGAAAGACTCCATGCTCTATCTGGAGAACATCAGCCTCGACGGACCTGTAGCTATCGACTCTGTAAAGCTCGGTGAAGATGGTTCTTTTGCCTTCGAGGAAACAGCCAAAGACTCAGTATGTCCTGACTTCTATCGCCTGCGCATTGCCGGACAGACCATCAACCTCTCCATCGACTCCACAGAAACCATCAGTGTGAAGGCTGCGTACCCAAGCATGAGCTACCAGTACACAGTGGAAGGTTCTGAAAACTGCAGCACCATCAAGGAGCTGTCACTCAAGCAGATGAAACTGCAGGCTCTCGTCAACGAGATAGCCCAAAATCCTAATGTAGGTGTCGACTCTGCCGATGTCATCATCGACCGTGCCATCAATGCCTACAAGCAGGATATCAAGACCAACTATATCTTCAAGGCTCCTATGATGGCATCATCTTACTATGCTCTGTTCCAGACTCTGCAGGTAGGACGTGTGAACACTCTCATCTTCAACCCACGCAACAACAAGGACGACGTCAAGGTATTCGCGGCAGTAGCTACAAGCTGGGACACTTACTATCCCAATGCCGAACGCGGAAAGAACCTGCACAACATTGCCATACAGGGCATGAAAGACATACGCATCATTGAGAACCAGATGGCAGCACAGCAACTTGATGCCAGCAAGGTACAGGTGAACGGAGTCATCGAACTCGCCCTGCAAGACAACAAGGGTGTGACACGCAAACTCACCGACCTGAAAGGTAAGGTGGTTCTGCTCGACTTCCATCTTTTTGCCGGCGAACAGAGCACCAAGCGAATCATGATGCTCCGCGAGCTATACAACAAGTACCATGCTGCAGGATTTGAGATCTATCAGGTATCAGTCGATCCCGACGAGCATTTCTGGAAGACATCTACAGCCGCCCTGCCATGGATAAGCGTACGCGATGAAGACGGCATTCAGGGAGCAAGTGTGGCTAAGTACAACGTACAGAGCATCCCTACTTTCTTCCTTATCGACAGAAGTAACACATTGCGCTCTCGCGATGTACAGATCAAAGACCTCGATGCAGCAATCAAAGCATTGCTGTAAGGGGTCTTCCCCATTCTTTCACAACACCCCTTCACCGCACACCCCTTTTTATTCTCCTATAAGACAGATGTTTATATCCATATAGAGGAAAACACTGAACCTAAAATAAACATAAACCTAAAAAGTCAAAAGATGAGACTTTTCATGACACAACACTTTTGGTGCCTACAACCGCTTCGACAACATCGAGGGATTCGAGATTGCAGGCGAGGACAAAGTGTTCCATCCTGCTACAGCCCGCCATTTCTGGCAGCCAGGCAACGACACGTGGAATGAATGTATCACCGTGGTAAGCCCTGAGGTAAAGAAGCCTGTTGCCCTGCGCTATTGTTTCAAGAACTTCCAGCTCGGCAACATGGCAAATACAGGTGGACTGCCTCCATTCCCATTCCGCACAGACAACTGGTAAACTATCAAACAAGAATAAAACACAACCCATCATGGAACATCCTCTAAGCAAATTCAAATTCTGCCCTATCTGCGGTTCAACACACTTCGAAATCAACAACTTCAAAAGCAAGAAGTGCGGAAGTTGCGGATTCACATACTATGCCAATCCAAGCAGCGCCACCGTAGCCTTTATCATGAATGAGAAAGACGAGCTATTGGTGGTAAGGCGCAAGAACGAGCCAGCCAAGGGCACTCTCGACTTACCTGGAGGATTCGTAGACATGGAGGAGACGGGCGAAGAAGGGGTTATGCGCGAAGTAATGGAAGAGACAGGACTGGAGGCTACATTTGTAGCCTACCAGTTCAGTATCCCCAACCTTTATCTCTATTCAGGGCTCACCATCCACACACTCGATATGTTTTATATAGTAGAAGTGAAAGACCTCTCACATGTCGAGGCAAAAGACGACGCTGCAGAATACCTGTGGATTCCTCTGAACGAGATACGGATAGAGGAGTTTGGTCTGCGTTCCATCCGTCAGGGGCTCAGCCGGTTTCTAAAAAAGTCCTGAAGAGAAAAAGCTAAAATTGAAAGTACAAACTGCCATTCATGTTTCACCACATGTCTGGCTTTTTTGTTGATGCCTTTATTCCAAAACAAGACTTGACTATTACAACAAGACAAAAAGCAGAAAAACCTGCCTTTTACCCTCATAAGACCGATTTTAGAGCCTAAAACATTAAAAAAGCAAAAAAAATCCCCATATAATAAGGTATAAGCAAAAAGTTTACTTACTTTTGCCAACCGAAAGAAAAATTGTATATAAGCTTATGCAAGAAAATTTAGTTATCGTCGAGAGCCCTGCAAAGGCCAAGAAAATCGAAGAGTACTTAGGAAAAAACTATAAGGTTATGTCCTCTTACGGTCATATACGCGACTTGAAAAAGAGGGAATTGAGTATAAACGAGCAGACCATGGAACCAGATTACGAGATTCCAGAAGAGAAGAAAAAGCTCGTTACCGAATTGAAATCGGCAGCCAAGAAAGCCAAGAAGATTTGGCTGGCTTCCGATGAGGACCGCGAGGGAGAAGCTATCAGCTGGCACCTTTGCGAAGTACTCGGACTGGATGAGGAGAAGACAAACCGTATCGTTTTCCACGAGATTACCAAACCAGCCATACTGGATGCCATAGAGCACCCACGCCATCTGGACATGAACTTAGTCAATGCCCAGCAGGCACGTCGTGTACTCGACCGTATCGTAGGTTTCAAACTCTCACCCGTGCTTTGGCGTAAGGTGAAACCTGCCCTTTCTGCCGGTCGTGTGCAGAGTGTTGCAGTACGCCTCATCGTAGAGCGTGAGCGAGAGGTACAGAAATTCAAGAGTGAGCCATACTTCCGTGTGAATGCCATCTTTGCCCTCATCAATGAGAGCGGCAACGCAACCGAAGTAAAGGCTGAGCTCGACAAGCACTTCAAAACCCAGGAAGAAGTTGATGCCTTCCTCGAGAAGTGCATGGACGCACAATTTACCGTCGACGCAGTGAGCAAGAAGCCATTGAAGCGCACTCCTGCGCCTCCTTTCACTACTTCTACACTGCAGCAAGAGGCTGCCCGCAAATTGGGCTTCACCGTAAGCCAGACCATGATGATAGCACAGCGACTCTACGAAAGCGGACGTATCACATACATGCGTACCGACAGCGTCAACCTGTCTACTTTCTGTAAGGATGCCAGTGCTGCCGAGATCAAGAAAGTATATGGTGACAAATACAGCCAGACCCGCAACTATCACACCAGTTCGAAGGGCGCACAGGAAGCACACGAGGCTATCCGCCCTACAGACATGACCGCACTTACCATAGACGGAACCAATCAGGAGAAGCGACTCTACGAGCTTGTATGGAAACGCACCGTCGCCTCACAGATGGCAGACGCACAGATAGAGAAGACAACCATCAATATCGATATAGACAACACTACAGAGAAGTTTGTCGCCAACGGCGAGGTAGTTGTCTTTGATGGTTTCTTGAAAGTTTACCGCGAATCAACCGATGAGGAGGAAAACGGCGAGGAGTCTTCACACATCCTGCCAGCCATGCGTCATGGCGACAAGCTGCAGCGCCGTGAGATAACAGCCACCGAGCGATTCTCTATGGCTCCTGCAAGATATACAGAGGCGAGTCTTGTAAAGAAACTCGAGGATCTCGGCATTGGGCGTCCTTCTACCTATGCACCAACCATCAGCACCATTCAGCAACGTGAGTATGTGCAGAAAGGTGACAAGAGTGGCACAGAGCGTTCATATACAGTCAGCACACTGAAGGGCATCAAGGTGACACAGAAGTTCAAGAAGGAAATGGCCGGCTCAGAGAAAGGCAAACTGCTGCCTACAGATATCGGCATCGTGGTCAACGACTTCCTGATGAAGAACTTCCCCGACATCATGGACTACAACTTTACTGCCAATGTGGAGAAAAAGTTTGATGATATCGCAGAGGGCAATACCGAGTGGAATAAATGGATGAAGAAATTCGACCAAAGCTTTGAACCCGAAGTGGACAAGGTGATAAATGCACGCAGTGAGCATAAAGCCGGCGAGCGTTCACTGGGAGTCGACCCAAAGAGCGGACGCCCTGTATTCGTCAAGATAGGACGTTTCGGACCTGTGGCACAGATTGGATCTGCCGAAGATAAGGAAAAGCCTCTCTTCGCACAGTTGCCTGCCGACAAGAGTATTGAGACCATCACACTCAACGAGGCTATCGAGCTCTTCAAGCTTCCCCGCGAAGTAGGCGAATATGAGGGAACACCTGTTACCATCGGTGCAGGTCGCTTTGGTCCTTACGTTCTCCACAATAAGAAGTATGTTTCCATCCCGAAGGACGAAGACCCAATGAACCTTACACTCGAAAGAGCCATTGAGTTGATAAGAGAGAAACGAGAGAGTGAGCAGAAACGCCACATCAAAGTGTTCGATGAAGATACCAAGCTCGAGCTGCTGAACGGCCGCTACGGTCCCTACATTGCCTATGATGGAAAGAACTACCGCATTCCCAAGAACAAGCAGACTCATGTAGAGGAACTCTCATATGAAGAGTGTATGAACATCATCAAAGAGGCTCCAGAGCCTAAAGCAAGCCGTCGTAAGTAAGCCTATGAAGTCGATTATCATCATCGGATATATGGGCGCCGGAAAGACAACAGTCGGCAAAGCCCTTGCCAAGGAGTTGGGCGTCATGTTCTACGACCTCGACTGGTATATCGAAACTCGCATGCACAAGACCGTCAAGGAAATCTTCGACGAGAAAGGCGAAGAGGGATTCCGTATCATTGAGCACAACATGCTGCACGAAGTAGCCGAGTTCGAGAACGTTGTTGTAAGTTGCGGGGGCGGGACACCCTGCTTTTTTGACAACATGGACTATATGAACCAGTTGGGAACCACCGTCTATCTGAAGGCTACTCCCGAGACTCTCCACGCCCATCTGCAGATGGGCAAGGGCGTGCGACCACTGCTGCTAAACAAGACCCCCGAGGAGGTGGAAACCTTCATCAAGGAACAACTCAAACGGCGAGAGCCCTTCTATCTGAAGGCACAGCACATCTTCGACATCGATGTAATCGACGATTATGACAAGATACAGAATACGGTAAAAAAACTGCGCCTGCAGTTGGGTATATAAAGAACCTCGGAATCAGGCTTCAAGCCGAAGGCTACAACGAGGCTACAAACTGAAACAACCCAATTAAAATATAACACATCACAACAAAACTACATTCATTCCAGAAGAAAAGAAATGAAGAAATGGACTATTGAAGACTCGAATGAACTCTACAACATCAAAGGTTGGGGCACTTCTTACTTTGGCATCAACGAAAAAGGAGATGTCTATGTAACTCCATGCAAAGACAACACGCAGATAGACCTGCGCGACGTCATGGACGAGTTAGCCCTGCGAGACATCACGGCTCCCGTGCTGCTCCGATTCCCCGACATTCTCGACAATCGTATCGAAAAGACTGCCAGTTGCTTCCAAAAAGCCAAGGAGGAATATGGATACAAAGGCGAAAACTTTGTCATCTATCCTATCAAGGTCAACCAGATGCAGCCGGTCGTAGAGGAAATCATATCGCATGGCAAAAAGTTCAATCTCGGTCTTGAGGCTGGCTCTAAGCCAGAACTCCACGCTGTCATTGCCGTACAGTGCCAGAGCGACTCGCTCATCATCTGCAACGGATACAAGGACGAAAGCTATATCGAACTGGCTCTCCTCGCACAGAAGATGGGCAAGCGTATCTTCATCGTAGTAGAAAAACTCAACGAGCTCGATATCATTGCCAAGACTGCCAAAAAACTCAACGTAAGACCCAATATCGGAATACGTATCAAGTTGGCCTCATCAGGCTCTGGCAAGTGGGCTGACAGTGGCGGCGATGCATCCAAGTTTGGTCTGACAAGCGCAGAGTTGCTCACAGCACTCAACAAGATCGATGAGATGGGACTTCATGACTGCTTGCGGCTCATACACTTCCACATCGGAAGCCAGATTACCAAAATACGACGCATACAAACAGCCTTGCGCGAGGCTGCACAGTTCTATATCAACCTGCACAAGATGGGATATAATGTCGACTTTGTTGACTGCGGAGGCGGATTGGGAGTCGACTACGACGGAACACGTTCTTCAAGCAGCGAAAGCTCCGTCAACTATTCCATCCAGGAGTATGTGAACGACTGCGTATATACGTTTGTCGACGCTGCCAACAAGAACAATATCGCACACCCTAATCTTATCACCGAAAGTGGCCGTTCCCTTTCGGCACATCATTCAGTACTCGTCATCGATGTACTCGAGACAGCCTCGCTGCCAGAGATGCCCGAGGAGTTTGAGGCCAAGGAAGAAGACCACCAGTTGGTAAAAGACCTGTATGATATCTGGGACAACCTGAACCCACGCAATATGCTCGAAGACTGGCACGACGCTGAGCAAATACGCGACGAGGCTTTGGAACTCTTCTCGCATGGCATCGTCGACCTCAAGACAAGAGCCGAGATAGAAGCCATGTACTGGAGTGTATGCCATGAGATTAACAATCTGGCAAAGCACATGAAACACATCCCTGAAGAACTGCGAGGACTCGACAAACTGCTTGCCGACAAGTATTTCTGCAACTTCTCGCTCTTCCAAAGTCTGCCAGACAGTTGGGCCATCGACCAACTCTTCCCTATCATGCCTATACAGCGACTCAACGAGCGCCCAGTAAGAAAAGCCACCTTACAGGACATCACCTGCGACAGCGATGGAAAAGTAGCCAACTTTGTGACCGATGGCCATATTGGTAATGTACTTCCGCTGCACGCACTCAAGAATAACGAGCCTTATTACCTCGGTGTCTTCCTCGTAGGAGCCTACCAGGAAATATTGGGCGACATGCACAACCTGTTCGGTGACACCAATGCGGCGCATATATCAGTAAAGGACGGCAAGTACAACATCGATCAGATCTTCGACGGTGAGACTGTGGAAGAGGTTCTCGACTACGTGCAGTACAACCCCAAGAAACTCGTCCGCCAGTTGGAGCAGTGGGTTACCAAAAGTGTGAAAGAAGGTAAGATTTCACTCGAAGAGGGTAAGGAATTCCTTGCAACCTATCGCAACGGACTCTTCGGATATACTTACCTGCAGTAAACAGATAATCAAGATTCCTCATACAGAGGGCATATCAAAGTCTTAATAGGCTATTGATATGCCCTCTTTCTTTTCTTAGAAAGTGAACAGAAGCCATATAGGCAACCAACATTGGTCACAATAGAAGCCTCAAGCTGGTCATAATAGACGACAAACGTTGGTCATAATAGACGACCCATAATAGGCATAACAGACTATCATCGCTGACTATTATAACGTGATGGTTTAAGCCACCAACATGTTTCTTTGCAGAGATATGAAGGGCAACTTCATTTGTGGCTATATACATAAGTAGTCAACTATAAGTATGACTAAAAATAAGTAAGTCAACGTGAATTATAAATAAGTAATAACTGAGTCAACTCATATTATCAATAAAACTTAGAGTGGGCAACTAAAATCATTAAACCACAAATAAAAGTTCTATTCAAAGCCTTTGAATGCACGTTCAGAGCCTTTGAACAGACATTTCAAAAGCATGAACGGAAATTTTTCAACAAGAGACAGAACAAATTCATAAGAAACAGAAAACAAATGCGTAGTGCTAAAATAACTACTCATGGCTATAGGGGTGCCGAATAGTTTCTAAAGATAATGTTTCTATTTAAATAACATTAAAAAGTAAGCAAAAACTTGCATATTTAATAAAAACCATGTTATTTTTGCAACCGAAAATGAAGAAACTGTTACACATATCGTTTACATTCTTTCTTGCCGTGGTACTCGTTATCATGGGAAGCGGGGTAACATTTCTTCATTGCTCATGTTCCGGCAAGACAACCGTGATACTGTCGCATACAGCACAGAACGGCGGTAATTCCGACACCACCAAAGGATGCATGAAGGTAACAAGCGTACAGCTATCGCCTACGACGCAAATGCAGCCAACAGTTTTCGACTTTCATGCCTTCCAGCCTTTGATGGCGATTATTCATGAGTGGCAAATGCCTCATTTGTCTTTCATGGCAAAGAGAACACTGAGCAACATCATTCCCAAAACCGGATACAGTCCGCCACCAAAACTGTATCTCTATCTTATTGAAGTCCTGACCATTTGAACCTCCATCTTGTCGACATGATGAAGGTTAGCCCCGCTATGCGCATAAACCTCATCAGAAATAAGATAAAAAGATGAAAAGGACAACGAAAAATAAGATAACAATGAACACAAAGCATACTTTACTTGGCATCGCCCTCATAATGCCACTGGCAAGCTTTGCCCAGAGCGAAGTGCAACCCAACGAAAAGAAAGATACAATAGCCGACCAGGAGATTAAGGAAGTAACCGTGGTGAGCCGCAAAGCTGGCGTAAGTCGACTGGCTGGAGCCATCAATGGTTCTATCATCAACAAAGACGAACTCTTCAAGGCTGCCTGCTGCAACCTGGGCGAGAGCTTCACCACCAATCCTTCAGTAGATGTCAACTATAGCGATGCGGCAACAGGAGCAAGACAAATCAAGCTGCTCGGACTTGCAGGAACATACGTGCAGATGATGACAGAAAACCTGCCCAACTTCCGTGGCGCAGCAGCCCCATTCTCTTTGGGCTACGTGCCAGGTCCATGGATGCAGAGCATACAGGTAAGCAAGGGAGCCTCATCGGTAAAAGCCGGATACGAAAGCATCACAGGCCAAATCAACGTGGAATATCTCAAGGCAGATGCCGAGTCTGGCGTGGAGGCCAACCTCTATGGCGATACCGACGGAAAGCTGGAAGCCAACGCCGCTGCCAACGTACATCTCAACAGCAAGCTCACTACCGAGTTGCTTACACACTATGAGAACAGATGGGGAGCCAACGATATGAACATGGATGGCTTCAAGGATATGCCCAACATTCTGCAATACAACTTGCAGAACCGATGGATTTTCAAGTCGGAACACTACATGCTGCGTGCCGGCATCTCGCTCATCAGCGAACATCGTCGCGGAGGACAGACCCTTAAGGAGATGGACGATGACATGAAAAAAGCCATGGAGGGCAAAGAACTCTATGGCATAGACATCAAGACCAACCGGTATGAGGCTTACATGAAACACGCGTTCATTCTCAATAAGGAGCACGGCACCAATATTGCCATCATGACTACAGGATCCATGCACCAGGAAGATGCCCTCTATGGACATAAGACCTACTACGTGAACGAGAAAAACCTGTATGCATCACTCATGTTTGAGCACAACTTCAATAAGCAGCACAACCTCTCAACAGGTGTGAGCCTCAACCACGATTACTTAGGACAGCAATATCGTCTCACCGATGACCAGACTCAAGCCAAGACACGCGACAATGAGAAGGAAACCGTTCCGGGCATCTATGCCCAATACACCTATAATCTCAACAACAAGCTCATCGTGATGGCAGGAATCCGTGCCGACCACAGCAATCTGTACGGCAACTTCGTCACACCACGTTTCCATGTGAAATGGCAGGCCAACGACATCATAGGCTTCCGCCTTTCTGCCGGCAAAGGCTATCGCTCAGTACATGCTCTTGCCGAAAACAACTATCTCCTGGCAAGCAGCAGAAGACTCGTCATCGACAACAACCTGAAACAGGAGGAAGCTTGGAACTATGGCATCAGCAGTCAGATGAACATACCGCTGTTTGGACAGACACTCAAGCTCAATGCTGAGTATTATTACACCAATTTCCAGAACCAGGCTGTCATCAACTTCGACAGCAATGTACACGAAGTACGCATCTCCAATCTGGATGGCAAGAGCTATTCACACGTGTTCCAGATAGATGCCACCTACCCCATCTTCAAAGGCATGACCCTTACAGCAGCCTATCGCCGCAACTATGTCAAGGAAACCTATGACGGCATATGTATGGACAAGCCTTTGCTCAGCAAGTACAAAGGTCTGGTTTCTGCCTCCTACAAGACTCCGCTCGGTCTTTGGCAGTTTGATGCCACCTTGCAGCTCAATGGCGGAGGAAGAATGCCACAAGCCTATACCCTTGCCAACGGTGAGCCTTCATGGGATCAGAACTTCAAGGCTTACACCTTGCTAAGTGCACAAATCACTCGTTGGTTCCGCCACTTCTCCATCTATATAGGAGGCGAAAACCTGACAGGTTTCAAGCAAAAGCACCCTGTAGTAGATGCCATGAATCCTTGGGGCAGCCAGTTTGACACCAATATGGTATGGGGTCCTATCAATGGAGCTATGGGCTATATCGGTATCCGTGTAAACTTCGGAAGACTCTAATCAAAAGGTGCTTTACCGACAGAATTCTCGCTTCGGGATAAGTAAAAACAAGAAATATTCATTATTAATTAAAGATTTTAATCATAAAAGAAAGGAAAAATTATGAAAAAGATTATGACAGTAACCGCCATGCTGGTATTTGCCATCTGCATGTTTGCAAAAGACATTAAGACTGTAGTGTTCACCACACTTCCACAGATGCACTGTGAGAACTGCGAGAACAAGATTAAGGGCAACCTGCGCTTTGAGAAGGGAATCAAACAAATTACCACCAGCGTACCCGACCAGAAAGTAACTATCGAATATGATGCCGACAAGACTACTCCAGAGAACATCGCCAAGGGCTTTGCCAAGATTGGCTACGAGGCAACTGTTGTAACTGGCGAAGCCAAGAAAAAAGGCTGTAGTGGCTGCAGCAAGAAAGCTGATGCAACTAAAGGCAACTGCTGCAAGAAGAACGGTGAAAAGAAAGACGGCAGCTGCAGCGAGAAAGCTGAGGCAGTCAAAGGCAACTGCAGCACGAAGTAACGACAAGATAGGAGTAATACCTTTATTATAGAAAGAACCGTACTTAGTGTTAAAAGGACACTAAGTACGGTTCTTTTTTATTTCAGTAAACTGACTTACTTACATTACCCCAGTTTCTTTGCCTTTGACACATGAAGGGCAAAGGCAGCAATAACGACAAAGCAAACCAAAGGTACAATGAAGCCAACAGCCATGTCGGTTTCGCCAAGAGCACCCATCAGTACAGGAGCAATAGCTCCACCCACGATTCCCATGATGAGATAAGAAGAGCCACGCTTCGTACTGCCGGCGTCAAGCCCTCGCAATGCTAAGGCAAAGATAGTGGGAAACATGATGGACTCGCAAAGATAGGTCAACACCAAAGCCACTACAGCCAGCATACCAGCACCTAAGATAACCACCAGCATACAGACTGAGGCGCCCAAGGCACAGATCAACAGCAAGATGCCTGCCTTGACATAGTTCATGCCCCAACTGCCCAACAATCGACCAACAAAGAAGAAGCCCATACCGCCAAACGACAGCATCAAGGCTGCATCTCGAGCCGAAACAGAAGGAATACTCTCGGTGACATAATTGATAAAGAAACTGTTGATACCCGTCTGGGCAGCCACATAGAAGAAGATGGCTGTCAAACCGAAGACAAAGGTGCGGGAATGCCACAACGATACACCCGAAGCAGCCTCGGCAATCTGTTTCTCCTCTTTTATCTCAGGCAGCTTCACACGACCTATCACAATAGCAATAAGCAGCACAGCAATGCCTATAATGGTGTAAGGCAAAGCCACCGAGCCACTGTTGCCATCAGCTCCACGGAAGACAAGAAGTCCTCCTACCAAAGGACCGACTATCCAGCCCAATCCATTGAGCGACTGAGCCAGGTTGAGCCTTGAGGCAGAGGTCTCCTCATCGCCAAGGACGGCAATATAAGGATTGGATGCTGTTTCCAGACAGGTAAGTCCGCAGCCTATCACAAACAAGCAGACCAGGAAAAAGTTGAACGACATAATCATCTCGCCCGGAATGAAGAGCAAGGCACCAATGCCATAAAGCACCAGTCCTGTAAGCACTCCGGCCTTATAGCCCCACTTGCGGATAATGATTCCGGCAGGTATGGCCATGATGAAATAGCCTCCATACACCATCGCCTGCACCAGGGCTGAACGAGTCTTGGATATGACGAGGGCATCCTGATAATGCTTGTTCAGAATATCGAGGATGCTATGAGCAAAGCCCCAAAAGAAAAACAGCGATGCTATGAGCACGAAGGGCAGCAGATACTGCCCGGGAACAATCTTCTTCATCGTCACGTTACTTTCTTCTTATCGTCAGTGTGATGGTCTCAGGATGAGCCTCGGCAAATCTCTTCACATCGTCTACCACTAAGGCCAGATATCCACCGCCACCTGCTCCTGGCATCTTCCATGCCTTCACATCAGGTAGAGCTGAATACTTGTCAATATAACCTTGGACACAACCCTGAATCATGGCAGGGAACATACTTACCTGAGCATCAAACGAAGCCTTGTAGGCACGGGAGAAAGCCTCATAATCCTTAGCCATAATGGCTTGCCAGCAGTCATCGGCAGCCTGAGCCAAAGCCTTTACCTTCACCTCGGTGATGTCCTTACCCTCGACCACAGAGCAGCCAGGTCGACGGGGCTCCATCGCTATCATGCAGAGATGTTCCTCCAGCCAGGAAAGTATCGACTCATCATCGCAACGCTCAAACTTCTCGGGCCAGAAACGGTTGTTGTAGTAATGACGGCACAAACCAGGAATACAGATTCCGATGGCATCCTGTGCTCCACTTACGATGCCATCATTGCGCTCAGGATCGTTCTCGAAACAGAAGACCAACTTCGACAAGATTTCAGGATCCATATCGGGCAACTTCACTGGCCATATTTTCTTGATCATGTTTCGGGTGGAAGTTGAAAGTCCACAGCGCTCGCGCACCTCAAAGGTGGGAATCAACGACATGGTGATGGCCCAGCCTGGAGCATAACAACTCACGTAAGGCTGATCAATCCATGTACCAGCCAGATCAAGACGAGTTGGCAAGGCGCAGGTTCCATTCTTGATATCAGTACTCGAACGGGCTGTCAATCCCTCGGCAGGAGTACGCTCCAGCACTACATACTCGATACCATGCTCCTCGCAGAACTTTCGCTTGGTGTCGCTGCTTCCATCTTCATTCACTACAAACACATCGGGATGCAGGAACTCCACCGTCGGCACAAAGTCCATGATGCCCGAACCGGCATTGATGAATGCATCTTTCACGTATCGGATAGACTTTACCATGAACAGGCGTTCCTGCTCCGGATAGAAGGTTTTATGATGCTTATACTCCAAGATAGTGGAATCGGAACCTATGCCGACATACAACTCACCATACTGCGAAGCCTGACGGAAGAACTCCACATGTCCGCTGTGAAGAAGGTCATAACATCCGCTTACAAATACTTTTTCATATCTGTTATTTATAATCTATTACTATTCACTTGCTTTAGCAATCGTGCAAATTTACAATTTTTCGCAGAAATAAAGGCACATTGTAGAGTTAAAGAAACAAAAGAGCCGACTATAAGTATAGGTTTTTAGCAAAATAGTTGTAACTCTTACCTTTGCATCCGATTATAGAATTAACTTCTGGTAACAGAAGTAAGGCTT
>OWJS01000582.1_pt1 | contig 13572 bp, 13 predicted proteins | sample 1732961 | NCBI WGS metagenome assembly OWJS01 (sample SAMN05065774, study PRJEB22554) | human gut metagenome | biome: ENVO:2100002; feature: ENVO:00000062; material: ENVO:00002003 | host: Homo sapiens | place: USA
ATCTACACGCGTAAGATCGTCGGCAGCGTCAGATGTGTATAAGAGACAGACATAGCATTGTGCTTTAAGCGGCGCATTTCAGCAGGATCCTCAAGGTACAGGATCAGGGTACGACGCAGGCAGGACAGCAGCTCCTCAGCGGAGGGATCCTGGAACAAAAATCCGTTGCCATGTTCTCTGTCGGAATCATAGTCGATGACGGTATCTCTAAGTCCGCCCACGGCTCTGACTATGGGCAAGGTTCCGTAGGCCAGGGAATAGATTTGATTTAGTCCGCAGGGCTCGAAGATCGAGGGCATGAGGAAAAAGTCGGAAGCGGCCTCGATTTGGTGAGCTATTTCATTGTCGTACACGGGCATGAAGACCATTTTGTCCTTATGACGATCGGCAATTTCCTGCATTTGTCTTTGCAAGGCGGGATCTCCCGTGCCCTCGATGATGATCTGTACCTTGTGCGTCAAAAAGCGATCGAGTATGGGCAATAAAAGTCCTACTCCCTTTTGATCGGTAAGTCTTGCGACCATGCCGTAGATGGGGGTATCGCCCATTTCAAGACCCAGTCTGCGCTGTAAAAGGTATTTACCCAATACCTTTTCCTCCATATTTTCAATGCCGTAGCGTATGCGCAGGTTTTGATCGTAGCGCGGATCCCAGTCTGAATAATCACAGCCGTTGACAATTCCCGATAAATCCTCACGCCTTGCCAGGAAATTGTTGGTCATCCCGTGACCGCCCAAATAGGTGGTGAGCTCATAGGCATAGCCCGGCGAAACGGTATTTATTTTGTCCGCATAGAAAACACCGCTCTTTAAGAAATTGGTGCAGGAGCCCTGAGTGATCATGTCGTTGTTTATGTTGCGGATCTCGGGGACGGGATAGAGCTGGGCCGCATCGAATACCCCTTGGAAGGCGGCATTGTGGATGGTTAAGAGCGAACGGCATTTGTCAAAGAAAGGATCGGCGGCGTATTTAATACGCAGGATCATAGGGGCAACGGCGGTATGCCAATCGTTGCAGTGCAAAATGTCAGGTTTAAAGCCGATGTGACGGGCGGCATCGATGGCGGCGGCGGAAAAGAATACATAGCGGCTGCCGTTGTCCGAATAGGCCTGATTGTTGTCACCGTATAATGAGGTGCGGTCAAAGAAGCGCGGACAGTCGATTAGCCATACGGTAACGTCGCCCAAGGCGGTTTCCCTTACCTTATAAGGAATATGCAAGCCGGCATCTGGATTGTTTTGGTTCAGTACTCCTTCATAAATGACCTTAAGCTTTGCGGTCTCCTTGATCAGACTGTAGCAGGGGATCACCAGACGTACGTCGTGGCCGTTGGCTTTTAATTGCAGGGGCAGGGCTTTGGCAACGTCGGCCAAACCGCCGGATTTAATAAATCCGGCAGCCTCGGATGCAAGAAACAGGATCTGCATAATGGGAAACCTCTATATTCAGTGCTGTCGTATGAAGCGACAAAGCTTGCGATTATTTTTTTTGATTTTAGCAATGCAGGTGTTTACTTGACAAACGGACTTTAATTAACGGGATCTTCGTCTTGTTTTAGTATTTGTGAACGAGCACAGGGGGACATACCGTACATGCTAAGCGTTTGAGTGCTTTTTAGGGCTCAACCGTTGCGGGGCTGAATTTTTTCGAAATAAAAGCCAGCGGCAGAGCAAGCCAGAGCAGAAGATATCAACGAAAACGTTTGTGGCAAAAAGTGTAAAAAGTGTGAATGGTGTAGAAAAATTGCACTTTGGTGATGGTCAAACCTAAGTGACTGTAACTATAATCAATCCGCATTTGATAATAATTACTTACAGGAGTTTGATTATCATGAAGAAATTAGGCGTTATCGCAGTTAGCGCTTTGGCAGTTGCCGTTTCCGGTTTTACCTCTGCACAGGCTGCAGAAACCGTATGGAAACTCGCTTTCAACCAGCCTGAAGGCCACCCTGAGATGGTTGCCGTTCAGGAGTTCTCCAAGAAGCTCGAAGCCGCTACCAACGGTAAGTACGCAATCGAAGTCTTCCCTAACGAGTTGTTAGGCTCCCAGAAAGAGACCATCGAGATGGTGCAGAACGGCTCCCTCGAGTTCTCCTTGGTTGCAGGTTCCCTGCTCGAGAACTGGTCCCCTGACTTCGCAGTGTTCAATTTGCCTTACGTCTTCAAGGATTACAAGCACCTGCAGCGTGTTGTAAAGGATAAGAAGATCGTCGGCGATCTCTTCAAGTCCATCGAGCCTCAGGGCATTACCGTTTTGTGCGCTCAGTACTCCGGTACCCGCAACGTTTATACCAAGAACAAGGAAGTCAGAACCCCTGCTGATTTGAAGGGCCTCAAGATCCGTGTCATGCAGTCCGACACCATGGTTAAGATGCTTAACTACATGGGCGGCACCGGCACTCCTATGGGCCAGGGCGAAGTTTATACCGCCATTCAGACCGGCGTTTTGGACGGCGCTGAGAACAATGAGGTTACCTACTATGCATTGAAGCAGCACGAAGTAGGCCCTATCTACAACCTGACCGGTCACCTTATGATGCCGGACTACATCGTAACCAACACTCAGTTCTACAACAGCCTCCCTGCCGAGGTGAAGGACTTCTTCGCAAAGAATCTCGACGGCTTGGTTGATGACGAGTTCGAGCGCTTCCAGGCTCAGGTAGCCAAGTCCATCGAAGCTGCTCAGAAGGAAGGCACCAAGGTTATCAAGGCTGATCAGGACGCCTTCAAGAAGGCTGTAGAGCCTCTCATCAAGGAGAAGGTCTCCACTCCTTCTGCCAAGGCTTTGTACGACGCAGTTCAGGCTACTCGTGACTAATGTCCTTCAGGCTTAAACTGAATAAAATCGATTGAGAAATGGAGCCCTAGCAGTAGGGCCCCATTTTGTTTTTTTATTGTGCCGAGATTTTTACATCCGAGTTTAAAAAAACAAAAACGTTTTTACGGAGCTGTAATCGTCGGCATTTTGCATCCGATCTGGGCAAAAGAGCTTTTTTGCTCATATCAGTGCATAATGTGGACGCGATCGATTTTGATCAGTCAGGATCCCCGCACAATCGGGCGGGGAATAATTAAAAAGAAATCGCTTTCGGAGTTTTCTTAACAATGCAAGCTTTAACAGCTATTAAGAAGATCCTGGACAGGATCCTTATCTATATTTGCATCATTTGCTGTGCATGTATGGTATTGCTGGTTTCCTATCAGGTAGCCTCTCGCTTTATTTTGGGTGATCCCTCGGCCATCTCTGAGGAAGCTGCCCGTATTTTCTTCGTGTGGATGGGCCTCTTTGCCTCCGCTTTGCTTTACGGCGAGAAGGGCCACATGAACATTTCCTACGTGCCTGAAAAGTTAGGTCCCGTGGTCGGGCAGCTTCTCTCCATTTTAAGTGAGATCTGCACCTTTGCCATGGCCATGTGGGTTTTGACCTACGGCGGTTACATCGTAACCATGAACGCCATGGGGCAGGTTAACTCGGCCATGACTTGGCTACGCGTAGGTGTAATTTATTCGGTCATTCCTATCAGCGGATGCTTCGTCTTGTACTACGCCATTTACAACATTCTTTCTTCCATCCAGAAGATCGCTCAGGCCAAAAACGGCGCACAGGCTGATAAGGAGTAATTAGAAAATGTTAACTACCTCGGTTATTCTTTATCTTTTGATCATGACCCCGATCCTTTTGGTTTTGGGCGTACCCATCGGTACCTCCATTTGCTTGGGATCGACTCTGTCAATTTTCTCGATCATGGGCCCCACCGCTCCTCTGAATGCCGCCAACCGCATTTTTGCCGGAATGAACAGCTTTGCATTGCTCGCCATTCCTTTCTTTGTGTTGGCCGGTAATATTATGAACACCGGCGGTATTGCAGCCAGACTTATCAATTTGGCTAAGGTTTGCATCGGCTTCATTCCCGGATCCCTAATGCACACAAACATCGTGGCCAACATGCTGTTCGGTGCCATTTCCGGTTCCGGCGTGGCCGCTGCTGCTGCCATCGGCTCCGTGGTTTTGCCCGGTGAAAAGAAGGAAGGCTATGATCCCAAGCTGTCTGCCGTCGTGAACATTGCCTCCGCACCTGCCGGCATGATCATTCCTCCCTCCAACATCTTCATTATTTATTCCCTGGCCTCAGGCGGTGTGTCCGTTGCAGCGTTGTTCGTTGCAGGCTATATTCCCGGAATTATGTGGGGCTTGGCCGTAATCGCCGTTGCTGCCTATTATTCCTGGAAGATGGGCTATAAGACCTCCGTCGTTTCCGGCTGGGGCTTGCGTGCGAAGATCGTTTGGCAGGCCATGCCTTCGGTATTTTTGATCGTGCTCATCATCGGCGGTATTATTTCAGGCTTCTTTACTCCCACCGAGGCCTCCTGCGTGGCTGTGGTTTATGCCGCAATCATTGCCGGATTCTCAAGGACTTTGCCTTTGAGCAAGATCCCGGGCATGCTGCTTGATACTGCCAAGACCACCGGTCTCATCGTCTTCCTGATCGGTGTTTCCGCCATTTTGGGCTGGGTGCTTGCTTATGCCAAGCTCCCGAACATGATCGCTCAAGCTTTGCTCAACTTCTCCGATTCCTCAAGCGTCATCCTCTTAGGCATGATGGTGATCATGCTGGTCGTAGGTTGCGTGATGGATCCGGCTCCTGCAGTTTTGATCTTTACCCCGATCTTCCTGCCCGTAGCTATGAAGCTCGGCATTTCACCGGTTCACTTCGGTGTGATGATGGTATTCAACCTCTCCTTGGGTGCCATTACTCCTCCGGTAGGACCTATTCTCTTTACCGGTTGCCGTATTGCCCGTATGTCCATTGACGACGTGTTCCTGAAGATGCTTCCTTTCTTCGGTGCTTTGATTGTGACTTTGGTGCTCGTCACCTTGATCCCTTCATTGTCCATGGCCTTACCTACCTGGGCAGGCTTGGTCCATTAATCGACTTAAGGGGCGCTGTGTGCCCCTTAATCGCGAAGATAATAGAATTTCGATCCGCAGCAGTACGTTGCGGATTTTTTTTGCCTAAGGCCCGGAGATCCCGTGCAGATCACGGATTTTTAAGAATTTTTTGCATAAAATATGCAACGAAAGTACATCCTGCCGTTAATGGATACGGTGGGATTTTTTTGTATACCCGGAGCTTGTATGCGTGAATTGATCGATTTAAAAGAGGAAGTAAGGGACGGATTTACCGTATCGACAAAGCGCAAGCGTATATGGAATGTTGAGCTTAACCTTCTTTTGAAGCTCGATGAGGTGTGCAAAAAAAATGATCTCAGATACTTCCTTGACAGCGGAACCCTGCTCGGGGCGGTGCGTCATCACGGCTTTATCCCCTGGGATGATGATTTGGATGTGGTGATGCTACGTGAAGACTACGACAAACTTATTGCCTGTAGCAATGAAAGCTTCGGCGGTGATTATGAATTGCAGATCATTACGCATGATCCTCTGTATCCCGGGATCCATGCCAAGATCAGATATAAAAAATCGACCGCCATCATCAAGAGCTGGCTTTTTAACGATCTTGATCAGGGTATATTTCTGGATATCTTTCCACTGGACGGTGTTCCCGACGATGCCGATGAGCAAAAAAAGCTATTTGATGAAAACGCTTTTTGGGGTCGGGCCATCAAATCCTATTACACCTATGATCATATACTGTCCTTAAATCCTCGGATCATAAAAATGCTGCTTGAGCGTCGCCGGACGGCAAAGTCCCTTATTAAGAACGCCGCTGAATATCAATCGACATTTAAAAAATTTGAGGATAACTTCAGACGCTATAAAACAAGTGACTGTAAAAAAATAGGTTCCCTTCTAATCGGTCTTCCCGACAGACGTTATTTTATCTTTGACAAAAAGAACTATGAGGATCCCGCAGAGCTTGAGTTCGAGGGCTATAAATTTCCCTGTCCCTCGGGAGTTCATGAGGTGTTGGATGTGCTTATCGGTAAGGATCATATGACACCCAAGCAATACCCCAGTGATCACGGAGCAGTATATTACGATCCCATGCGGCCCTACGGGGAATATCTGCAGGCCCTGAGAAAAGATTTTTCTCTGGCAAGGCGCATACAAAGAGCCTTAATGGGGCGTTTGGGCTTGCCCATGCAATCCGCACTCGAACGTGAGCTGCTAAGGCTTTAAGGGGCGCAGTCCGAGGTTTGACAGTATATGAAAGAGCTTGAATATCCCTTTGATGCGGCCTATATCAATAAAAAATTCCGCAGCCTAAAAAAGGAGCTTTTAAAGGACGGCAGCGGGCGCATAAAAAAACGCATTGCACTGCTGGGGGGCTTTACCACCGCTTATATCAAGCAGTCGCTGGAGCTTTTTCTTTTGAATTACGGGATCGAGCCTTCATTTTACGAATCCGACTTCGGTCTTTTTTATGAGGATGCGCTTTTTTCAAATGACAGGCTCGAGGACTTTGCTCCCGATCTTATCTATATTTGCACCTGTAATCGCAATATTCAGGGGTACCCCGCGATCTCCTGCTCTAAAAAGCAAAGGGACGAGCTTGTTGAGGGAGAACTGTCGCGCCTTGAAAGGGTTTGGGATGCGTTGGAGAAACGTTTTAACGTTCCTGTTTTGCAGAACAATTTTGAAAAGCCGCTTTTAAGAATTTTAGGAAATAACGACGGCTGTGATCACCGCGGCAAAACCTCGTTTATAAACGAGCTAAATGTAAAGCTTGCAGAGGCGTTGGAGCAAAGACGTAATCTGTTTTTAATCGATCTTGACTATATTTCATCGTATTTCGGTCTCAAGGCCTTTTCGGATCCCTTCTATTGGTATTTATGTAAAAGTGCCGTCTCCCTAGAGGCCGCTCCCACCCTTGCCTTTAACATTGCCAATGTAATTAAGGCTCTGTGCGGTAAAAATAAAAAAGCTTTGGTTTTGGATTTGGACAATACGCTTTGGGGCGGGGTGATCGCAGAGGACGGAGTACAGGGGATCAGGATAGGTCAGGAAAGCTCTGAGGATCAGGCCTATCTTGCCTTTCAACAGTATATAAAGGAGCTGATGGCGACGGGGGTAATTTTGACCGTGTCGTCTAAGAATGATGGGGGTCAGGCTCTGTGCGGCCTTAGGCATCCGGAGGGGATCCTGAGGTCTGAGGACTTTGCCCTTATAAAGGCCGATTGGAAGCCTAAAAGTGAGAATGTAAGAGCTATTGCAACGGAGCTTGGTATATTGCCCGAAAGCTTGGTATTCGTGGATGACAATCCTGCGGAGCGGGCTGAGGTTACAGGGGGACTGCCGCAGGTAGCGGCCCCTGAACTTGGGGATATAGCTCATCGCAGCGAGCTGATAGATTGTTGCGGTTTTTTCGAGAATGTAAAGCTTTCTGCGGACGATTTAAAACGCAATGAAATGTATAAGGAAAATATGCAGCGTACGAAGGCGGCTGCATTATTTAAGGACTACGGCGAATATCTGGATTCCCTGCAAATGAGGGCTGAGATCAAACCTTTCTGTTCGGTGTTTTACAGTCGTATTGCGCAGCTGTGCAATAAAAGCAATCAATTCAATCTGACTACGGTCCGCTACGATGAGCAACAAATAGCTGCCATGGCAGAGGATCCCACATATGTGACCCTCTATGCCTCGTTAAAGGATCGTTTCGGGGATAACGGCGTGGTTTCTCTGTTCATAGGAGAGATAGTCGCGGACACCTTGCTTGTAAGATTATGGTTGATGAGCTGTCGCGTTTTAAAACGCGATTTGGAAAAGGCCATGGCCGATACGGTGGTGAGCAAAGCTCGGACCCTTGGTCTCAAGGCTATTGAAGGGAGCTTCATTCCCAGCGGTAAGAACGAAATGGTGAGAGCTTTATACCCGACGCTCGGCTATGAGAAGATCAAAGAGGATCAAGGTGTGATCAGCTGGCAATTGCGTTTGCAGGATGACTGCGGACGAGATCTTCCATATGAATGCCTAAATACCCACATTAGCGTTCAAGAATAAAGGAACTGAATCTAGGAAAAGGAAATGACCAAAGCACAGGTGCTTTTAAAGCTGAATGAAGTATTTCGTGATGTTTTTGATGATGAAAGCATTGAGTTAAACGAACACAGCACCGTATCCGATCTTGAGGATTGGGACAGTCTCGAATTTGTGAACATCATCGTGGCGGTGATGCAGACCTTTAACATCAAATTTTCCATTGAGGAGCTCAAGGATTTGGAAAATATAGGGGCTCTTGCCGATCTTATAGTGCGAAGAACTTCCCTTGATTGATAACCAGTATAAAAGGGAGGGAGAAATATGCAGAAAAGCTTTGATGATATTGCGATCAGATCCGTAGCGGCGGCATCTGGAAAAAAACAGCATGACGTTGCCGCGTTGTGTTCATCTTTTTTGGATGAAAGACACATTGCCCGCCTTATCAAAACCCTCGGCTTTAAAAAAGTAAGGGAAATTCCTCTTTCTATGACCTGTGCCGATATGTGCGTGCATATTGCTGCGGACATGCTCAAAAATGAAGGAATTAGCCCTGATGAGATCGGGGTCCTGATTTTTGTAAGTCAAACCAACGATACTCTGGCGCCTGCAACCGTATTTACCATGCAGCACGCCTTGGGACTTTCCTCCGATTGCTATCTTAACAATCTTATCAACGGCTGTGCAGGAAGCGTACACGGGATATTTGAGGGCTGTGCGCTGATAGCTGCCGGAGTTTGTGACAAGGCCCTTATTTGCTTCGGGGATACCTATTGCAAGGTACATACTCTTGAGGAAAGTACCCAAAAGGCCAATGCGGCTTTGTTCGGAGACGGGGCGGGAGCGGTGTTGCTGGAAAGAAAGAAAGGAGCACCGAGACTTTTCTTTAACCTGTCCTCTCACGGCGAACTCTCTCAGGTTATTTGCGATCACAAATTTTCAGAGCGGCTTGAACGTTTGCAAACGGCGGTAAAGGAGGGGGTGCTTGCGCCCGAGATCCTTGCAGAATTTAAGGACACGGGCATAAACATAGACGGTACGGCCATCGCGTCCTTTGCCATCGATACCGTGATCCCCGAGATCAGGTCCCTGATGACTGCAAGTGGCTTTGCTGACAATGATCTGTCCCTGTATCTTCTGCATCAGGCAAATAAAACCGTGCTTAAGGCCGTAGCCTTAAACTTGGGGGTTCCTGTCGAGAAAATACCATTTACCTCCGAAAACACCGGAAATACCTCCTCGGCTTCGCTGGCATTGAGCCTTTGCGAGAGTGAGAGTGTAAAGCAAGAGATAAAAAAAGCGCCCGTCGTAATGAGTGCCTTCGGAGTAGGCATGCATGCTGCATCTATGCTTGCAGATCTTAGAGATACACATATTTATGACGCGGTTTATTTTTGAGGATTTTTTATGCAAAGAGAAGAAATCTTAAACAAGATCGTGGAGATCATAGATCCCGTCGATGAGATCTCGGAAGATACCGTAATAGCCGACAGCATGGATTTTGACTCTCTGGGACTTTTTAACATTGTGATGTTTCTAAAGGCCTCTGGGGCTGAGCTTACTCTGGCACAGCTTGCAAAGTGCAGGACGGTGGGTGATCTTTTGGATCTGTGTGACAAGGCCTTTGCCTTAAAAAAATAAAAGCGGTGCATATGAGTAGGATCTACGGACAGATCACGGATATCTCCGAAAATGCAGTTGCAGATTTTTGGAGTAAAAAAACGGCTGCGGAAGGACTGAAGGCCGTTTTACTTGGGAAAACCGCAGATAACAGTGAGCAAATGCTCAGAAATGCGCATGAAAAAGAGCTGGTACGCGAGCTTATAAAAAAGCATTTTAAAGCCGACAAAAAGATCTCGGTTTTGGATATAGGCTGCGGTTACGGGCGCTGGTGTGAAAACCTGCGTGAGGATTTTTATCTTTACTGCGGCATTGACGGATCGAAGCAATTTATTGATGAAGCTAAGGCTTTTTTTCCGGAGCCATCTTGTTCCTTTCATATATTTAATTTGAATGATTTTGCGGTCGGGGGGGGTAAACGGCTTTTAAATCAACAATTTGATTTGGTCGTTATAACCGGTGTGCTTATGTATCTGAACGATGAGGTGACGGCGTCTCTGTTAAAAGAGCTGTCGGCTCTTGTAAAAGCAGACGGGATTTTTTACATACAGGAATCCGTAAGTCTTACGGATGAGCGTCTGACGCTTAAGGACTTTTACTCAGAGGATTTACAGACATATTACAGCGCCATCTACCGCAAAATTTCTGAGTACGAGGACATGTTTAAAAAGAGTCTTGCCGATTTTGCAGTAGATACCAAGGGCTTGCTGCTTGATGACGGCGACGGAGCCCGTAGTGAGACCAATGCCGAGTATTGGTGTCTTAAAAGGAAAAATTAATATGAAGCTTTTTACCTGCGGTCCCGTAGCTTTGTATCCGCAAGTACAGAATGTACGCCGGAAGGAAATTATGTACTTCAGGACCACTGAATACGGAGCTATGGTGAAACAAATAATGGGGGAGCTTACTGCTCTTCTCGGCCGCAGGGATGAAAGCACCATGATCTATCTTGCCTGCTCGGGGAGCGGAGCTATGGAGGCTGCCGTTGAAAACTCCATGAGTGTTCATGATAAAGCTCTGGTGATAAACGGCGGCGGCTTCGGCAAACGATTCGCGGAGCTTTTGGCGCATCACGGTCTGCAATATGAAAGTCTTGATCTTAAGTGGAATGAAGAACTTAATGAGCAAAAGCTTCAACCTTTTGAGGGACGTGGCTTTACCCGCCTTTTTGTAAATCTGGATGAAACCACCTCCGGCAAGCTTTATGATTTGCCCATGCTCAAGGATTTTTGCAGTCGCAATCAACTGCGCCTAATAGTTGATGCCATTTCCTCATTTTTAGTCGATAAAAACGATTATAGCGATGTGGATCTGGTGCTCTTCAGCTCTCAAAAAGGGCTCTGTTGCTCCCCGGGGTGCTCGTTTATAAGCTTGAGCCGAGATTTTGCTGAGGAAATAATCGCAGGGAAGAATACTTCTTCCGTCAATATGTATTTCGATTTTCGTGATTATTTCAAAAATATGGAACGCGGACAGACTCCGTATACCCCAACCGTGATGGTGATGTATGAGGTGTCAGCAATGCTTGAGCTTATCAAAGAAGTAGGCGGGCTTGAGCCCTGGATCGACAAAATCGCACATAAAGCCGAGATCTTCAGAACCGAGGCTTTAAAACGCGGCTATAAGATCCCCGCCTTTACAAAATCCAATATGCTGACACCTATTTATTTTGACGATACCTTAGACGCATCCCAATTTGCAACTAAGCTTTTGCAAAAAGACTATGCCGTATGTCCATGTGGCGGTGCTTTGTCCTCTCATCTCATACGGGTGGGACATGCGGGAAATATCAGCGTAAATGATCATCTGCAATTATTGGATGTCATGGATGAAGTAAGGGGAGAGCTCCTATGATCAAGGGAAAGAGTGTTGTGTATACGTCGGGTACCTTTGACATGCTTCATGTCAATCATTTGAAGATGATACGTTATGCCCGCGCTTTAGGCGACATACTTATTGTCGGTGTCAATACCGATGAGCTGGTTGCATCCTACAAATCCACCCCCATCATCCCCTTTGAACAACGCATCGAGCTGGTTCGGGCTCTTAAATGGCCGGATATTGTAATTCCGCAAAAGTCCCTTGATCATAAGGACAAGGTATCGAAATTGCATATGGATATTTTTGTCGTAGGTGATGATTGGACAGGCAAATACGATTATCTGCAGGAGCAGGGCGTGGACGTCGTTTATTTCCCTTACGGGGACGGCATTTCCTCATCAAAGCTCAAACAGGAAATTGTCGATAACTATATGAAGATGGTTGCAATTGCAGATAACCATCTGCCTGCGGATATTAAGATACACGAGTGACGTAGCAAGAAATGATCACTGGAATTATAGGCGGCGCCGGTGTTGCGGCGACCAATTTATTAAATGATTTGGTAGAGCTTGAATACACTTGCCGTAAAAAAGCAGTGCGAGATTGCGAACATCCTGAAATTATTATCTGGCAGGCTACGTCCGTACCCAGCAGAAGTATGTATTTGGAAGGTAGAGGTCCGAGCTTTATTGAGCAGTATATTAATATTGCCAAAAAGCTTCATGACTGCGGCTGTGAAAGAATTTTTATGAATTGTAATACTGCCCATTATGCCTTTGACGAGATCAAGGAAAAGTCAGGAGCTCCGCTTATTAATTTGGTTGAAGAAACCGTAAAAAAAGCATCGCACAGCATTCCTAGTAAGATCGGCCTTTTAGCATCCGACGGATGCCTTAAGGGTAAGGTATACGAGCGTTATTTTAAAAAATATATGCCGCATGTTGAGATCCTTTATCCCGATGAGTCGGATCAAAAAAAAGTTACTCGCGGTATTTGTAATGTTAAAAATCAGCATCGTTTTGACGATACGCAAGCACCTGACAGTCCGCAAAGGCTCTTCGGTGAGGTTTGTAGCAATTTAATCCTCAGAGGAGCCGATCGTATTATTTTGGGATGTACGGATATAAGAGTGGGATTTAACAACGAGGATCCCATCTTTACGGATTCTTTATATGTGATGCGTGATTTGATTGTTGAGGGTGGTTAATAAGGAAGCATAAGGAATAGTTATCATGGAATGGAAGCCCGAACAGCTTTGTAACCCTGATGGGGAAACCCTTGCCGGATATTATGTGTCAGAGGATGTAAAACGTCTTTGGAATATAGAGCTTAATCTTGCCAAAATATTGCTTGATGTGTGCAAAAAACACGGTCTACGTATATCAGTAGCATATGGATCCATGATTGGGGCCGTACGACACAAAGGCTTTGTTCCTTGGGACGATGACATGGATTTTTTCATGCCGCGTGAAGACTATGACAAATTGAATGCGCTTGCAGATGAGGAATTCAATAAAAAAACCGGCCCGGTGGTTCTCAGATCCTACGAGCATGACAATCATTATTACAAATTAAGCTTGATCAGAATTTGTCTTGAGGGAACGGCGTTTTTTTCAAAGCTACAAAGCATGATGGGCTTTGAATATGATCATTCCATTGCAGTTGATATTTTCCCTGTGGAAAGGCTCCCGGACGATGAAGCGGCGGCAGAAAAGCTCATTAAGGATTATATAAATCTCGCTCAATATATGGAGCTTAGGCACTACCGCAGGGAACGCCTGTGGAAGGGTCGCAGGGAATTTTTGAGCTACAGAAATTATGCTGCAGAAAAAAGAAATTGGAGCGACGATCGCATTTACGGATATTTGATGGATAAATTCCGAGATGTGCCCCGAAAAACGCAATTATGTGCTCATATTCAGACATACTTCAGATATGAAGCGATAGTTGTATATAAAAGCTTTATTGACGATGAAATTATAGAGCTGCCGTTTGAAAGAACCGTCGTTCCTTGCTACAAAAGCTACGATGCCATATTGACCCGTTTCTTCGGAGATTGGCGTATACCCATTCATTATCCCAATGATCATGAGGGCTATACTGGCAATACCTTTATTATCGATGAACATAATTCATATAAGAAATACCTGTCTCTTATACACATCTCCGAGCCCACGAGACGCGTAGTAA